>Ga0181344_1001011_pt1 | contig 10615 bp, 5 predicted proteins | sample Su13VDMLBDD_FD_130098 | JGI IMG/M metagenome (GOLD analysis project Ga0181344, IMG submission 130098) | Freshwater viral communities from Lake Michigan, USA - Su13.VD.MLB.D.D | ecosystem: Environmental > Aquatic > Freshwater > Lake | place: USA: Michigan | collected 2013-07-15
CCTTACCGGGAAATTGGGGATCATTTAACTAATTTACTTATATGGCAACACAAGCTCAAAAGGAAGCAGCGGCAGAAAAAGCTAGATTGGCAGCAGAGGCAAAGGCTGAAGCTGCGAGGGTTGCTGCCGAGAAGAAGGCTGAAGCCGCCCGAATTGCTGCCGAAAAGAAAGCCCAAGATGCTCGGATTGCCGCTGAAAAGAAGCAGGCCGCAATTGATGCTGCCAACGAAAAGAAAAGGCTTATTCAAGAAAAGAACGACGCCATCTTAGAGGAGGCTAGCAGCTTGACGCTCCCTAGCATTACTGCTCAACAGGCAAGAATTGGAGATCAGCTTTCTTCTTGGAATAATACTTACATTGATTCAACTGATAGGCTTAAGCAATTAGCTGCAAGTAAAGATCCTGATATTTCTAAGGAAACAAAAGATAAAATTGCAGAGCAACTTGCGGAAGTTAATCAGGTTTATAACGTTGGCAAAACAACCGCTTATGCTGCTTTAGGTAAAAAGCCGGGCGATAAGGACACGCCATCCATTGGGCAGTTAGCAATCTACGCCAAGTCACAACAGCCTCCAGACACAAAGGCAATTCTACAGGAAAACGTAGATGCAATGAAGTCTGTCTTGGGAGAGGCAGCAAATCTTGAGCTTCAATATGCTCCACAACTAGCTCAGGTCACAGGTCAGGCTCAACGCGAGCAGATGATCAAGAATATTCAGGCTGCTACAGACACGCCTGAAGTTAGCGCACTTCGCAGCAAGCCCGAACTTACCGCAGCAGAACAGCAGACGCTCGCTCAATACGACGCTCAGTTTGCCAACATTCCTACTGCTGAACTAGCTGCAAGAGCAGACACACTCTTTAATCAAGCTGTCCAGCGTGGCAAGCTTGGGCAGTACCAAGAGTTGATGCCGCAGTACAGCGAGCAGTATTTATCTCAAATGCCGGGCGCAGAGCAGACTCTGCAGTCGCTTGGACAGCTTGGCTCACAGATGGCACAAAGGGCCACACAGGCACCACAGCTTACTGCGTTTGAGCAGCAGGTTGGTGGGCCAACTTACGGCCAAGAGTTAGGGCAAATTCAGGGGCCAACAGCCGGACAAGAACTTGCACAAGTTCAAGGCCCAGTTTACGGACAAGAGTTAGGTCAAGTGCAAGGTCCAGTCTCTGGTCAATACTTGTCTCAAGTTGCAGGTCCAACCGCAGACATGTCCCTTGGCGGGATGCAGGCATACAGGCCCGGCGAATACACTTCAAGTGTTGTTGGCCCTGAGCTACAATCTGCTCTTGGTAATATTGACCAAAACCTTGTGTCTCAATACATGGGCACAATGCCTGGAGTTGAAGAGGGAGCGCGGCGTCTTGGGCAGCAAATCAACTTGGACCTATCCCTTGGAAGATCGCTAACTCCAGAGCAAGAGCGAATGGCAACCCAGGCTGCTCGTCAGGCTTACGCTGACAGAGGTATGGCACTTGGGCCACAAGCAATTACATCGGAAGTGTTGGGTCGCGAAGAGCTTTCAGAACGAAGATATCGCGAACGTCAAGCTGCCGCACAGCAGGCTATGGGAACCATTTCCGGCCTGTATCAGCCAGCTTTAGCGCAGACATACGCCAGACAGGTTGGAGCCGAGCAGTACGGACTTGGAGCACAAGCTCAGATGTTTGGGCAAGGCATGGCTCAGGAAGACTTACAGAGAACTGCTCAAGCTCAAGAGTACCAGCAGCGGCTCGGATTGCAGCAGTTTGGCCTTGGCCTTCAGTCACAGCAGTATCAGCAGGCACTGGGTCAAGAGCAGCTTGGACTGTCAACTCAGGCGCAGCAGTTTGGTCAGGCTGCAACTAAAGAGCAGCAACAGGCCGCAGTTCAGGGGCAGCAATACCAGCAGGCTTTAGGCAAAGAACAACTTGGCCTCAGTACGCAGGCGCAACAATTTGGACAAGCTGCGACAAGGGAGCAACAAGCTGCCACAATCCAAGGCCAGCAGTTCAATCAAGCTCTTGCTAGAGGAGAAGCTGAGAGTGGCAGGATTCAGGCTGCAAATACACTGCAAGCAAATCAGGCACAGATCGCAGCAAGCACACTTGGCACGCAACAGCAGGCCTTGGCTCCAGCAATGGCTGCGTACTTTAACGTGCCTCCAACTCAAGGAGCCTACGGTACATCCGCTAACCAAGCGCAGAATCAGTACGCTCAAGCTGGACTCAATATTGCCAACCCGACTAATCCTGTGATTACCGGGCTGAACATGCTGCCTTATCAAAACACGATGAGTCAGTATAGCAACCAAGCAAACTTTGCTGCCTCATACCTACAAGGAAGGGCAAGTCAGCCTTCAGGAGGAGGAGGAGGAGGAGGCCTATGCTGCTTTATCATGCTAGAAGCCCGATACGGCAATGGCGTGATGGATGAGGTTGTTCGACGCTACAGAGATGAGCATGTCACGCCACGCAATCGTCGCGGATACTACAAGCTGGCTGAGGTATTTGTTCCCTTGATGCGCAAGTCTAAATTGTTTAAGTTTGCCGTGTCTAAACTGTTTGCAGATCCGGCTGTGTCGTATGCCAAGTGGCACTACGGCCAGAACAAACACGGCTGGCTATTTAAGCCAGTTCAGACATTTTGGATGAAAATATTCAATTTACTTGGCGAGGATGTTCCGTTCATCCGCGAAAACGGCGAAGTTGTTTAACCTGTTATTTATATGCAAGGATTCTCAGAAGCTAATCGGCAAAACTACTTTCCGCAGGAAACGGCCAATCAAATTGCTAGTGCGTACTCAAGAATGGGTGGCGCTCAGGCTGAACTTGACTACAAGCGAGAAGAAGAAGAACGCCGCAAAAAAGAAGAAAAGAAGAAGAAGATCGTAATGGGCGTCATCCTTGGCGCGGCTGCACTTGCAACTGGTGGCGCTGCACTAGCAGCAGCCCCAGCAGCAGCAGGAGTCGCGGGTGGAGCAGCAGCAGCAGGAGGAGCAGCAGGAGCAGCAGGAGCAGGAGCAGCAGGAACGGCAGCAGCAGCCGGAGCTGGCACAGCAGCGGCAACTGGTGCAGGTGCAGCCGGAGCGGCAGGTGCAGGAGCGGCTGGCGGTGGATTCATGTCTGGCCTGTCTACGTTTGGACAGGGAGCATTGAGCGCGTTTACTGGAGCAAAAACTGCTGCTACTGGCGCAGGTGGCTTTGCTGGTGGATTAAATACTGCTGGTGGTATGCTTGGCCAAATCGGAACAAGTATGTTGACTAGTGGCGGTGGAGGTATGGCAGGAGGCGGACTCTCAAGAGGTGGCAGTGGAGGCAACATGGACGTCGGCGATGCCGCTATGGGTGCGCTTGGCTCGTACATGCAGGAAGTACAGGGAGCTAACAAAAGTAGCCGTGTTCTGGAATCTACCTTGAAAGATCCAGCAGTTCGCAGTGCGCTTTTCCCCGGCGTGGATCAACAGCAGACTGATGCCATCTTGAAGTACAAAGACACACTAGGCACAATTGATGGGGCAAAGTTCTTGCAAACAGCAATACCGATGTTGTCTAAGTTCTCTACTGGCAGTGTAGACTTTGAAAGGCAGATGAAATTGCAGAAGCTAAGGGGCGAACAGGCAATGATGCGAGCAGGCGGCGGAGGGGGTGGTACTTTCTTGGAATTAGAGAGATAATTTTATGGCTTCAATCCTAGATTCAATTAAGGGCTTTTTGCCGGACCAGCTGCAAAATGGAATCAACTACGGTGATTACATGAATGCGCAGTCTGAGATAAACAGACTTGAAAAGATGAAGCAGGATGAGGCGGTTGCCGCCGAGCTTCAGGCACAACAACAAAAGAAGATGACTGTTGGGCAGGAGTACCTTGATACAGTCAATCGCATTCGTTCTGAGCAGGGAAAAGAGCCGTTTACAGGATGGCCTGAAGAGGCTATGGGGCCAAATAGAAGGGTGTATGCCACCGATGATAGAATGGGCTATCCGCTGACTCCAGAGCAAGAGGCTATGTATGCACAGGCCTCTCCAAGAAAAGTTGTCCCATTGACTCAAGATGAGATTGCAGCAATGAAGGATGCCAAGGCCTTATCTGACAGCCCGGCTGCTGCGCCAGCGCAATTCCAGCAAAGTGGAGGGTCTGATGGCAATCCTAGAACAAGCCCGTCAAGGGTTCAGTTTCTTGGAGGGACAATGGCCGAGCCACCAAAAGTTGAGGTCGTTCAACCTGCCGAGCAGCAGGACAAGCAGCCTGATTTTGTTCAGGTATCAAACATTAAACAGCCTCAAGTTTTCAAGACCCCAAAAGAGCAGTATGAATATTTGGTGAGCAAGGGAGAAGTTGGACAAGCTCATCAACTTGAGTATGATAGACAGCAGGCTGTGTACGACAGAAATATGGCCAAGATAATGGAGGCCTCCAATCAAGTTGCAAAACAATCAGGGATTGATGAGGCAGATAAGTTTGTAAAGTTTTACACTAGACAGGCCGAGCAAAGGCGCACTCTCAAGCCAATTGAAGAAGGCCCCGCATTTAAGAGTGCTCAAACATACACCAGTCGAGCTGGGTACCATCAAACTCGCGACAGTATTGCATTCCTTGGGGAGCAAATTAAAGACGTTAGAAAGATGATTGCTGATGGCAAAAAGGAAAGCGAAGTCATGGCTCAGTTGATGGTTAACATTCCAAAGATCATGCAGTCGCTTGGTACTGGCCAGTCTGATGCCGTACAGGAAGCCGAGGCAAGAAGGTTGATGCCTGAGTTGCAGACTATTTGGGGTCAGGGGATTAATGTAAATGACTGGTTTAAGCTTGGATCACAGAAAGACTTTAGAGATCTTTTTGGCAAGCAACCAAAGGACTTTTTAGATAAAGCCGAAAGGGTTTACGCTGCCGCCGCAAAGGGTCAAAATGCCACTGCTGCTGCTTACAGAAAACAAATAGGCGAAAAGGCTGCCAATGCATTGCTTTTGGGTGAACTCCCAGAATCAGTTAGCGGCGCAGATAAAAACATATTTAAATCTATTAGAGACAGTCATTTGCGTGCAGTTCAAGGCACTCCGCAACAACAGCAGGGGCAACAAGGTATGCCACAGCAACCCGCGCCATTAATCAGAACTCAAATGGGTATACCATCGTCCGCTGCTGCAAGTAGTGTTTGGCCTCAAATGGGACAGCAATCTCAAGAGCTTAGATAAAACATGGCATCTCCAATTCTAATCAAGCAGCTTCCAGTTGATCCAGAGTCTGATGGGTACTCCATAGCTTTGCCAACTAGATTTGATGACGATGGAAACGTCGCAACGGTATCGTATCCAAAGAGCGTGCCAGTTGAGGAGGCCATTGCGGATATTTACGCAAACAATCAAAGAGATGCTGCTGACACTCATATTCAACAGATGCTCGATCCTGAGTATCGAAAGAATATGTCGTTTGAGGATTTTAAAGAGTGGAAGAACGCCAAAGAGAAATTCCAAGGCACGGACATAGACATGAATTACTTTGACCTTGCTGTTGATTCCGCCAAGGCGGTAATCAAGGGGGCAGGGCAGACTGCTGTAAGTCTACTTGATACTAGCCCAGACATCAGGAAGCAGGCGCGAAATACTTGGAATTCAGTTGAGGCTGGATTACAGGGAACTGAGAGATTGTTTCAGTTAGGCAAGATGGCTGCTGGGTTTGCCACAAAAACCCTTTTGCCTATCGACACAGATACAACTGACGAGATCGAGTATTTGCTTTATCAGCAACAAAACAACTTCGTAGACACAATGCAGCGCCGAGCTGCTGGCGAGCTGATCACGGAAGGGATAGCTCCATCTAACTTAACAGCTCCAACAAAAGAAGACATTGCAGACATCAACTCGATGTCAAACTTCTTGGACGCAAGCCTTCTTATTCCTCCTCTTGGAGTTGCAGAAAAGCTAGGGGCGGGAGTGGCCGCAAACGCTATTGCTAGAAATGTTCTCCCAAAGGTAATTGCCGGAGAGATCTTGCCTAAACTTGCATTTGGTGCAGTTGAGTACACTGGCAAGGCGTTGGATTACGGCACAAAGATGATCATAAATGGGCTAGACAATGTGGTTGGTCTTGCTGCACAAAACGCACAAACAACAGGGGCAAGGTTTATAGCCAACAGAGGCGCAGCACTTGCGCTTGATGTATACCAAACTGGCGGAGCGTTAACTGCTGGAGCAATTGCAGGGAAGTATCTTTTGCGCCCAATTGGCGAAATCGGCGGAGCTGTTGCTGGAGCTATGGCGGAAGGAGCGCCTGTGCGAGGGGCGTTGCGAGAAGTTGCGGAAACAACCTCATCGGACATTGTGCGAGCCGGAGCAAGGGCTGCTGCTAGGATAGCTCCTCCAGAAGCATTCTTTGATGGGATGAAGCACATAGCTTCTTCCGCATTCGACACAGGCATGTTCATGGGGACACTTGGCATGATGCAGGCAAGTGCCGCGCAAGATGATCCTATCCATGGCTTCATGGAAGGCTTTGCAAGTGGAGCTGGAGCCGGAGTTCCATTCGGAGCAGTAGGGGCACTGGGGGCAGTTAAAGACGCAAAGGTGCGGAGACTTGCTGAATACTTTGACAACGACATTCGGGGCAGACAGCCACAGTCGGCAATCGAAGTTAATGGCCAGCAAATTCCCATAAACGACCTAGATGGTAGGGTTGCCCTGTTTAACCGCGAAGATCTTACTCCCGAGCAAAAGGGGTTCATCTTGTCGCTTACTCAAGCTCACGAGAGGTCTGGCAACTCTGTGTATTTCCATGATGGATCTGCGGACACATTGGCAACCCTTGAAGCGGCTGGCATTGGAGGAGCAGAGGGCCTTCAGTTCTTTAATGGGCCAGATGGCAGGAGTACAGTTGTTCTTGACGCATTAGCGTTAAGTCCCGGCACTGCTATTGAGGAGGTATTCCATGGAATGGTAAGCGACTCAGTTATTAATGAGATTGGGCGCAATATTAACTTTGGGCTTAGGGAAGCAACTGCCCCAGAGGCAGCTCCAGCTACTACAGATGCCGCATTTGCCCCAAGAAGGTCTGCAACAAGCAAAGCAAGAGGAGAGCAAATGGTTGGCGACCTTCAAGGGTTTGCTGATAGGTACATTGACCTTCTTGAGAAAAACGGCACGCAATCTGGAAAAGCAAAAGCGGCAGAGTTTCGCTCTTTGATTCAGCGTGTGGCTACCGACCCAGAAATGATGCCAAACATCAAGGCTGACATCCTTGCTCCTATCCTCAACGAATACGGGGCAAACTACGCGAGAGCAAAGCTAGCTGGGGTGAATGTACCAAACTTGATGGAAGGCAATATCCGCAACCTTTGGGACAGTCTTTGGGACAAGACCATGGGCAACCTTTTATCTTCATTTGATGCCTCAAAGCTTGGCGCAACAAAAGATCCTATCACCGGGCATTTCTTTAACGAGAAGGGTAAGCGGGTAATTAACCCAACTCTTGAGCGGATGGTGGATAGATACTTAGAGGCTGCTTCCGAGGGGCGCAAGGAGATCCCTGCCGAGAACACGACCTCTGGCACTTACTACTTTGATGTTCGCTCAGAGAAACCGTTTGTGTCCTACGAGGACATGATTGACGGAAGACAAACAACGCAGGCCGAAAAAAAGAAGATCCACAATGCTGCATTTAAAGAAGCGGCTGAATGGTTAAACACCAACTCTCCTGTAGACAATGTTGTTCTTGTGACTGATCGCCTCAAGTATGATGGCGCGTTTCAAGGAAACATATCCAACATGAAGTCTGGAAAAGATACGCTTATCTTTACGCAAAATATGCCAGAAGCCTTCTTTGATTTCGAGGCAGAAAAAGGTCGACTTACCGCAGAGCAGGCTAAAGTTCACAAGCAAATTAACAGGTCAATGCAGGCTGGTCAGATTGTTATGCTTGATGCCATTTCTGATATTGGCAGACACAAAGGAGACAGGAGCCTTGTGTATTACGGGCGCGGAAATCGCGCTTTCCTTCCTATTTCATATCAACAGGCACCAAAGGGTGGCCTTACTGTTTCTGGTTTAGATGTAACCCGTGTATGGGATTACGCCAAGCGTGCCTCCAAGAAAGTGCGCGCAGTCAGGGAAGAGTTTCGTACAAAGGGCATCGACTCAATGCAGGAGTTCCTGCCGTACATGCAACGCTATTTTGATAACTACTCCAGCGAGAATCCAATCCCGGCATCTGAACTTAATGGCTTTTCAGAAACCATGCGGGACGTAATCAGTACTGCGCTTAATATTCAAAATCGCTCAACTAAATTTGCAGCAGAAGATGCAGGTAAATTTGAAAATCTGCATACATTCAACTCCAATATGGTTGGCAGCGCGGGAGCATCTGTTGTGACAAAGTATCGCAGGGGCGACATCACTCACGCTGAAATGAACAGGGGGCTTGAGGGTAAAGGGGTGCGCCAGCGAGTTGTTCCTCTTGGTGGGACTGAAGCTCAGGCTATGAAGGCCGTCAAGATGGCGCGTGACTCTGTGTCATTGCTTCAGATTCGAGCTGACCGTGTGCTTGGGCTTTCTGACTTTGCAATCAATAATGCCCCCTTTGCAATCCGCTACAACCCATACAAGGTGACCAATCTTGTCCGTGCCAACTTTAGCCCCGGACGCACAATCAACGAAAAGCTAGGTGACTCGCAAGTTATTACCGACGCAGTTAATGGCAAACGCATCATCGTAAAGCCAAACGGCAAGGTGACCTTGTTTGATGGCGAGAACAAGAGCATCCATGATAGCGTCGAGGAAGCGCAAGACTTCGCCAACAGCAGGACGAACAAAGAGGTAACCAAGAACCCTCCCCCTGAGCAGCCGGACACGGAGGCCATGATGGCTCCGCGCCGCAAGAAGGATGCAATTGAATCCACTGATAATGCTTTCAAAGATCCCACAAACTCCATTCGAGCTTTATCCGACAAGGCAGCACGCCTTTATCGGGATGGGCATCTTGAGATTGGAGAACTGAACAAGATTCTCGTTACCCTCAATCAGCGGCAGGGCAAATCAACTACCGAGGCAAGGGAAGAAGCCGCCCTATTTGTAGCGGATGCTGTGCGCGGGAGAAAGCCTGAGATTATTGAAACGGAAAAAGCGCCGGAAGTTGAGTTGCCAGCAGAAGAAGAGTCTCCGGTAACTTACGAGGGAATGTCAAAAGATGAAGCGATTACCCTCAAGTTGCTAAACAACAACGGCACAGTCTCTCTAAGTAAAGTCAGAAGGCACCTTGCAGAGAAGGCTAGGAAACAAAAGGAACTTGATCGAATTGACCGCGAGAAGAATGCGGAGCTTGAAGCTCAAGCCAAGGCAGTCAAAAGAAAGGAAGAAGAAGACGCCAAGGTAAAGCAGCGGCAGGAACGCGCACAGCAGGCGGAGCTTGAAGCCGCAAAGCGCAAAGGTCAGGCAGAATATGACGCCACAACCAATCGCATTCAGAAGATGATTCGCGATGACAACGAGCGCAACTACATTGAGGCGGAGAAGAAAGAGCAGGCAGCAGATAGGACAATGGAGAAGTACCGGAATCTTGCCCGCAAGGAGCGATCTAAGTCCATGGAGAAACTTCTTAAAGAGCAGGATCAGTCTTATGATGACTATGTTAAGGACTTCTTGGCTCAAGATGACGCTGCTCAAAATGCGGCCTTAGCTGGCAATTTCCAGCGCATGAGGGATGGCGAGATACTTGAAGCAACAGCTCGCAGACAACGTACAGTTGAGCGTGCAATGGAAATGAAATCCCTTCTAGAGGCTAGGGATGCTGAAGTCGCAAGCACGGAGGCACAGGCACTTAGGGAGCAGAACAGATTAGCAGATGAGCAGACGGCCATGCGCGACAGGGAGGCCATGCGCTCCGAAGCTAGGGAAATGCGAGCCCAAGAAGAAGCTGCCAATGTGGAGCAGATGCAGCCCATCTCAGATCCCCGCATACCAAATGGAGCTAGAATCATCTTTACTCCATCAAAGAAGTACCGTGTATATTACACTGGAGCTGGACTTGTTGGAGTCACAGACAACCTTGAGTCAGCCCTTAAACTATCCAATAAATATGCCACTCGTAAAGTCAGCGTCCGATAAAGCCTTCACACACAACCTCCGGCAGGAACTTGGCGCAGGTAAACCGCAGAAGCAGGCAGTCGCCATTGCTTACTCAGTGCAAAAACAAGCTGCACGTCAACAACAGGCAAAGTCTGCAAAACGCAGATAATTACTCTGTTGATAGAAGATAAAAGAAAAAACAGTTGCACGCCAAACTTGAGCGTGTAGCTTGAGGCATCGTCTTCATGGTGAAGGCGGAAATAAAACAAAGTACAATGACACAAATCAAAGATATCGAGGGGCTTGCTCCAAACACTGCAATTGCAGAACTAGTGCTTGGCGTAAAGGCTGTGTATCCTCCCAAGACTCCAAAGGCACCATACAACCTTGTTGTATTCGATCAAACAGGCGAAACCCGGTTGGCAGCTTGGTCAGATGTTGACCTTAGCGACTACAGAGGACAGCGCATCACGGTGCGCTCCACAGCAACCAAGAAAGGCCTTGATGGCCTGAATGTAGTCTACAGCGACTACAACAAGCGCAATGAACTTAAGCTGGGCAAGTCAGGCCAGATCTTCAATGA
>Ga0181344_1001012_pt1 | contig 10613 bp, 10 predicted proteins | sample Su13VDMLBDD_FD_130098 | JGI IMG/M metagenome (GOLD analysis project Ga0181344, IMG submission 130098) | Freshwater viral communities from Lake Michigan, USA - Su13.VD.MLB.D.D | ecosystem: Environmental > Aquatic > Freshwater > Lake | place: USA: Michigan | collected 2013-07-15
ACAACTTCTCTATTATTTGCAGTAACCTATACAATGACTTTAATATTGCTACTTGCATCCGGAACGCTAATGCTTTCTTGGCTAAACGAGTTTTTATCTATGGGTCTAAGCAGTATGATCGCCGTGGTACTGTTGGTACTCACCACTATGTTCGTTCTGTACATTGTGGAACGTTGGATCGGTTGGTGCAAGGACTTGACACGCTGGCGGAACAAGTAGGACCGCTGCATCTGGTTGCCATGGATAATGTGGAAAATTCCATTAGTTTAGAATCTTACCAGTGGCCCACCAATAAGCACGCGGTAATCATTCTGGGCCAAGAACAGGTTGGAGTGCCTCCAGAGCTGCTCCAGATGGCTCAGGACACCGTATACATCACTCAGTACGGTTCTGTGCGTAGCCTGAATGTAGGTACGGCAAGTGGCATTGCCATGTACGACTACTGTAAAAAGGTAATAGTGTAAAAAGAATAAGGGCTCCCGCCGTCACAGGTGGGAGCCCGTTATTCCATTATTGAATACTCTTTACTTTTTGCAGCACTGCTTCTTTGAACACTTCTTGGGTTGTGGTTTTAGGTTTAGTTTAACTAGAACGGTGTTTAATTGAGCTTTTAGCCAATTGATTATTTGCATTAGAAATCACCTTCCTTCTACCAGTATTTATTGAAAATGGAATTTCTATAGATACTTTGCATCCCCACCCGGGTGCATTATATACTATAGGAAAAAATAACATGGTAGATAAACTATTAGGACTTCAAAACCAACTTCGTATGCTTCACTGGGGTACTAGCTCTTATGCCGAGCATAAAGCGTTAGGCAAGGCTTACGAGGGCTTAGACGCTCTTATAGACACCTTTGTAGAAACTTACATGGGTGTAAATGGCAAGAATCTACCACCAGTTAAATTGGATCTCCGTCCATACACTCTGGGGAGCGCAATGAAACTGTTAGACCAAGCCACACACTTTCTTTCAGTGGAAATGAAAACCCAACTGTCTGAAAACACAGATCTTTCCAATATTCGTGATGAAATGCTCAGTCTAATAAATCAGACTAAATATTTACTGACCTTGAAATAATTTCAGGTAAGAAAGTAGCTTTACAGTATGACTAGATGGAATCCTTGCTGTTGTGTGATAACCAACCGTATTGGGTTTTTAATTTTAGAAAGAAGAAGGCTGGGAGCAGAACCAGTTTTTGGTACTCCTACTTTAAATTATTACATTAGAGAATTTAAAGGAGTTCAAGGATGGACTTCTGGTTACACTGGAGACTACGGATTAAATCAACTTCAATTTGGACCAACTAAAGTTTTAGGAGTTCATAAAGGAGATACTCTAGAACATCTAGGCAGTGCAAATTACTGTTCATTAGGAGAAGGTGTTACTTACGATCATCGACTTAAAGCCACACTAATTTTACCTTCAGCATACGCTGGTGTTACAGTTGATAATAAAATTTTAAATCCAAGAACACATTTTGATAACAATAAACATCCGTTTATTGATTGGACATGTATACAACCGTATCCTACTCAATATGCAAGATTATGGAACAGATTAATAGAAGGAGATGAAGCACCTGGATTAGGAGGACAACCCGGTAACTCTTATTTGATACCATATCTTCCAGTGTGTTGCACAGGATCTGCGGCTTTATATAATGTGATAGACCGTAATCCAGAAAAAGAATCTTATCCACTAGACGTTCAGTATAGCAGTGCGATACCAAGCCCTACTTCTAATTCATCTTATCAGATATTTTTTACTGTTGGTAAACAAGAAGGCGCAGTAAAAACAATTCCAGAAATGCCAATCAAAAGTGGTTCAATCACAACTACTCCTTGGTTAGACAACTACGAATTAACCACACTCCCACCGGGAGATAATACTTGGACGTATTACTGTACAGGATTTACTGTAAAATATCCGTGTCCTTTAGAGATAGTGACTGGTGAGTTTTCTGAATGTTATAGAATTTATAATACATTCACTACTGCAGCTAATATTTACAAGGGTTCTGTTGTAAAATACGCATCGTATCAATTCTTACCACATCCTATAGAAGTATACGCGGTAACCTTAAAAGAATGCAGAGACACATTTACTGGACAAAAGAAAATTGAAATTTTTGAAGGTCAATTAATTAATACAAATCAATTACAGTATTTGTGGCCCAGTGAAGAAAAAGTATTTTGTAGTGATTGTTATTATGATCCCAATTCGGTTAGTCTTTGTGATATATGTGGATTAGGAAATACTGCAAATAATTACTGGACCGTAGACAATTATTATGGTTTAGATGGACTTGCAGGAAATACTGCACCTTGTAATTTTTCTGAGTATTCTAGTCCTCCATTATCCAACACAAGATTTTTTGCAGATATTGCTAATTATCAAACATCAAAATTATACGACCCTTTTGGTTATGTTTTTGGTGATTTTCTTAACCAATATACCACTAATTTTAATGACCCCGATTTAGGATTTAAGTTTAAATGTTTTAAAGATGTAGCAAGTCTTGGTACTGTTAAAGAAGAAACTGAAAGTGCTTTTTATTGTTGCAAACAGACTCACAGATATCGTCTTGTTATTCCTTGTCCTGAAGGTACTACGGATTATTTATTATACGAAGAGATATATTTTTTGGGTGGTATATGCTGTGGAGCCGGATTCAGTGGTGGTTTTGACACAGAAGAAAGTTGTTCTGACAGTAGTATAGTTACGGGTAGAGTAGACGAATATCGTATTTTTTCTAATCTAGGATCAGCTCCTAATTGCGATGTTATAACATACAATAGCACATACGAAATAACAGAAAAACTTGATGGAGTAACAATCTATCATTTCGGGCCTATAATAACACCATTTGAATGTGGTACGGTGTCTGGTGCCACTACAAGTTGTATATCAACTGGATTGCCAGAAATTGGTTTAGTGCCATATGCAGAAGACGAAACTGTTTACGATTATAACAAATACTTGTTTTACGGAGTTAGTGGTGGTACCACTCTTCCATTATTTGACGAGTATCTGGTAAATACTTTAAAGGATTACAACACTCAACGAGGATTTGGAAACACTTATGCCATACCTTACAGTTATTTTCTTGGTTCTGATGGTAAAAAAATAACAACAACTATTTTTGATTATCCAATAAAAAAACAATTAAATTATGGTGGAATAAGTTTTACATTTAAAAATAATTCGGATGCAACCACTTGGTTTATTTTTAATCCTAGTGATCTGGTAACTTATAATTCTAATTATTATAAAACGTATTCTGAAGCAAATCAATTGTTTAGAAATTTAGAAAAAACACACTTATTTGAAAACGTAGGATATACCAGCAGTTATTTTGGTGGTCTAGATCAATTTAGTCCATATGGAAATGATTTTTATAAAATTAGAGATGGTGCTCCTGGAGCACCGGCAGCAACCGGATTAACGTACACCAATTTGTCTTGTGATGCGTATATTGATATATTACAGACTCAAGGCTGGGTGTGTTCTGGTTCTGGCGCATTAAAAACTTGCATAAAAGGTATAACCGGAATTACTTTTAATTGTGCTCCTACTTGCTGGGACAATATAAAAAGTGCATTTGGTTACACGTTTAGCGGATCAGAAATAAAACCAAACAATAAATCTATAGGTGATACTTACAGTTGGGGATGGACTGCAGGATTTGTCAGAACTAGCGTGGTTGGTGCCACCTCTTCTGTTTTGGATTACGTTTCCACTTTAGATTATCTAAACGGATTAACTTATCCTTGTGTATTAAATCAACCGTACTCATATGGATTTTTCCGAACTATGCGAGACATTTACGGTGTAACATTTTAAATATTTTATTGTGATGAACACCTATATAATATACAATGGTATTATATTTTGATGAAGAAACGCAAAACGATTTTTGCCGAGAGATAGAAAAATATGTGGAAGAATGGTCGGTGTCTTACATAGACGCTGTTGTGACTTTATGTGAATCCAAAGATATTCCTATAGAGAGCATGGCAAAAGTTCTTTCTAAGCCAATATTAGAAAAAATACAACAAGAAGGGGAAAATTTAAATTTTCTCCCAAAATCATCAAAATTACCAATTTGATTTGACTTACCGTTTATTCGGTGTATACTTTTATATTAAAGGAGATTTATAATGGGATTTAAAGATCTAAAGAAGAATTCTACGTCAATGGCCTCCAAGCTTCAAGAAGAACTGGAGAAGAGCAACAAGTCTAACGATTACAAGGACGACCGATTTTGGCGTCCTACTCTGGACTCTGCTAGTAATGGATATGCAGTTATTCGATTCCTTCCTGCAGTGGAAAGCGAAGACATTCCGTGGGTTAAGTTGTACTCTCATGCGTTTAAGGGAAAGAGTGGATGGTTTATTCACAACTGCCCCACTACCCTTGGTGAAAAGTGCCCGGTTTGTGAAGCAAACTCTGAGCTATGGAATAGTGGTACTGAAAGCGATAAGCGTATTGCTCGTGATCGTAAGCGTAAGCTTAATTATGTGTCTAATATTCTTGTTGTGGAAGATCCTGCTGCTCCTCAAAACAAGGGTAAGGTGTTCCTGTTTAAGTATGGCAAGAAGATTTTTGAGAAGATTCAAGAGCAAATGAACCCAGAGTTTGAAGACGAGAATGCAGTAAATCCATTTGACTTCTGGAAGGGTGCCAACTTCAAGCTAAAGATTCGTAAGGTTGAAGGTTATGTCAACTACGATAAGTCTGAGTTCAGTGCGGCTTCAGAACTGCTTGACGGTGATGACGCCAAGCTTGAGGTTCTATGGAAGAAACAATACGCCCTCAAGGAGTTTGTGAATCCCAAGGAGTTCAAGAGTTACGCAGAACTCAAAGTAAAGCTTGTAGATGCCCTAGGAGGCGATGTTCGTGGTGAAGCCACCGAAGAGGACACTATTGAGAACGAAGCACCTACTCGGTCTTCACGAAAGCCTACTCCCAAGACGGAAGTGGATGAGGATGTAGATGTTGAAAGTTATCTGAAGTCTCTAGGAGACGAATAAAAAAGGCCCCGAAAGGGGCCTTTTCTTTTATCCCGAATATTGTCTCCACGGAGGAAGAGTCTGGTAATGTGTTCTCATTGCCAACAAATAATCAGGTGTTACTTGTGTTACGTTTGTGGTATTTGAGGTATTATTGTTAACTGATGTTCCACCACCATTAGAATTATTTTCTTCCACATTAGGAACACTTTTATTTTCTAGTATACTTAGTTTATCTTGTTTATCTTTAATATCAGAAATGCTTCTGAGTCCTTCTTCGGCAGACACTGACTGAGAAGGTTTAAATAACTCGCTGGTATCTAATGATAGTCTTTGTTGTTGATTTTGTTCTATTATGGGATTAATAGTAGATTCTTTTTGAGAAAGTAATTCTTCATGAATTCTACTCAATAAATTTTGTGTTTCATTAGTTTCTGGAATAATATTAGATTCATCGATAAACGATCTTGCAGTTCTATTCTCTACAGGACGCATATCTGGGACTGCTTGCTTAAAGAATCCTTCATCATTTATTTTTTGTGGAAGTTCTTCGGCTGTTACTTTAGTATAATTTAGAAATGCTTGTAGCTTTTCGCTTGGTTTTATATTATCGTTTAATTCTGCCATTTTTGCTTTCTAATTTAGAGAGTAGTAGAATTATTCATTCTTTGGCGTTTTTCGTTTAGTTCTGTTCTAATTTGCTCTAAATATACTGTTCGTTCCCAAGGAATCATATTTTCTATTTCATTTAATGAATATTTATGGTTATATTTCATTTCAAAATTTTGTTGATAAAATAATTGTAAACTTAAATAATCAAAAAAAAAATTTATGTAGTTGAAAAGGCCCTTTATTTGTATTTCTCGCTGTTTTTCATCTGATGTTTGATACTTTGTTTCAATTTGTAGTAATGGTAATGTATCAAAATACTCTATAACCTTTTTAAACTGTTGTGATGTTAAATTTTGAACAAATTCTGTTGTTTCATTTTCTGATAATTCTGAGCATTCAATAATCTCTTTTTCATTTTGTATTTGTTTAATACAAGATCCTATAAACTTATAGAATTCTTCTGAAGAAGAAGTGTAATTTGGGTAGCTCAATAGTGTTTGGATTGTTGGTTGTTTAAACACCAATAGTAAATTGTCACTCAATTTAATTTTATTGTTATTTTTAATGTTGTTTTTTAATACAACATCTTTTGTTAAATTTATTTGTATTTTAACTTCTTCTTTTGTTTCTGGACATGTTATTTTAAATTGTTCTATTTCTCCAATAGATTTAGATCGCAACAGTAGAAACATGTGCTCAAAATCCCAGATAGGAAGAGTTTTTACAGTAATATCTTCAAAACAAACACTAATAATATTCATTAAAGTTTTAATAATTGTTTGTTTATTTCCTGAATTTTTTGCAATAAGAATTGCCTTTTCTTCAGAAACTGTCATTGGTCTGAAACAAATTTCTTTGCCAGAAGCTAAGGTTTCACAGTATTGTGGTAGTGATGATAATAAAAGATCTTTTAATGCCATATTTTAGGTGGTTTCGTTAAGATTTGTAATATTATAATACCTGTAATTCATGTCAACAGTTAATGTTAAATAGCTGTTAGGAGCATCATTCATCATTTGAGTTGGTAATATGGTACTTGGCCAAGCACCGTATAGTGTGAATGTTTTGTTTATGTTATTATTAATATCAAGTGGTTGTATAGTTACTTTTCCGATTATTTCGTTATAATATTGTAATACATGTGATTTTTTTCCACCTTCAGTCTCCTTATCGATAAACATCAAATCTATCCATTTATCAAAAAATTGTCTAGTATTCCAATTTTTATCAACGATAAAATCTATGATAAATCTGTTATCGTATTCTCTTTTTACCGGAATGTCTATCAAACTGGCAGATGGAGACATGCTATCCGAAAAATAATTAACAACCTGTCCGGGTATTTGAACCATGGTGGCAAATAAAGGAGGCACGTCTGCTTCTTGTATTTTTATTGGTGGGGTTATTAAAACTTTAAACCTATTTGTTTGTTGAAATCCAGATGATTTTTGAAAAAAATTTAATAAAGTGGAAACATCTGAATTATCTAATTGATTTCTGTCTGGCATTATTTTCCTTTAAATAGGTTTTCTTCGGTTAAAATTTTAAATTTCCATCCTCTTTCATCACAAAATTGTTTTGCTGCCTCCCATTTACAAGTATTTATTTCAAAAGTTATGCATTCATTTAAATACGCTTTTTTGTTTTTTCTAGGAGCAGGTTTTGCTGTTTGTTTTTTAGGTTTGATTTCCACAACAAAAGTTTCTATAGTAGAATCGTCCTTTTTTGCTTCAAACAAAAAATCAGGATAATAATGGTGTACCTGTTTATCTATGGAAGATAAATATGGAATTTTTAATTCTTCGCTAGACCAACGTATTATATTTTTATTTTTATCTAAATATTTACAAAAACTGCGTTCCCAATTAGAACGGCATATTATATTATCACTATTGCCAACGTATTTGTTTGGCGTTTCCGGTTTATATTTAGTTTTATATGCCATAAATTTCAATATATATTTATAGAAAATATAAAACTATGGCAACATACACTTTACAATTTCCTCCAGACAACGATCCGTTTGCGGCAGAAGTGCCAGTTTTTTTGTCTTTCCGGGCTGCAAATTACAGCACATTTGCTAAAAACCGAACACGTGATAATATTAGAAGCAATCCTTATGTTGATATTCGTGTTCCTTTTCCTAAAGCAATGGCAACTTTAAACAGTCAAAATTATCAAGCGGGTGGATCATTAAATATTCAGGCTATAGAAATTGGAGGCATTTCTGGAGTTATGGAGTCTTTTAGACGAGAAATCAGAGCAAAAGAAGAACTTGCAAGCAGCTTTTTTAGTGGCGGTGGTGTGATCAGATTTGATCATATGGAAACTATCTTACAACCTGGTGCAAGACGAACTCATAATTTTATCATAGACATGATTGCCAAAACTAAGGAACAAGCGGAAGTGGCAAACCAAATAGCGTTAACATTTCAAGCAAACGTATTTCCTGTGGCAAACACTTCTTCTATTTTAACAATGCTTCATCCACCATTATGGTCTATAGAAGCTATTGGTGGTATTATCAATATAGATAATGTTGCGCGTTACTGGGATGGTGCACCACTAGTGTCTGTACTAAGAACAGTTGACGTTAATAGAGCTCCTATTTTAAATACTGGATTTATCACATCAGACTATAAGCCATTAGCAATTAATATTAAATTGTCTTTTGTTGAATTAGAACCTGCCATGCAAGTAGGCGATGGTACCAATCGTATATTTTCAAGATCTGATAGAATTGTGGAACAAAGCGGTTTTGGTGGTAGTGTAATCGTAGAAGTATAAATATGATACAATTTTTTCCTAAAATAGATTACAATTTAACCGGTCAAACTTTAAGTTTTACTGATATATTTAAAACTATAGTTGTTAGTTTTTCTAATCCTGCAGCATTAGCCACAACCACCAGTTTGGTTGGAGAACGAGCCGATCAATTATCCTACAGATTATATAATAATCCAGGATACTACTGGTCATTATTTTTAACAAATGGAATAAAAAATCCATTAACTGAATGGGGATTATCAGAAGAAGCGTACACTAAAAAAATAGAAGCAGAATACGAAGGATTTTCATATCAATTTGCAAACAACTCAAAATACCTTCCACCAACCGATACTCAATCTTATTATAACACAAATCTAGACAGTTACACTGGTGTTAGTTTGGATAATATTTTAAGCGGTGATTTAATTATTGTGGAAAATGGGGAAGGGTCATATTGTATAACTTGTTTGGGTGCAGGAGTTGTTGTTGCTTCCAATGCTTGTGGTTCTCCGCATTTTGGCCAATCGATCATACCAGACGATTTTGATGCACAAAAACAGGTAATGCAAGTTTCTGCCGGATCTTTTTTTACTGCATGTTTAGATACATCGGGAACAATATACGCATGGGGTAAAGATATAGGTCTTAATACCGATGTTGGCAATTTTTCACTTAGTACCAAACAATTATATACTTCAAATACAAATGGTTTTACTTTTATTCAAGCAACAGGAAACAGAATAATTGCAATTAATGATGCATCATTAATTGACTGTTATGGGGAATGTTCGGATTATTCGTCATCTTATGGGCTCGAAAGTGTGGCTAAAACTTCTTGGACTGCTGGTTTGTGTGGTGGGGTAGGAATTTATTCTAATGGTGGAGTGGTTGCATACGATAAAATTGGTTCAATGATACCAACAGGACCGGGTGGTGTAACTTTATATGATATAGATTGTGGATACGACTTCTGTGTTGGAATAAAAGGTGCGGATCGTGGTTTGAGTGCTTGGGGCGGAACCACATACGGTGAACGAGATATTCCTCAAGGAGTGACTGGATTTGTTGCTGTTGCTGCTGGCTATAAACACGCTTTAGCATTAAAATCTGATGGTACGGTATACGCTTGGGGATTGAGTGCAGACGGTCAAACCACAGTTCCGTCTGGAAAGTACACTAAAATATCAGCAGGCAGATATCATTCTGCTGCAATAAACACAAATGGCGAGCTGGTTGTTTGGGGTAAAATTTTAAAATATGGAGACGCTGAATGTGCAGGCGCAACATTACAAAAAATAACACCAACAGCAATTAGTGGAACTTATTCCATGTTAGATTCTGGTTACGAACATATAGTTGCAAAAAACTCTGGAGCAGTCAAAAAATATATTGGTGTTGTGAATTCTGTTGATACTGTGTTTAAAAAAATAAATGCAAAACCGTATATTTTTCCAGACGTTAATCCGATATCAGTAGGAAATCCAACTATAGATCCATCCGGAACTGTTGTGTCTATTTGGAGATATAACACAGAAACTTCACAATACGAAGAAGTAAAAACTATACAAAATAAGCTGTTAACAATACAAAAATATCTAGACGCTGTTTTGTATGTTCAAATAGCAGGAATAGTATTAGATCCAAGTATAAGTAAGAACTGGACCAGTTATTTAGAAAATTATCAAGACTCAAATAACCAAGAAGGATATATTACATTAAGAAAACAATTAATGGATGAAAACGCATATAATACACAACAAATAAAGTATTTAACTAAAGATGGTGTACAAAATTTAGAAAATATTATTAATAATAGTCTAAATAACACAACAATAACAAGCACAACAACTAATATCTTATGATAACTTCTGATCCTGTTAATTTTCCAAATGTTAATATTATTTCTATACAGCTTGCAAAATATTCTGGCAAATGGTATGAAATATTTAGTCAAATTGGCGTAGAAGCAGACAGTTATATTTCATTTGATGAAATTGTTATAGAAGAAAATATGTTTGGCGGTTCTGTATTTGGTTCTATTAATTTTTACGATTCTTCACAACTAATAGAACAATTTAATGCTAGTTCTTTTGATTCTATAATTTTTAAAATAGACACAGGAATTTATAAATTTAGAATTTTAGATATACAACCATCCACAGATCTAGCAACCAAAGAAATTCACGGTCCAGCAGGACAAGCTATTCTTACAACAA
>Ga0181344_1001015_pt1 | contig 10588 bp, 8 predicted proteins | sample Su13VDMLBDD_FD_130098 | JGI IMG/M metagenome (GOLD analysis project Ga0181344, IMG submission 130098) | Freshwater viral communities from Lake Michigan, USA - Su13.VD.MLB.D.D | ecosystem: Environmental > Aquatic > Freshwater > Lake | place: USA: Michigan | collected 2013-07-15
ACCAGTGTTATCGTAAGTTGCAAATTTAATGCTTATTTTTGACTCTTTTTTCTCAGGCAAATATACGTGCTTTTGATTTGCCATAATAGCATATCCTGAACTAATTGACGCATCAAATTTTGTTCTGTCATTTACATCGAATCTAGCCCAGTCTTGAAGTGTCTTATTAAACGGCATATCGCCTATTTCATCAGGCTGACGGTAGTTACCCTCCATGTCTAATCCCACAAAACGCTCAATGTAAGTCTCGATTGCTGTGGCGTGTGCCTGCTTAATATCTTCACTTGATGATGGAATTCCTCCAATCTCTCTTTCTGTGAAAGATAATTTGTGTGCGTGCTTATCGGGACGGTTCATCGAGAACCCACGGTACCCTCTATTCTTAAAGTGATACAGAAGGCGTGCTTTGTTATTCTCGCAAAGAATAGGCATTCCATAGAACACGCAAGCCATCAATACCTCTTCGAAGAATATCTCAGCTGTCTGTGGACGAGCAATGTATTCTAGAAAGAATGTATTTGACGGAGCACCCGTCATATTAAACTTGGTTAGTCCGTGAAGCGACCCGTTTGATCCACCAAAGGTCGCACCTGAGATGTCGTAGGGGTCACAACCAAACGCACCAATATGCTCATTGCCCGGATATCTATTCCCATTTTTAGTTACATAATTATTATTCATGCCTGGTCCCGGTATCCAAGATACTAAGAAACGACCATTCTTATCAGGTGTCCAAATTACTTTGGTGTCTTTTTCTCCGTTAGCCCAGTGAAAGTAGCCACGTGTTATAACGTGGTCCTGCACTAAACTATCATTGTAGTCTATCTGTTGGTAGATTTTAGTCAAGTTAAACAGAGATGACTTAGTCTCATCACGGAAAGCGTGCGACTCTGTTCTAGGGAACTGACGATAGAATTCATTCAGTGCGTCAGGGTTAGCTTTTAATGAAGCCACCTCATTGTTCCAGTACTCAATTACACCTTGTGTTATCCAAGTCCCCTCTGCAGAACGTATAGGTTTCTCAGGACGTTCTAATACTGCGTGACCGTACTCGTCAATATATCCCTCAAAGTTGTACTCCATTGGAATAAATAGCGAGTATAGACCCGAAATAGTCTGGCCATTCTGGTTTCTTTTCTTGACGTTCGAGTCATAGTAAATACGTTTATAGTTTTCTCCACCTTTATCGAGTGCGTTAGATGTTGAACCCATCATACACTTACCGATAATCCGAGCACCTAGACGAAGACAAGTTTGTCTGACACGCCAACCGTTCTCAATATTCATTGGACGCTCTAACTTGGCAGCCTCATCCTCAACCAAATATAATAATTTTTCCCCATCATAACTGTTGTCCGCTGTGTTACGCCAGTCAATGGTTGTATCTAATCCATCAATCTCTTCTTCGTTCTCCTCGTGCATATTTTTGCGTGTAATCTTAGATGCAGGAACACGGAAGGCAAGCTCCGTCTTTGGAGTTGTCATACCATCACGCACAGGTTGGAAAAAGAATGGATAGTTATTGGCAATAGGAACTACCTTATCGGTAAACATCTTCTTAGCATCGGGACCCGTCTTAGATGTTAAACCTATACGAGCATCCTTAGCTAAGGTTGCAATGTTGACAGCTTCCGAGGAGGCCATAAAAGAGAAACCTGAACGACGGTTCTTAAGGTAGCACATACCAAAGCATCTACTGTCTGCCTTACAGGCTTCCCAAAATATAAAGAATATTCTGTTGGATTCACGGAAGTCAGGGTGACCTACGTCGGTCTTGGACCATTGCAGGTACATATAATGTGCACCTGTGATGTAAGTCTTCTCGGCATTATTAACGAACCAGTAGCCTAGTTCACGCCTATCAAACTCTTTCTCGATATAGTCAACCCACTGTGACTTAAACGAGTTATCTCTTCTATTCCAATCAAAGATGGTCTTAATTCTTGATAACTCTTTTGGTAAGTCATTAGCTTGCCACTTATTGCCAACATAGTCCACCTTCTCAGGTGCTAGTGGCAACGCAACTCTAAGCCCGCTAATATTATAGACTTCTCCGATGGTGCCATCTTTAGATACGACTACAAAGTCATACTCAGGGTCCCATCCATACTCCCAGTCTTTCTTTGCATTTCTCTTTGCAAGAATCTTCTCAGGAACAGTAGACTCGTCAATATAGAATAAACTCATTTACCTTTTGCTCTTTGTTCTGCGAACCCACGATTGGTAGGTGCAGAGTTTCCAACTACCCCTTCAATAATATTATTCTCCTCCTCGACTCTTTTAAGAATCTCAAAGGCATCCATAATAGCTAACTTCTTTGCTGCGGCTGCATTCTTTAATTTGTCTGCGGTAAGATCATCCTCCATATGAGTGACAATCTTCTCTTCAGCAACCTTAATTAACTCCTCAACAGCTTTGTACCCAGAGTCAATAATACGCTTTTTTAACTCGGTTATTTTATTCATCTAATTTGATTGTTACGTTCTTAGTATATACACGATATATAATTTCCCCATCTAGGTCGAACTCATACTCGCTCTCAGGCTCAAAAGTGACCGTATCGCCCTCTTTTACACCTAAGTCTACTATCTCATCGTTCGTGTATCTTATCGTGCCTGTAAGAGGCTTTCTTGCATCCGCAGATGTAATACCTTTAAAGTCATTGTTGATAGGTTTAATGAATAGGTATCTACCTACACCCTTCCATTCGCCATTAGGCTTCTTGTACGCATATGGGTCGTCAATAAAGAACAAGTCATCTCGAAAGTAATTCCAAGCAGACTTCTCTCTACCACGCATATCATAGTACAACCTGAAGGTGTTGTGATGGCACACAATTGTGTCGCCAGGTTCGATAGGACCAGTGTAATTAATAGGGGTTGAGATAACAACAGCTTCTCTTGTCGTTACACGATGATCTTCTTTAGAGGTAGAAATATATAGTTCCCCTCTTTGATTATCATATCGTTTGCCCCCTTTTGGTGTTACCAAAAAGTAGAATGGGCTTTTCATTTTAGAAATCTATATTATATTCAATTAAGAATGGCATGTTGCCATTAATCTTTTTCCATAAGACTACCTCATCGTTAGCCTCAATGAAGATTTCAATATCCCCTGCTTCAGTCTGACGAATCAAATGAATCTTATAATTACCCTGCAGCACTACTTGATTATGCATATAATTCATTGCATTCTTGTAGTCTGCGCCAACTGATATTTTACGAATTACCATCTCTCTTTGTGATTTTTCCTGTAGCAAAATCAATCGTAATTTCCCCATACTTTGTATGTAGTTCTTGTTTAACGCTATTGTGTTGAACACTTGCGCTATCTAACTGTGCTAGGACTGAATGTTTTTCTATGTTGGAATTGTAAATTGCAATCTCTGCATCTGCTAAAGCATTGCGAAGATTTCTGATTTCTGTATGAGTCGCTCTAAAACGTTCTAACTCGTCGTCTGTTAATTTATCCATTGTATTATATTTTTTTTGTAAAAGTACTAATTATATTTTAATTTTAGCATATGAAGCTACTATACTTAATTCCACATTGTTCGACTGGCGGGATGCCTGCATTTGTTTTGAAAAGTATCCTATTAAATAATTCGGAGATTGAGGTAGTAGAGTATCAATGCCATAGCTTAGACTATGTAGTTCAACGAAATGCAATTAAGGAAATCGTCCCCTTCCATACTTTACATGAGGACAAGATGGAGTTGTTTAACATCATCGCAAAATTCAATCCCGACATTATTCACATTCACGAGCCATCTGAACGATTTAATCGTGATATGATTGCTGAGTTGTATAGGGAAGACCGAAGCTACCGAATTGTGGAGACGTGCCACGACGTATCATTTAACCATGACAAAGAAAAGATATTTCATCCTGATGCGTATTACTTCTGCACGCCATATCACTTAGAAACATTCGCTTCATCGCCATCTTATAAAGAGGTAATTGAGTTCCCAATAGACGATAAAACAACTTATGATTATTATGATAACCCTTTTGATACAAAAAGAAAAAATGTTGTTAATGTAGGTCTTTGGACTCCTGGTAAGAATCAAGCTGAGGGGATTGAGATAGCTAGAAAGTATCCTGATATGGACTTTCATTTTGTCGGAAACCAAGCTATAAATTTCAAGCATTACTGGGAGCCATTAATGAAGGATTTGCCATCTAATGTTTATGTGTGGTATGAGAGAAATGATGCACATAGGTTCATTAAGATGGCAGATATCTTTATGTTCAATTCTACTTGGGAATGTAATCCACTAGTATTACGTGAGGCAATATCTTTTGGTAAGCCAATTGTAGCGCACAACTTGCCACAATATGGCTCAATGTTTGATAAGTATATTCAACCTATTGATACAGATTTAAATACGATTAAATGTAATTACATTGTACCTACAGATAATACTTCGCAAATATTTTGGGATAAGCAAATCGCATTCTACAATAAAGTAATGACGCTAGACAAACAAGAACAAGATGTTAAAATCATACAACACTTTGTTGGTCAGCCATACCTAGAGATTAAGTCAGGACTGAAAGCCGACTTTAAAGTACAATACTTTGATGGCGACAAGTTAGTCTACGAGAATACTATCGGATCAAACTGTTGGGTCAAACTAAATAGACAATACTATACTAAGTGGCATAGTAAAGTCTATATGGATGGCAAACTAATTCACGATAACATACTTGACCTAGAAGGCAAGCGTGTGTATATCGCTTTATCTAGTAAGTCATTAGGCGACACAATTGCTTGGGCTCCATACGCTGTAGAGTTTCAAAAGAAACACAGATGCGAGGTGATTATGTCAACTTTTTTGAACAAAATACTTGACATTCCCGAGATAGAGTTAGTAGAACCTGGCACGGTGGTACTTAATATCTATGCTCAATATAATATTGGTTGGTTCTACGATTCAAATAAAGAGCCTGAGCTACCCAACACAATTAAATTGCAAGAAGCGGCAACTAAAATATTAGGACTAGACTTTGAGGAACTTAAGCCTAAGTTAAAGTATGATGCTGGTAATAATAACTATGGTAAATATGTTACGATAGCTACTAATTCTACAGCTGGGTGTAAGTTCTGGACCAAGAAAGGATGGCAAGGTGTGATAAACTATTTACACAAGAAAGGTTACAAGGTAATTAATGTATCTTTAGAAGAGAATCCGTTCGACAACTGTGAACAGATTATTAATCATGATATTCAAAAGACAATGGCTATTATTCACCATAGTCAATTTTACTTAGGATTGGGATCAGGTGTCAGTTGGCTTGCTTGGGCTCTAGGTAAAGAAGTAATTATGATTAATAACTTCGCTGAAGAGGACCACGAGTTTGAGTGCATACGCATCACAAACAAGAATGTTTGTAATGGATGCTGGAACAATCAAAACTTTAAATTTGACAAGTCGTGGGACTGGTGCCCCATATATAGAAATACTCCTCGACAATTTGAATGTCAGAGGAGTATAACTGGTGATGATGTGATATTACTTCTTAGCAAAAACGCTAAGCAATTGGGCCTTAGCTAAAACAAAAATAGTCTCGCTGTCTTTAATGAAAGTTTTAAGAGTTTCTTGATCAGATGTATCTAAATCAACAATCTCTCCTTTGTTTAAAGCAAGAGCCCATTCCCAATACTTTACAGCATCACCTTTGGCTTGACCAATAAGTGAGTTAGCTAATAACTTACCCGCATTAGCATCTGACAATTCTTTACCGTCTAAATCGGTTAGATTAAAATTAAAATTAAGTTTCATAATATATTTTTTTTGTAAAGTTACACAATAGGTTCTGTTGACGCAATAGTGTCATCAACAATTACTTCTTCAACCACCGGAATAGGTGGCACATAATCTCCTGTAATAGTCAAGTTCAATTGTTCCGCAATCCAATCCCAAGCGTATCCATCTGTTGTCCACTTAGTATAAGCTTCACCTGTCATTGATAAATTACCTTGTGCTAATTGTGCACCTTGATTGCCATCTACTGTTGTAGAGAATAATCCGTACCAAAAAGTAGCAGATGTATTTAAAGTTACATTAACTGCATACGAGTTAAGTATTGTTGCTTGCTGTACTGTACCATTGTCCCAAATTGAGACTGCTTCGATAGTTTTCATTTATATATTTTTTTTAAAATTACTAAAAATTAAGGACAATACGTTTGCCCTGATACAATTTGTATTGATCCATTATATCCTGCAGGCAAAGTTGTCTGCGATATTCCATTATAATAATAGAACACAGGACTACCACTAGGCAATACATAACGTTGACCGAGACCTGACACAGGGTTAATTTTTGTCCACGCTTGTGGGCCACCCGAACAGTGATTGAGTTGGTAATATGTATATGCAGATGCTACTAAATTACTTTTAACTACTAATTGATTATCAGTCTTACCTGATAAAGGAGAAGTTTGAATATCAACAGTTGTTAATGCTCCTAACTTAGTTACTTCTCTATTACTAGGTATTCCAGGTGGAGGGATTGTACCAATCTGTATAAACACATTATTATTTACTGCATCCTGAAGATTAGCCCAACTCACACATTGATTACTTGCTATTCCTGCCCAAGACATATTAGTTCAAATTTAATTGTTCTTCTAATTCTGCCACACGTTTTTCAAGTCTTGCAATTTTTGCTGTATGAACCTCACGATATGAAAGACTTAATAATCCATCGGCCCCTTTAATAACTGCACTAGGTAATATACCTTGTACATCTTGTGCAAAGTATCCAAGTTCTTCTTTACCATCCTTAGTGTATAACTTAGCTATAACAGATTCAATACCTTTAGCTTGATAATTGTCTTCGATTAAAGTCTTGATAGTCTTATCTGAGCTTTCAAAAAAAGAAGTTGCAGTTACAGAGCTTGTAAATATTGACGCACCTGTATATCCAATACTTAACGCTTCGTTTAATGTTCCTCCACCATTAGCTACATAAAAAGATATTTTAGTTCTTGTATCTGATCCATCAATACCAAAACGTATTTCTGCTTTATTATTTCCATTTCCTGGAGAATATTCTGTGCCAATATATTTGTATTGGCCAGCAGAATTTTGATATGTATATAACTTAATACTACCTGACGCAATTGTTACGTCACTATTAACTGTAATTGCTCCCGAAAAAATAGCGGGACCACCTCCAGTGAAAGTAAATTTATTTGAGCTACCAATATTCATTTCTAATGAACCAGCATCTAATACCATATAATCAGAAACACCGTTCCAAAATAAACCTAAATATCCTCTAGCAGATGAAGCAGAATTATAAAATCTAAGATAAGTGCTTCCGGTTGAAGTCGAAGATTGAAATTTTAACGCTTCTCCATTAAAATTGCCAAGTAATAATTGATTACTAAAGCGACTATATCCATTTACATCAAGTTTGTATCCTGAATCTGTTGTTGTTCCTACTAGAACATTACCTCCACCTGTTATATAAAACCTTGTTGCTCCTCCTGTTGCAATTAATGCTTCTGAATATCCAAAAACAGCTAAACGTGAACTTAATGTTATTGAGAATAAACTTAATACATCAGAATTACCTCCATTTGTTCTCCATCCATATGCATGGCCTGTTCCATAGGTACCCTCTAATATTAAACCATAATTTGATTCAAGTTGACCTTTAATGTGCAATATGCCTCCTGGTGTAGTTACTCCTATGCCTACATTTCCCGAAGTAGCTAATGTCATAGCAGTTGAACTATTGGGAGATAAATAAATAGCACCACTTGTGCTAGTCATTTGCAAAAACCCTCCATTAGAAATTAAACTTCTATTACCGCCAGACATTGTTATATCGGCTCCCGTAGTAACACTACTCGAAAAAGTGACTGCTCTACTAGAATTAATGGTAATAGCAGCACTTCCACCATTCTCAATAATTAAGTCAGATGCATTACTATAAATTGTAGAATAGGTAGTTGCAGCATTATTACTTAAAAATCTTAATGCAGAATAATTATCAGCACTTCTTCCTAATAAAGCTATTGCAGTAGAACTACTTGGAGATTTTATAGTTAATGTATTACTAAATCTACCTTCTCCATTCACATCCAATTTATATCCCGAATCAGTTGTAGTCCCAATCAAAACATTTCCTCCACTTACTATGCGAACTATTTCAGGAGGAACCCCACTTGTTGATCCAACAGCAAAAGCTAAGTAAGCTGCCCCACCTGAATTATATAAGTTTCCAAATCGTATTTGTGAATAAACATTAGTATTACCACTTGCATAATAAGAACCTATAGCTGTATATGAATCTGCTACATTGTTATTATTAAATAATAATATTGAATTATCATTTGAGTTAGAAATGCAATTTATTACCAACTTGTTGTTTAATGTAGGCAAACTATTGGTTCCTATAGCCACACCTGTTGTTCCAGCATAAACTATACTATCCCCAATAGTTGTAGTACCTGTTGCTTTAGGAATATAATTAGTAGTAAGTGAACCCGTAATCTGACCAACTGGAGTTGTGCCAGATGACCCTGAAGTACCATTAACACCTGATGTGCCCGATGTTCCATTTACTCCAGACGTACCATTAACCCCAGAAGTGCCTGATACACCCGATGTTCCATTTACTCCACTAGTACCGCTAGTACCATTGACGCCAGATGTTCCATTAACACCTGATGTACCACTAACACCGCTAGTACCCGACACACCACTTGTTCCATTGACACCTGAAGTTCCTGATACGCCCGAAGTACCGTCTGCACCATTAATTCCTGATGTACCTGAAGTTCCACTTACGCCACTTGTGCCACTTACGCCGCTTGTACCATTAACTCCACTTGTTCCATCTACCCCCGATGTGCCACTTACTCCTGATGTACCACTTACTCCACTTGTACCATCAATACCTGATGTACCTGCAGTTCCAGATGTTCCATCTACTCCACTTGTACCAGCTGTACCGCTAGTTCCTGTCGTGCCAGATGTGCCTGATGTTCCACTAACTCCACTTGTGCCCGATGCCGCAGCAACAGATGTAGTAACATAAGAATACTCGCTATCTTCTGTGTACCATTCTGCGGTCTTTGCTGTACTTACATTATTGTTATAGTAAATCTTAACAATCATTCTGTCGGTTGCAGAGATTGTAGTATGCGGAAACACAAAGTCTACGGTAGTTTCTGCAATAACACCTATTCCGAACCAAGCTAAAAGAACTACAGATGAGGTAGCTAATGGGCCATATGGAGTTCCTGCTGAATTAGCAAGTTGCAATGTTACATAAACCTGTATGTTATCATTATCCTGAGGCTTTAATGTATGAAGATGAAATCTTTGTACACCTGATGGAATAATAGTAAATCCTAATTGCTCTGTAATAAATTCTTGTACCAACACATTTTGTTGGTTACCAGACATATTAACAGTTACTGTCTGTAATGCACCTAAAGTAGGCTCAGTAGATAATACTTTGTATGGAGAAACAGATGATGATTGACTATTATTAAAATAGTAAACACGACCACCACTAACACCATCAACGCCTGATGTACCACCTGTACCAGATGTACCCGTTGTACCTGAGGTTCCTGCAGTACCACTAGTACCTGTTGTACCTGACGTACCACCTGTACCATCCGTACCTGATGTAGCAGATGTACCAGAACTTCCTGATGAACCACTAGTTCCATCAATACCTGATGTACCATTTATTCCTGAAGTGCCATCAATACCTGACGACCCACTAGAACCAGATGTACCTGAAGTTCCTCCTGTACCATCTGTACCCGAAGTACCGCCCGTACCATCTGTACCGCTAGTTCCTCCTGTACCTGATGTACCGTCAATTCCACTTGTGCCGCTCGTTCCCCCACTACCACTAGTGCCATCTATTCCTGATGTACCACTAGTTCCTGTTGTACCACTCGTTCCACCTGTTCCGTCTGTACCACTTGTGCCTGATGTACCGTCTGTTCCGTCGATACCATCAATTCCTGACGTACCTGACGTTCCACGCGTACCTGATGTACCCCCTGTCCCGTCAGTTCCACTTGTACCTGATGTACCGCGTGTTCCTGATGTACCTGATGTTCCATCTGTTCCTGAAGATCCCGATGTACCTGTAGTGCCTGAAGATCCTGATGTGCCTGTAGTACCTGATGACCCACTTGTGCCATCAATACCTGATGAGCCACTTGAGCCAGAACTTCCGCTAGTACCTGAAGTACCTGTCGTACCAGATGTACCACTTACTCCTGAGAATAAGCCAAATGTAACAGGCTCATCTTCGTTAACAACGCCTGAGTGTCCCCCAATAAAATCTAAGTCTAAGAAATAGAAATCACCGCTTTGAACAACAGCGGTTACTTTATATAGTCCATATTCGCTAGGAAATCCTGGACGATTAACTAGAATAATTTTATCTAACCAAACTTGCTCAATGTATACACCTGGCTCTGTATTAGCAAGTGTCAAGAAAGAAACCTTGATAGTTCCTGCAAGTCCAATTACATCTACTGTATCAAACGGATGACCAACTAATTCAAACGTCTTTGCAGGTTGAGGCCCAAATTCATCG
>Ga0181344_1001019_pt1 | contig 10570 bp, 6 predicted proteins | sample Su13VDMLBDD_FD_130098 | JGI IMG/M metagenome (GOLD analysis project Ga0181344, IMG submission 130098) | Freshwater viral communities from Lake Michigan, USA - Su13.VD.MLB.D.D | ecosystem: Environmental > Aquatic > Freshwater > Lake | place: USA: Michigan | collected 2013-07-15
ATCTTTGGGGCCAGATATGGTTCCTCGACAAGGGCGAGCGGCTGGGCAAGACGTTCAGCGCCTTCGAGCAGCGGTGGTTTCGCAAGGGGTACGACGGCTACAGCCTCGTGCCGTACGAGCACAAGCAGCGCGAGGTCGAGGAGAAGCTGCGGGACATCTGCCTGACGGTCCAAGGCCTTCAGGTCGACGAGCCGATCACGACGCCGATCTACGTTTACCTGCCGCGCGCCGCCCGCGCCGCGTACGACGAGATGGGGGTGGAGATGTTCGCCATCATAAACGAGGAGGGTGTCGAGGCACCCAATGCCGCTGTGCGCACGCAGAAGTGCCTGCAAATCGCCAACGGGGCCATATACACGAATGACGTAGGAGAGTGGGAGGATGTACATGCCGCGAAGTTGGACGCACTGGAGAGCATTATTGAAGAGGCCAATGGTGCGCCTGTTATCGTTGCCTATAACTTCAAGCACGATCTCGAACGTCTACAGGCTCGTTTCCGTCAAGGCCGGATGCTGGACGCTAACCCTGATACGATCAGGGACTGGAACGCCGGACGGGTGCCGCTACTATTCGCTCACCCTGCGTCGGCGGGGCACGGCCTCAACCTCGCGGACGGCGGAAACATCCTCGCCTTCTTCGGGGTCAACTGGAACTTAGAAGAGCACATGCAGATCATCGAGCGCATCGGGCCCATGCGGCAGAAGCAGGCGGGCTACGATCGCCCGGTGCACATCTACCCCATCCTCGCCCGCGACACCGTGGACGACATGGTCATGGAGCGCCTGTCCTCGAAGAAGAGCGTGCAGGAGATACTATTGGAAGCATTGAAGCGGAGACAGAAATGAGAACGAAACACAAAACTTACGAAGAGTTCCTACAGTCCATATCTGCGGAAGACCGCCATTATTACACCAACATGAGCCGAGGCTACTACGACAAGGAGAAATACAAGCGAACGGCTGCGGCGGACATCAAGCATACTTCTCAGAAAGAAGACCAAGATCCCCCGCAGCGTTGACCATGTCGCGTTCAACCGCGCCGCCCTTGGCCTTGCCAAGACCGCGCCTGCGAATAAGCTCACGCAGGCCAGCCTCGCCCTCGGCGGCAATCGCGGCGCGCATGTCGTCGATGTTGCTGGAGATATCGAAGCCGTAGTCTTTGGCCGTCCGTTTGTCGAGTTCACGCAACTTTTCGGCCATGCCGGGGGCGATGGCGTTGAAGCGCTCAACGAACTGCGGACGATCGTCGGGGAAAATGTAAGGCAAGTACTGTTGCCCGAACATGCCCTCTGGCGTGTCAAATGCGTTCTCGGCGTAAATGCTGTCCATAAAGCCCGGCGTGCTGGTGCCGCCGAGTTCATTGCCTAATTCACCGGAAAAACGGTTCAGACGCTCCATGCGGTCCTTGATGGCCTGCTTGTACATTTCTGGGTTTTCGGCCTGCATCCGCACCAAGTCCTCGTCGAAGACGCCGAGGTCCATAGCGCGCACGCCGCGAGGCGACGGGACGATGGCAAAACTATCTGGGTCAAAGCCAGCCCGCGACAATGCGCTAAGTGTCGCATTGCCCTCGTCGTACGAGATTGGGCGGCCGCCGACGTCTATCTCAAAAGCGTTCGAACGGCTTTTAGGAACGTCAATATAGAAGCGGTTTCCGGCGATGCCCTTCTGCGCGCCAAGTAGACCAAAGATGGCCTCGTTGTTAAGCATCAGATTGCGCGACGCTGGGTCTACACGGGGATCGGTGCTCTTGGTGTTCGGCACCTCAACGCGTGTCGTTCCGACGGCGTACTGTGCCTGACGTCCGGGGTTCACACCCTCATATACGCCCGGACCCTCGAAACTGGGCCCAACGAGCATGTCGTTGTTCAATGCGATACGGTCGCGCCCTGCCTCATCAAAGAAGATGGGCATGAACTGGTCGGTGTACTCCTTGCGCTGTTCAAATGGAGCGTCCAACAGACCCGACAGGTTTCCTGTGTTCGAGCCGGGAACCGCCTCGCGGCTCCCCTGCGCGTAAAGCCTCGAGATGTCGTCCGCGTAGCTATAGGCCGCGTCCTCCGGTTTGATGTCGCCCGCTTTAATTTTGGCACCAGTCCACGTCGCGGCCTGACCACGCCCCGGAAGACCTTGGATGTCGGGATCGTTCACGTAGTTTTTAAGGACCGTGTTCATCTGGCGGTCCATCCAGTCGTGCTCCGCGTCTGTGAAGCCACGACGGATGGGGCGGCCCTCGGCGTCGGTGTAGCCCCAAGCCTCGCCATCCCAAATATCGTGAACACCTCGGCCACCTTGGCCGGTCAGGCTTGGGTCGTAGAAGCCACCGCCGATTGCGAGCTGGTCCGCAAAGGGTGTGCGCTTCTTTCCAGTTACGGCCGTATCTCCGCGATACAGATCCTCGATCTGACCACCCATCGCGGTGGGGAAGCGACCCGTCACGACAGGGTCGCCGTAGGAGGCTTGGTTCATGCCCTTGATGGCAAAGCCAGTGTTTGCCGGCACGCCCGTGCCAGAGGAGGTGATCGAGAACACTTCCGACGCGCGGCGTGCCTTAGTCGGATCGTCCCCGACGTTTTCGAGGATCGCCCTTCCGCTGTCGTCGTACCAGCTTGCGCCAGCGCGTCCGAGTTCCATCGTGTTCGCGTACTCTCTACGGCGAAGCGCCTCGTCGGCTGGGGTGTTAACGCCGAGGGGCGCGCCTACAATCTTCTGGCCTTCGGCCTTGGCCTTGCTGATATTGCGCGTCTTGCGCTGCACAACGTCTGGGCCTTTCTTCGTCTTGGGTGTGACTTTTAGATCCGATGCCTTCGGCGTGGATACCTTCTTCGCGGTTTTAGTAGGCGTCTTTGCTTTGGGCGCGCGCTTCTTGGGCGTGACTTTCATGCTTGGAGCGCCCATGTTGAAGACCCTACGCAGCGGCACTTCAAAGGCGTCGGGGATGTAATCCGCGCCAGCTTCAATGCCTTTTTCGATGAGCGTGCGTACAGGTGTTCTGGCCATGCTTACTTCCTTGATTTCTTGACGGCATATTTGCGGGGCTTCACGGCGAGACCGCTGCGCGCCATGTTGATGTCGGGGTCGTCAGGATTGTACGTGCCGCGATTGCCGATGGCTGATTTTATTTGCTTGGGATCGAAGACGATGTACTCTTGGTCGCGTGACATCTCACCGCTAGGTGAAACTGTTTCTGGCCGCGCGTACATGATGCCGTCGTAGCCTTCTGAGCGGATGTTATCGACCCAGTGCTGTGGCATAAGGTTCGGGAAGTTTCGGTCCCCGCCAGCAAAAACTGCACTTGCCCAGTCTTCCATAGCTTTGTCGTCGATAAGCAGTGGGTTCTCCATCCGCGCATAGAGCGGCATCACATTAACGCCCTCACGAAAACGGTTGACTTGTGACCCGCCGATACGGTGGAACGCGGGTTGGTAGTCGGCGTAAGGGCCAAGCCAAATCGCGCTTCCGCTGATCTTAGGATTGACGCCGCCTGCCTTAAACTCGCTGAAATTTTCTGGCGTGGCGTGGTACAAACGCTGCGGCTCGCCATATTCGTCGCGAAGTTTGCTGTTACCGAAGAACTTCCGAAAGTTCGGGTCGAGCGACAGCTCCGACGGCGGCATGTACTCTTCAAGGCGGCTGGGCATCATCGGCCCCTCTACGCCTTCGCCGCCAGCGAAGTAGCGGACCTCGGCGGGGATGCGGTCGATGCCCAGATCGCGCGCAACGGAGGCACGAGTGTTGCCTTCGATGATGTAAGGGTCGCCGAGGTGGTTGACACCGACAAGGATCGGGCTGTCTTGCCGGAAGCCCTCGGCTTCGATTAGCGGGCGAAGCCGGTCGTACTGATACTCGCCCGGTACGCGGCGTTCATTTCTGGCACCGGGTATCACTTCCAATTTGCGTGGGTCTAGTTCAATACGGTTTCTAAGTGAGCCTGTGACAGGTCCGCTGACCTTCGTGCTGCCACTGCGGACACGTTCATCCGCGCGACTGCGTTCACGCTCAAGCCAATCCCCGCCGGGGTTGTCGGTGCGTACTTTGGGCTTTTGGCGTGGGCGTGGGGTACGCGGCACGTCGATACTGAACGCTTTACGCAGCGGCCCCTCGATGGCGTCGGGGATGTAATCCGCGCCAGCTTCGATGCCTTTTTCTATCAGTCGGCGTACCGGTGTTTTGGCCACGGCGTATTCCTTAGTATTTTGACATCAAACGCTTCAGCGTCATCGCAGCTTGGTAGCCCGGCTTGGTGCTGGCCGCTTTGCCTGCAAGATACCGACCGCCAGCGCGGCCACCCTGCTCAACGCCAGTTGCGGCAACAAATGCAAGCGCATTACCGAGGGCGTCCTTGCGGATGTCGTTGGCTATGTCTTTGCGTTCTTTCGCCTTGCCAGCGGTGTACGCTACGCCTTGCGCCAAGTCATCACCAAAGGCTGCGCCAATGCGGGCGAGACGTGGGGCGCTGGCCACCACGCGTGTGGCTCCGAGACTTGGCACCAGTATCGACCCACCGATCATGCCCGCACCCTCAAGGGCGAGAGCTGTGTTCGGGTTGGCTAGGGCGTAACGCTCTTGCAGCCTGCGGATTTCGTCACGCTCATCTTTATATGACCGACCACTGAGCAGGGAGCGCACGAACCCCTCGGCCTCGTCGGCGGTGCCAAACGTGAGACCTTGGCCAAACGTGCGCGCCGCGTTGCCGTAGTCATAGCCGCGCTTCTTCTCGCCCTTGTTGCCGCCCTTGTTGAACGCCTGCACGGTGCCGCCACGGTACATGCCGAGTGCGGGATCGCTGCGGTCCAAGAGCGGGTCATTATCCGCCTCGGCAAGCTCTTTGGTTCCCACGAAATAGCGACGTCCGTCCTCGCGTATCTCCGTTGGGCGGCCATCCATCAAGACAGGGCCTTCCACAGGCACCGCCGCTGCTGCTGCCGGAACTATCCCGTAACTATCCGCAAGATTAGCTATATCCTGCGACGGGTTCCGAGTTCCGGTGACGGTGATCTGCTCCTCGGCTGCCACATCACCCGCTGGCACCACAGGGGCACCAACGTACTTGTCGGCCAGCGCCTGCGCGTCGATCTTGTCGAGCATGGTGCCTGCCTGCGTCCCGGCGAGAAACAGTTCAGGATACTTCTGATAAAGCTCGGCCAGCCCAGTGCCAGCGGCACCGAGGCCTTGGCCCACCTTCGAACCGGTGATGGCGTCAAACGCACGCGCACCAGTACCCGCAACGCGGCCTGCGCCGTAAGCCATCTCACCCACTGCACGCGGCGAAAACAACGGCGCGGCAAGCAAGGTCGCGTTACCCAAAGCCGGGCTGACTTTGCTTATGCCACGAGGCGGGAACGCACTCACGGTCTGGCCAGCAAGCGTTTTTTCCAATACGCCTGTAGGATCCATTTCGAACATGCGCTCGGCCTGCGCGGTGCGTGCACCGAAGCCTGTATTTACGTTGTTGCGGAAGATACTCTGAAGTTTACGCGCGGACGTATCAACGCTGGCTGCGGAGCCAAGGCTGAACGACTTCTCTATCTGTTGCGCTTCATTTGCGGCTTTTTCATAGTCACGCATGATTTCACGGTAGAAATCGTCGTGGTTCACCAGTTCTTGGCGCACGGCGTTGTACGTCTGTTTGGCGATGCCAGCGGCCTTGCTGTCGACCGCGCCGTTTATTTTAGAGCCGATGTCGTACACGTCGCGCTTGAATTGGTCCATCGAGAGCGGCAACAAAAGACTTGGATCTGCGGCAGCCTTCTGCGCGTACTCTTGCACGAAGGAGTTCATTTTCTCCCACGCAAGATGGTCCGCAGGACGCTCGCCCTTGCGGGAAGACCATGTGTCGTAAGACTTAGGCTTTAGCTGCTGCATGCGCTGCTGGACTTTACCGATGTCAAGCGGTGTCGGTGTCTGCCCAAACTTCGCCATCGCATCGTTGTACCTCTGAGATGCTTGTGCCCGCATCTGACCAACGATGTCTTGCGCGGAGGCGACTACGTCTTCCGCCGTCCGCTCTGGGTTGCGCATCGCATCCGTGAACGCTTCGCTGGCCTGTGTCGGTGCGCCTGCACGCCCACGGCCAAAGCCTGCGGAAACGGCGGCGTCAACGGACGCTCCGCCGATGCCCGGCAAGAAGCCTGCAACTTCGCCCGGCAACTGTTCTATGCCGGTAACCACATTAGGCGCGACCGTCTTGGCCTTCTGGTACGCCGCAGCAGGGACGTCAGTGGCCAGTGACACTACGCCCGACAGTGGGTCGATGACACGTCCGGCCGTGGATAGCCCTTCGCCTACCTTCGCCAGACCTGCGGTCTTGAGCGCAAAGCCTGAGCCGCTCAAGAGCATGCTGGCATCGCCGAGGAACGCGAGGGGGTCTTTTATGAGGTAACGCTGTAGGTTGTCCACACCGCCGTATTGCTCTTCGAGCACCTTAGCCGCCGCCTGTACAGTCGGGTCTTCAGTGTCGCCCTGCAAGAGTGCGCCTGCCAGATCGGCAGTCGTCTTGATAGTGTCAATCGGGTTGGCAATCATTCCGCCAAGACCGGTAACCAACTGTGCGGCGCTCTCAGGCAAGTTGCGCCCAGCTTGCGCGACAGTTTCGAACAGACCTGCGTTCTTACTGGCGGCCTCGTCGATTGCCTTATAGTCTATGCCGCCACGCTGCGCAGGCGGCAGTTTGAACGTCTCTGCGTTATCGAGAGCGGTCTGTGCCTCATAGTTGCCGCGCTGCGCCTCGTCGATGAAACCTTCTTTGACCGCCGCGTCGGCGAGCATCTTGGCGTAGCCTTCGGCGGTGGCACCTTCGCTTTTCGTGTACGCGTTGATGCTGCTCTCTGCCTCTGGCGAGAAGCGGAAGCCTTTTACGTCCTCGCCAGAAACGCGCATGCCTTCGGGCGCGGACATGAGGCCCGAACGCTCGGCAACCTTATCAACGGGTTTCTGCGTGGCGTCGTACGCAAGGATTTTGTCCTTGTACAACGTCGCGGGGTGCGTGCCGAGTACAGTCGCCGCGTCCAAAGGCTTAACGCCAAGCTCGCCTGTCTGAGCGTTGAAGTCCTCGATGTCGGCGACGTATGATTTACGCGCATCGTTGTAGGCATCGCGCTGGACCAAAACGCGGTTTGTGATGAACCTGCGAATGTCGGCCCGCGTCTTGTCCGAAAACTTACCCGTTTGCAGAAACTCATTTCGGAACGCTTGCGGCAGCCGCTCAAGGGCGACTTGAATGTTGTTGTAGCGCTCGATGTCGCCCTGCATGACCGCGCCGGTAGGATCTTGAACCTTGGCAGCCAAAGTCACGAGGTCTTGATCACCTGCGCTATTGGGCGGTGTGCGCAGCGCAGTTGTAAAGTAGCGCATACCTTCGCGGTATGTCTTAACGGCTTCGGTGGCGTCGAACTCTTTGCGTAAATCGCGGCCATAGGTCTTCGCTTCGCGGATGACTTGCAGCCGGTCTTTTTTCAGATTGGTTTCAGCCTGCGGACCCTCAAACGGAGCCTTTGCTTGGCTCGTTTGGATGTCGATGCCGCCCTTGGTGATGGCCTGACCCTCTTGCACTTGCTTAGGGGTTTTTGTGGGCGCAGACGGGAGGTTAGTGAACCACGCGGGTTGATTGGAAGCTGCCATATTTTATCTCCAAATTACCGAGTTGGGTTCGCGGGGATGTATTTTGGTTTAGTCTGGTCTCCGCCGGGATACACGACGGGTGTGTTCGGCGGGAGGTAAACAAGCTGCCTTGGGTCGGTTATGACATAGTATCCGAACTGGTTCATCTCAGGCATAGGCGCGTTTCCGCCGACACCCGGTTTGGGGCCGTAGCCGCCACGGTCTGACATATACGCGTACCCCGTACCAGTGCCCTGCTTCGCCAACTTCGCAAGGGCGATCTTCGTCTGCGTGTCCTGCCTAGCGAGACCTAATTTGTTGGTGAGGCGGTTTGCCTCCAACTGCTCAAGCGCCTCACGGCGGCTAATCTCGCCCTCGCGCCGAGCCTTCTGCTGTGTCGCCAAGACGGGCATGACGTTGCCCATGACGCCGCTGAAGCCGCGCGTGCTTGTTGGTGCGGCAAACGCCGCCGACAGTTGGAACATGCGCTCGCTGAACGACGGGCCGTAGCGCTTCTCTTCAAGTGCCTTGGCAATCCTGTCGTAATACTTCTCGCGCTCGCCCGCGAGTGTTGCCTCCTTATCCATGGCCGCCTTGACCCCAGCTTCGTCGTACACCGACAATCCGCCTGCCACATCGCCTGCCTCTGCGGGGGGTTGGCCGTCCAGTTCTTCGTCCATCGTAACTTCCTCTGTGTCAGGTGCCGATTGCGGCAAACCCAATTCTTCTTGCATCTTACGAATGTGGTCTATCTGCCACTGCGCGAGGGGCGGATTTGTCACAGTCATTTGAAAACGCCCGCGTCCTTCAATTCTTTTATAAGAGCCGCCCCGCCGGACAGACCAGAGGCAATTTGCGACGCCGTGCTGGCTGGGTATTCCTGTTTGACGCCGGACGGCGAGATACCGTACTCTTGTGTCGCAGTCGGGATGCCGGAGGCGACGCCTTGGAACGTCTTCATCATGTTGTCGATCTGCTCCTGCTCGTAGCCCTGCTGACGCAGGAAGTCGCCGTAGGCCACGTCGAGGTTCTTCTGACCCTGTTGCTGTTGCAGCGCGCCGACGTTGCCCAGTGCGCCCGCGCCGGTGAGGCCGAGTGTCTGCGCCTGCTCGCCGAGTGAGGACAGAGCGCCGGAGGCGGCGAGCTGCTGTTGCTGTTGTGCCCGCGCCAGATCGCCAGCCGTGCCTGCAAGAGTGCCAAAGCGCGCCAAGTCGGTGCCCGCAAGCCCTGCGGCCTGCGCGTAGCCGGATTGAAGCGCCTCGGTCTGCTTGCCGAGGATGTCGGCGCTGGTGTCACGAATGGCGCGTGAGGTGTCGGTCATCATGCCCGACGGCGTGCCCATGCCACCGCGTCCACCGAAGCCGAGCTGACCGGCTTGGATGTAGCGTCCCTCGATCTGGGGCATAATGTTTTCGGTGAGGTTGCGTGTGCCCAACTCGGCGATGCGTTTGGTGACAGCCTCGTTGTACGGGTTCATGTACGAGCCGATGTTCGACACGGATGTCTGGCCCGCCTGCGTCAAGTACGGCTGCGCTACGTTGAGCGCGCCCGGTGCGTTCGCGGCTGCCTGCGCGGCCTGCGTGGCTTGATTGAGCATCGGCTGGTACGCACCGGCCGCAGTCTCGGTCATGCCGAAGGACTTCTCTTGCGTCGGCGTGAAGCCCGCAATGCGCGGCATAGGCGCGGTTTGGTACTGGCGACTGGCCAAAGCCTTCTGCCCCGAAAGCATATCCATCGCATAGTTGGTGTACCACTCAGGCATCACCGTCTGTTTGGTTACGTCCGTGAGGGCCGAGCCTTGCGGGATCGCGGCCCCTTCGGCCATGAATGAACTGACAGCCATTAAATACGTCCTCCAGACAGATATGCTTCGGGCTTCTTGGCATTAGCACTAAAACGGCCCTTTGCCAACTTCTTGCCCTTGTGTTTGCGAACTTTAACGCGAAGCTCGTCCAGCTTCTTCGCACCAGCCTTGCTCGATCCGTCACCCAGTAGGGCGACAGTCTCGGCGTCGATCACATATTCGCCGTCGGACAACACCGCAGGGATGTCGTCGCTGCGGCCAGTGCCGGGGCCGTTGACTGCAAATTCAGTACGTCGCGACCGGCCACCGCGCTTTGCAGCGAGTGCGCCACCCTCGGCCATAGCCATAGGATCGCGCTCTTCCATGATCTGCCCAGCGGCTCCGGGCTGCGCGGCAGGCGCGTTCGGGTTAGGCAGGCCGAGTTGCATCCAAAGCGGAATGCCCTCTTCAGAATGGCGAACTGTGTCCCCACCCATAATAGGCCCAGCGGGGTTGCCGGGCACCGGTGTTGTGACAGGCGCGGGGTTGGCTGGCGGTGTCGTATAGTCGAAGAATTTAAGCTCAGGCCGCGTGCCGTAAGTCAACCAGTCTACGTCACCCAACGGACGCGCCGTGCGGGTCGCGCCGATAGTACCGAGGCCGCCCGCTGCGGGCAGTTGGGCTGAGAAGATTGGGTTCAAACGGCCGCTGCCAGCGCCGCCGGGGATGTACGTGCCCGATCCGCCGCTACCGCTGCCGCCCTTACCGCCGCCGCCAAGGAGGTTGCCGCCTAGGCCAACGGCCTTGCCTGCGAGGGCTAGATAGTCTTCGACGCCGAGCTTCTTCTTGGCTTCTTCTTTAGCTTTTCTTTCCGCTTCAGACAGCTTGTCAAGCTCAGAAAGCGTATCTGACGACAGAGTGAAACCGCTGGAAACGGGGGTTACGTCCGCGTCGGCGATCTGTCTGGCCTTTACAACGATGTCGGTTGGTAGTTCCGCCGGAGCTGTGGTTGTAAGAGGGCCTGTTACCGGAACGGAAACAGGGGTTACGTCCGCGTCGGCGATCTGTCTGGCCTTTACGAGTATTTCATTCGGGTCGTAAGGCTCTTCGTACATCTTCTTAAACGCAGATTTATCTTGTCCGGGCGTGCCGAACCGGTCGCCGCCAAGGTCAACACCAAACGCGCTGC
>Ga0181344_1001020_pt1 | contig 10565 bp, 15 predicted proteins | sample Su13VDMLBDD_FD_130098 | JGI IMG/M metagenome (GOLD analysis project Ga0181344, IMG submission 130098) | Freshwater viral communities from Lake Michigan, USA - Su13.VD.MLB.D.D | ecosystem: Environmental > Aquatic > Freshwater > Lake | place: USA: Michigan | collected 2013-07-15
CGTCTATTTCTGGCCGGACGGCTACAAGTTCGGGCATTTCAGCGCCAACACATTGCGGGTTATCGCCGACGAACTTGACATCCGCAACGAAGAATGGGAGCGTGAACTCGACAAAACCGTAAACCGAAAATGAACTTCTCCAAACGCACCCTCGAAAACCTCTCTGGCCTCAACAAGAAAGCTCGCGCCAAGCTGGAGCCTTTTGTCATTGCTGCCCAAGAACTCGTCGCCAAGGACGGAGTCACAATCGAAGTCATCTCGGGCCTTCGCTCTTGGGCGCAGCAAGCAGCTCTGTTCGCCCAAGGCCGGACCAAGCCGGGGCGCATCGTGACCAAAGCCCGTCCCGGCTCCTCTTGGCACAACTATGGCCTCGCCATCGACCTTGGGCTGTTCAAAAACGGCGTCTATCTCGATGAGAAAAACCCCGGATCGGCGGACAAGCTCTATGCCCGGATTGGCAAGCTCGCTGCGGAGCAAGGTATTGAGTGGGCCGGAACTTGGAAGTCGTTTCAAGAAACGCCGCACTTCCAAATCACCTTTGGCCTGACCTTGGCGGACGCCCGCCGTCGCATGGAGTTCAACAACTTCGACATCCAGAAGATTGTATGAAACCAGAAACCGCACTAGGCTACGTCGCAATCGTCCTCATGGTGGTCATCTGCCCTCCGCTTATCATCCCCGTCCTTCTTGCCCTATTCTCAGGTAGTAACTCCGACTAAAACACATGAGCACCCAAGGAATCGACAACCCAGAATCCGCCGCCAACCAAATGCGTGCGGACCTTTTTCACCGCATCAAGTATTGGGCTGCCGAGTCCGACGTGACGCTTTGTCAGGCAATCGGAATCTTGGAGATTCTCAAGGTTGACCTCCTTGACATGCTTTCCACTGACCCCGAGGAATGCCTAAACTAGCCGTCATCGCGTGCTACTTCAATTTTGCCGGGTTTTCACGCCCCCAGCAGAATTTGCATCGCTTCCTTCGCCAGCAAGCCAAGGAAGGCACATCGGTCTTTGGGATCGAAGCAATCCTCGGCGCAACCATGCCCGTGACGACAAGCTACGCTCGCTGGAAACGCATCCGCCTCGACCCCAAGACGCAGACGATCTGGCAGAAAGAGGCACTCCTCAACTTGGCCGAAAAGCTGGTTCCCGAGGAATACGACTGGCTCGCGTGGTGCGACACCGACCTCATGTTCGAGCGTCCCTTGGCCCTCCCCGACACGGACAAGGACATCTACCAACTCTTTGACACCGCAGTTTGGACGGACAGGAACGGACGCTCCGAGATGCAAAAGCCCTCCTCGGCAGCTTTTGGCTTTGACCCCTCTTGGCGTTCCCACCCCGGCTTCGCTTGGGCCATGCGTCGTGACCTCTGGCGTCAGGCGGGTGGACTCTACCCCTATGCCTTGTCAGGAGGAGGCGACTCCGTCATGGCCTGCGCCTTCCTCAAGCAGCACGTCTGGGGCGAGCTTAAACAACATCTTGGAACCAACCACGAACCATACCTAAAGTGGGCTACAAATTTCACCGACGCCAAAGTAGGCTACGTGCCTCAAAGAGTCTGGCACGAATGGCACGGCACCATGCAAGACCGAGACTACGTCGGCAGAAAAGAGCGCGTTTCAAAGGTTGACGTAACCAAAGACCTCGCCATTCTCGAAAACGGCACCCTGTCGTGGACGCCCAACGCAAAACCTGAACTCATACAAGATGTCCGATCCTACTTCGCGTCCAGAAAAGAGGACGGCTAGCCTCGTCGCCTTCACCGGCCTAGCCACGTCCGGCAAGACCACCGCCGCGAAGCCTCTGACTGCCAAAGGTTTCAGGCTCATTTCCTTTGCCACGCCCGTCAAGCGTATGGTCGAGGTGCTCACCCTCTGCCGGGACAAGAGCGAGCGCCCCGAGGTGCTCTGCGGCAAGACAATTCGCGAGGTCTATCAATCCCTCGGAACTGATTGGGGCCGTCGCATGGTCGGAGACGACATCTGGGTCAACATCGGGCGCAACGCCATCCAGAGCGAGCTTGCCTGCGAGGATACCCGAGGAGTCGTTTTGGACGACCTCCGCTTCAACAACGAAGCCCTCTGCGTGAAGCAGCTTGGGGGCATTGTCGTCGAGGTCCGACGCCACGGCCTTGTCCGCATGGAGCACGCCTCGGAGGCGGGAGTTTCCCCCGAACTGGTTGACCTCGTCATCGAAAACACGGGGTCGGAGACAGATTTGCAGTTGCAAGTCATGGAACTCTTCGGCTTGCAACCCTAGTAAACTGACCGATACTGAGGTATGGCTATCGACCTGTATCTTATCCGAAAACTGGGAACATTTGCCCCCTACGAGAATGTGGAGTCCGTCACGCTGACCTCCAACGGCATCGCTGACTACACGGGGGTCACGGGCGTTGCGTCCACCAATGTCATCACGGTTCTCAACTTCACGCCGCAGAATGGGGATGCTTTCTTCTTCACGGCCAAGACGGGAGGCTCGGGGCTGACCACGGGAGCAACCTACTACTTTGGTGACGTTTCTGGCAGCACGTTCAAAGCCTACACGGCTGCTTCTGGTGGAACGGTCGTTCCCTTGACCACCAATATCACGGCTGGCACCATCCGCGTCCTGACCGACGACCTGCGTGTTTGGAGCGCCGAGTTTCGTGACCAGTTCTCCAACACCACGACCCTGTGGCCCGAGCTTGGGACCGTTCCGGGGACGCCCATCACCGCCGCAGGTACTTTCGTTGGCGCTGCTGCCGTCATCCCAACGACTTTCACGGGCGGCGGGAACTACGCCAACCCTACAACCGGCGCAGTGGTGGGAGGTCTCGCCGTCGAGGGCACCACCGATCTGCTTACCTCTGTGTCTGACGAGATTGCCCACGCCCCGCTGCGTCAGACGCTCCTCAAGCGCACGCACTGGCGTTTCGACATTGTGGACTTCGGGCCTCTCTACGCCACTTGGGCAGACGGCGACATCATTGCCACCAACCCGCCGAACTCCATCATTGATACCTAATGGCCCTTCCAGCAGACTCGCAGCAGTTTGAGATTCTCTCCACGCCATCGCCGTTGGAGTATCGTTTCCGCGTTCTCTACGACGCGAGCAAGCTGGAGCCGGACCAACTCCCCATTGAGGGCGAGGCGTTCAACAAGAGCAAGCTCCCCTCCAAGCCCGCATTCCTCAAGAAGCACTACGGCGACTACCTGTTCACGCATCCTGAGCGAGCCAGTGAGGGCATGTGGTTCCACTACGCCAAGAACAAAGGTCCGCGCAACCGCGACGCCGTTCCGTTCAAAACTTTCTGGACCAATCGTTCTTACCCTTGGCCTGCGGTGCTTGAGGACGCTTACTTGGTCCGCTCGACCTTCCCGCAGACAGCCTACAACGGCTCCTCGATGGTGACAGCAACGCGATATTTCTTCCGCAAGAAGTTCCGTCCGCCGAGCAACGCCGACTCGCTTGTTTACGTCAAGCAGTGGGTGACTCCGTTGGAGTGGCCCAAGGAGGACATGATCCTCCAGCAGCCCGTGCTCGGCAACATCAACGTCAACTACTTGGGGGACTCTCTCAACTTCACGGGGCTGCACGGCAACTATAAATTCCCCGAGTATGTGCCCGGAGCGTCCGTCGTCTATGGCGCAGGTAATCAATCGCCTCCAGCAGGCCGCAACCCGAACATCATCTCTTTCCCGGCAACCAACTTCGAGGATTGGGCACCATTCACTCTGACGCGGAGACAGGAACCCGCCCAAGGTGTCTGGCTTCGAGAGGACGCCATCATCTACCCGCCGCCGCTTCCTGAATCCATTACGGTATGATAAGGACCATAGCAGGAGACTTTGCATCTGAAAGCCTGTTTCAGAACACGCCGTTTGCCTACGGGCAAGACGGTACGCAAGTCCGTTCGGATTTCGGGACTAACACTCAGATCGTCCAAGCCCCATCCGGCATGTTCGATGGACCTTCTGTCTCTTCCGACGTTTCCGCTCCTGTCCAGCCTGTGCCCATCGTGCCGGGGACGTATCTCAGCATCGTTGGCGGGGTTGTGACTTATGTTGGGAGCAGCCCGTCCACGACTACAACGACGCCAGCTCCGACCACAACTTCTTCAACAAGTTCCACGACTTCGTCCTCGACAACGTCCAGCAGCTCGACTACATCGTCGTCCACGACTTCAAGTAGCTCGACAAGCAGTACGACGACAACGCCTCCGCCCCCATACACTTGCTCCATCGCGGGATTCTGCGACCAAGATTCGGGTTACGGCGAAATCTCCGTTCCTGTTCCTCCGGGCTACGAAAACCCCGGAACCTACATTACCTGCTACGTATGCCCGCCAACGACGACAACTTCGTCCTCAACGACGACAAGTTCTACAACAACGTCGTCAACGACTTCGACGACCGTTGCCCCAACCACGACGACTCCAGCGCCGTAACAGGGGTTTCCTGTCTGTGCCCAACGTACGGAAGGTTTCATCTTTTGGCTGAGGCAGTAGAGTCCTTTCTTCGACAGGACTACGCAGGTCCGAAGGAGCTTATCATTCTCAACGACCTTGCGAGGCAGCGAATTACGTTCGACCACCCCGAAGTGCGCGTAATCAACATGCCGGAACGCTTCCCAAACCTCGGGTCGAAACGCAACCACGTCGCCGCACTGGCTCGGTATCCTCTCCTCCTGACGTGGGGCGACGACGACATCCACCTGCCTCATAGAATAAGCCGTATGGTGGACGCTCTGGGGGAACGACCCTTCTTGCTCGAAGGGTGGCACTACTGCTCTTACGGACCTCAACTCTTACTCAACCGCTTCCCCACAATGGGAGCGCACATAGTTGACAAAAAGTTCTACTTTTCTCTTGGCGGGGTGCCAGAAAAAGACACTGGGGAGGATGCCGGGTTTAACGATAAAGCGAGGAAGGCTCTCGGTAAAATCGACCACGCCACAGAAAACCCGGCCTTTTGGTATCGGTGGAGCGGCACGGAGCGTCCGCATATTTCTGCTTTTCACGACGCCAAAGGTGTCCGAGACCCATACGAAATTTTTCGCCTCCGAGTTCAATCCCTACTGGACTCTGGCGAGGAGCCAACTGGAGACCTAACTCTCGCTCCCGCTTGGCGAAAAGATTACGAAGCCGAGAAACACAAGGCCATAGTAAAATGACCACCCCTCTCACAATCTCAATGGCAACTCACTCCGACTATGACGGAGTGTTCTTCACGATCCAATCTCTTCGCATCTACCAGAACCTCCCCGAAGGCACCGAGTTCATTGTCTTGGACAACAACCCGGACAGCGATCACGGAAGGCAGGTGAAGCACTTCTCCCGCTCTGTCCCGAACATGCGCGTCATCGACGTGACTGACCGGCAAAGCAGCTTCGTCAAATACGACATCTTCGAGCACGCCAAGGGGAGGATCATCCTCGGGTTGGACTGCCACGTCCTTTTGCAGCCGGGGTTCATCGACGCCATGATGGGGTATTGGAGCCAGCATGACACGCCGGACCTTTTGACCGGACCTCTTTGGTATGACGACCTCAAGCACACCAGCGAGCAGCTTGATCCGGTCTGGCGTGGGCACGACTTCGGTATCTGGGGCAACAACAAGGAAGGCATGGCGTCGGGCCAGCCCTTCGAGATTCCGGCTCAGGGGATGGGCTGTTTCTCCTTTCTTCGCTCCCACGCCCCGATCATCTCCCGAGCCTTCAATGGTTTCGGGGCCGAGGAGTGGTACATGGCCGAAAAGACCCGGCAGAACGGTGGAAAAGTCATTTGCCACCCCGGCATGAAGTGGAATCACCGTTTCGACTGGCCCAAGCGGACGTTCCCGATCAATCTGCGGGACAAGGTGATGAACTACTACACCGGCTGGCTGTCTGTCTATGGTTCCCTTGACCACCCGCAGATGAAGGCCATGACGGAACACTGGAAAGCCATCGTTCCGGCGGCTGAATTGGAGGAGTGGATTCGCGTCATCCCCGTTTGACGCCTACCATCCATAGGGTATCTTCCGATAGTCATGCCCGCTTCTCCGATCACAGTGGCCGACGTTCGAGTCGCCAACCAAAGATACGTGTCGTCCACCAGCGACGAGGACGAGTATGCTGCTTTTCTCCCGCAGCTTAATCTGGCTCGCGAACGCATCATCAACTCGGGCAAATGGTCGGGACTCATTCAGAAGGTCGCGTTCAATGCCAAGGATCGGAACTACATCACATTGCCCCGCGAGGCCGAGGCCATTCTTGGTATCTTGGTGAATCGGAACAACTATGCCATCCAAAGCCCCTTCTTCGAGTATCTGGTAAGCGGGCCGGAAGGCTATCCAAACGATGCCGACATCCCCGACACCGGCTATTTGGCCGATCTTGGCTTCAACTTCTGCACGTTGATTGACATCACGACGGCAGGCACCATCCGCCTCAAGACCACAAGCAACGAAGACGTGGGCAAGACCGTCACCATCTACGGCTTGGACTCAGACGGCAATCAGCTTTACAACTCGGACGGCAATCTTGGAGAGACGCTCACGCTTGCGGCCACCAACTCCTCTGTCACCTCGTCGCTCACCTACGCGCAACTCACCAGCGTTGCCAAGCAGGCCACCGTTGGTAACGTGGAAATCTACATCGTCAATGGGCTTACCGAGACTCTTTTGAGCGAATATCAACCGGGGGAGGTCAATCCGACCTACCGACGCTATCGTCTCCGCGAGCAGGATGAGGACACAACCGTCGTCGGGCTGGTGAAGCTCAAGTATTACCCGCTCACGCAGGAGACCGATCCAGTCCTCCCTCCTAATCTTGGAGCCTTCAAATTCGCCCTCATCGCCCTCGCTCTCGAAGACGCCAACGAACTCGCAGGCGCAGCAAACCATTGGGCCACCTGTTTTGGTCTGCTCAATCAGCAGCTCAAGCAGTCTCGCGGTGCGAACCGCTATCCGATCAATTTGAAACTCACGCCCGGCAGCCGAGGCGCATTCCCAGCAACCATCTAATCGACATGGCAACTCCCTCACGATTCAACCGCCCCTACGGAAACTCAGCCTCCGGCCAAGCGTCTTGGGAAGAGATCAACCGTCCTGACCGCCAGCTTGGAGACCAAAGCCTCGCCAATCAGCCCGCAACCGCCTCAGGTCGCGGCTACTACGACCCAGCCCGAATCTTGGAACGTGTCGCCCGTGGCCGTCCGGGGACCACGATGCAACAAGCGCAAGCCGCTATCGCTGCCGAGGGCTTCAAGGATTATGAAAAGCTGCGTAGTCAGATGGGGCAGCAACAGAATCAAGGCCAAAAAGGCATGGGCACTGGCGGGATGCAGCAGGGTCAAAACCAAGGCCAAGGCCAAGGCATCACAAGCTACATGAACGGGATGCTCAACGTCGGAGGCGCTGTCCCGCAGAACGCGCAGCTTCAGATGCCGAAGCAAGAGAACCGCCTCAGTCGCCGCAACCAACCTTCTTGGAGCAGCGACCTCCTTTTCTCGACGGCTCCTAACACGCAGACCTTCGGACTCTAATGGCGCAACAACCCAACAACCGCATTCCTGAAATCTTCCAGCCCAAAACGGCTCGGGTTCTGGAACGCTACCATAAGCTCATCCAAAAGCAGTTTCCTTTGGTGAACACGGCCACGCAGCAGCGTTATAACAGCGCCAACTTGGGCCGTTCCTACATGGACGAGTTCGGAGGCACCAATCCTGTCTCCCTCAGTCCCTACCTCAACTCTTTCATCCAATCCTGATTCATGGCTACTCCTGCTCAACCCTCATTCAGTACTCTTGCCCGAGCCGTTGGCGGTCGTTACGACCCCACGACTCCTCGCGGTCAGGAATTGCTCAAGCAAGACATGCTCAACGAAGCCATGCGTGCCGAAGCCCAGCGCGCAGCCAAGTCGGCTATGGAAGAACGCAAGGCTCTCCAGTATATCCAGCAGGAAGCGGCTCGTCCCTCCCGTCAGGAAGCCCCCGGCGTGCGCAGCATCTTCAAAGACGGGCGGCTTGTTGGTTATTCGACCATGCCAGAGGCCCGAGAAGCGGCAGAACCTGCGCCCCAGCGGAAACCGATGGGGACTGCGCTGGAACAGGGATTCATTTCGGCCTTGAAACGTGCCGATGCCTCCAAGGCTGCCCGAGATGCGGCTGAGAAAGCTGCGGAGCGGGAAGCCAGCAAAACTCCGCGCAGTCGAATGAACCGGGACACGTCAGGCGTTCGCGTCTCCGGCAAAGTCCCACAAGGCGCGCAGCTTCAAGACGAGGTCGGACCCCGCGAAGTCATTGCTGGAGATGTTTTTGGCACAGGGTATCTTCCTATGGGGGAGAACAACCCGTTCGCCGCAGCCTTGGCTTCTGCTTTCTCGGCCAACAAGGCAGCGCCAAGTCAGGTTACCGACGTGCAGGAAACCGCCGTCGAAGAAACCCCAGCCGGAAAGGAAGAACTTGCAGGCTTCAGAGAGCAGATGGCGAAGTTCTACGCCCCCAAGACGCCTACGGTGACTCAGTCAAACCCGTTTAGCGGGCGTCCTTTCTCTCGCGGGCCACTCAACTACAAAACGCGAGACATCCTCAACCTCTTCGCCCCAATTCAAAACGGGCAGATCGGCCCCTCCCAGCACGGTCAAGGGTCGGCACTAACGACGTGGCCGTTTATCGACAACGAGACTTTCAGGACTGGGTTCAAGGAACTCTGGCCCGCCTACAACTGGCAAGGAGACGCACAAGGCTCTCTTTGGGGCATGAGCGGTCAGGAAGCAATGGCGCGGAATGTTCGCGCCCTTGTTGACGCGGGCCTCATCCGAGTCAACCCTGAGACAGGAGACTATCAACTTTTCCCGCAAACCCCCGAAGAACGGGCAGTCGCCTCACTCCGCTAAACATGGCCCTCTACGATCTATCCCCCGAACAACGCCAGCAGGTCGAGGCATTCTTGATGCAGCCTCCACCTGCTCAATTTGCGTCAGCCTCCCTCCCGCAAGGTGGTGCTACTCCAAACATCCCGCCTGAGACGCTTCTCAAGGCGCAGATGGGCTTGCTTGGTTCACAAGGTCGTGTCATTCAGCAGATGGCGTTCCAGAATGAGCGTCGTCAGTTGGAAGCCCGTGCGGCGGACGTTGCTCGTCAAATCCAAAGCGTCAACCCGCTCGACCCGGAGCGCGAGGTCAAGCTCTCCCGCATCGCAGCTTCCTACCCTCAAGAGTTTGCCTCCTCCGTTGTCCAGCAATCTCTTGGACTCAACGAGGCCCAGCGCCGACAGGCTCTCGGTGCCGAGCAGGAGATGCAACGCCAGATGGAGGAGCAGATGAAACGTCAGCAGGAGGCGCAGGCCGCAGCTCTAGCCGCTCGCGTCGCGGGGCTTGACCCCACCTCCCCCGAGGCGCTCAGCCAGATCACCTCCGTTGTATCCAGCAACCCTCTCATTTCCACGGCTCCGCCAGTCCAGCAGGCGCTTCAACTGTTCGGTCAGCGACGCTCGGAGGCCAAGCAGCAGACCCGCGAGAAACAAGCGGAGGAGCAAGACAAGGCAGAAAAGGCGGCGCGTCTCGCCGAGGACGAGGCCAAACGTCAGGCAGAAGCCGAAGACGCTCAACTCTATGCTTGGATGCAGAGCCAGCCGCCCGAAAAAATTACGGAGGGCATTGCTCAGTTCCCCGGCTTGTTCAACCGCAATCGCTCGGCTGTGGAATCCACCTTGGCCCGTAAAGCCGAGGCTCAGGCAGAGCTTGACTACCTTCCCGCCTACAAGGCCGAGGCGCTCCGGGACAAGCCGCCCGCAGCCATCCGTGCCGAGGCCACCAAGTTCACCAACTCCCTTCCAAAACCCCTCCGCACGTTGGCTCAACCCGACCGCGAGGAGGCCGTTCGTCTCGCTCAGGAACTCAAAGCCGCACGCGCTGCCGAGGCTACTGCCCAAGAAGGCACCGGACCGGACCCCGACGCTCCGCTGCCGTCAGACGCCATCGCCACGCGCCTCACGGGGCTGCTTGGAGTTGAGGAGCTGGACAACAGCACCGTCGAGGCTCTTACGGAGTCTCGGGCCAAAGTTCTTGGGGCAAGCGACTACCTCCCGCCTAGTGCGAGGGCGAGGCTCTACGAAAAGTTGCCGAAATAGGTTGACCGCGCCCGCGACGCTGCTATAACTCGCGTCGCTATGCCAACGAAGAAAAAATTCTCCAAGACCGTCAAGAATCCTGAAACGGGGCGCACCAAGACAGTCAAGTATGGTCAGGCCGGAAGCAAAATCGGGCCTATCGGCAGCAAACGCGCCGACGCTTATTGCGCCCGCAGCAACAACATCGAGGGCGACTGGCGCTCGGATCGTAACTCCCCCAACTCCTTGTCCCGTAAAAAGTGGGGCTGTGTTGGGAGCAAAAGCGTGAAGAAGTGACTTTTTCCCGCCGTGCCTGTGCTGGCCGACCACGAATCGCACGCGACTTGCACACTTGAGAATGAGCGAGTGGATAGCGCAAAAGGGCACACACCCTTGGAAGTTTCTGAGGGACTTTTGCGGCGGCGGGAAACCAAATCTTGTGACCTAGGAAAGCGCGCCTAGCCATTCAAAACTCGACCTGTCAGGAG
>Ga0181344_1001022_pt1 | contig 10549 bp, 21 predicted proteins | sample Su13VDMLBDD_FD_130098 | JGI IMG/M metagenome (GOLD analysis project Ga0181344, IMG submission 130098) | Freshwater viral communities from Lake Michigan, USA - Su13.VD.MLB.D.D | ecosystem: Environmental > Aquatic > Freshwater > Lake | place: USA: Michigan | collected 2013-07-15
ACTAATTGTCCTGTAGCAACAAAGTGTTATAGATACACTGCTAAAGATGGTATGATGCAATCATACTTTTTAGATGTACCCGGTAAAACAGAAGATGGTAAATTCACCTGTGACTATTTCTGGGGTGAAAAAATTAATGGTGTATGGCAAGAACTAAAAGATGCATTAAAAGAAAAAGAAAAATGAGAAATTATTATGTAATTGATTCTCTACAACAAGATGTAGAGTATATTATCACAGAAGATGATACAGACAACGGAACATTATACCAACTATGGAGAAGTATGGGTTCTACATGGTCTGAAGATACTAAAGGTGAACTACTAGTCAGTCTTGAGAATGACGGTAATGGATATAAGTTTAAGTTCAAACCTCGTGAAAAGAAACGTATAGATTATGATGAAATTGAATGGTTATACATTTTAATTAATCATGTACGTAAGGAGGATCCCTCAATGACTGTTTATAATGTTTGTCAATATGCTTAAATTAAAAAAATGATATTAACAATAGTATTATTCATTGCTGTAATTTTTTCTGTATTCATATATTTGTATTGGAAAATACTATTAAAGAATTCAGAAATTGATATGCTTAAAGAACATATTTGCTATGACAAAAAAGATCTACAGAATGCATGGAACGGTGGCTATGTAGAAGGTGTTAATAGTGAATTCGGACATGAAACTAAAAACTTTCATGAGTGGTATCAGATGCATAAATTCACAAAGAAATATGGGAAGTAATAATCTATCTACAGCTGCTGTAGTATTCATAGTATTTTTAATACTAAAACTTACAGATGTAATTGATTGGTCATGGTGGTGGGTAACATCTCCATTATGGTTACCAATTGTTTTTGGATTAGCACTTATATTTGTAGTGCTAATGATAGCTCTAATATCTATTGCTATTAATGAAAGAAATGTAGACTAAATATATGACAGAGGAAGAAAAGCTAAGAGTAGTGCATCTCATGATGCATTTAGAGGTGTGTATTCACGCATGTGATAATACCGAAAACATTAAATGGTTCAATAGACATAAAACTAAGATGACTATGAAGAACTTTGTAGATACGGTTCTCAAAGAACATGGTCATTTATTCAAAGCTTTTTGGGAAACCCCCGGATTAGATATGACAGATTTTGTCAGGATAATCAGTGCGTATGGTGAAGAGGTAAGCACTGTTCCTTTAATGGACTTACCTGAGATAACAGCAATTATCAAAGAATATAAACAAAACAAATACAGTAAAAAATGATTACACCAGTTTTAGTAGTTGCAACTATCTGTGCAACAGGAGCAGCTTTTTTATTCAGGGCAAAGTATAATAAGTCTAAAGAAGAACTTGATGACTTAGAAACTACTTATGAAAAAGTAGTAAATAAATATGCAGATGGTATAGTAGAAAACCATAATCTAAAAGCAGAGTTAGCTAAACTTAAGAGAAAACCAAGAAAAGATAAAGGTCAACCTAGAAAATCATATAATGGCAAACCTGTTACCCGTAAGCGTAAAATTCAAGAAGGAAAATAAGGAACTAATTGTTGCTGATAAAATCAGTCAAGTTAAGTTAGACATGTTTGTTAAACAACTTGAAGATGGTCAGAAACTAGTAGTTACTTATGAAGTTGTAAATGATGATGCATCTTATGCGCAGTTAAGTAAACTACATAAGTGTATTAGGGAGTTAGCAGAATACTCCGGGATGTCAATGGATGACATGAAACTATATATAAAAAACGAAGCTGGTCTTGTTAAAGGTGACAGTATCGTATCTTTTGCAGATTGTAGTAAGGAAGAAATAAGTACCGCTATACAAGCGTGTATTAGTATAGGAGATAAAATAGGATTCCCTCTTTATTGAGGGGATTCTATTGGTGTCTTCTCACCTGTTTCCATGTTATAATTAACGAACTCAGTGTGTCCTTGTTCTCTAGCTTTATCTTCAATAGTAACAAGAAGTTTTAATACTGTTGAAAAATGATAAGCTTGTCTATCTGTTTCTATGTCATTATTAGAAACTTTTTGAATAAGCTCTAAAAACTTATCTTTATCAGAAGAAGGAAACATCTCTAATAATAACTGATTTAATCTGTAGTATATTGCAACAGGTAATTCTAGTTTTACAACAGTGTTTTCTTTAAGAGTTTCGACTCTTTTCAATACAGATTCTGGTTTTTGTTCTTCGTTCATAATTAATTATTTAAGCAAACTTATGTTAGAAACAGTAAACTTACAAGAAATTAAAGAAAAATTGTATATCAAGCTGAAAGATTCAGGTTGGTCTGAGTATCTTAAAACCTTTGTTCTTAGCAGTGAGATGGATAGAATCCTAGAGATACTATTAGCTGAAGCAATGGATAATAAGAGATTCACACCAAAGATTAAGAATCTATTTACAGCATTTGAAGTTTGTCCATTTGATAAAGTTAATGTAGTTATCATTGGTCAAGATCCGTATCCACAAGAAGGTGTTGCTGATGGTATTGCATTTTCATGTAGTATTACGGGTAAACCTGAAGCATCACTTCGTTATATCAATAACTCAATAAAAGCAACTACAGGAGTAGATTGTGATAAGGTTGATCTATCAGAATGGAGTAACCAAGGTGTATTGTTATTAAATACAGCTTTTACTACCACTATAGGTAAACCTGGATCACATCAATTACTATGGAGACCTTTTACTATGGCTGTATTAGATGCACTAATCTGGAATAATCCTAATCTTATATATGTATTTATGGGTAAGCAAGCACAACAGTTTGCTGATTTAGTACCTGATAATAACTATAAGTTTAATGTTTCTCATCCTGCTAGTGCATCGTATAATAAGTTATCTGAATGGAATTGTGACGATATCTGGAATAAGATAAATAACACTTTAGAGAAACAAAATAAGAATAAGATTATATGGTAAGAACCCATAAAAAAGTAACAGTCAGAACAGAATTAACTGTCTATGGTGAAGTTCAGTTTGTTGTTTCAACAGGTAACGGTATTTTTGTAAACAAATGTTTGCATGATGCACTATCAGAAGCTAATATTAAGATGACCGGAATAGGTCCTATAGTAGACAATCATAGATCTAAATTAAAGTTTAACAGAGAATTTAAAATACCAATAGATGAGTTCAGAATTAACAGAAAAGACGCAACAAGCATTGGATAATGCTGTGCTTGTTATGAATCAACAGTTTAATGCTATAATAAGAACATTTGTTAAGAATGTTAATGTAGCATTAGAGCAGAATAACTTACGTAAGCAAATTACATATCATGATGTATTTATAGACTTTAAGCTTTCTCTTGAAGATTTAGTTGAAGCAGCATTGGAGATTGATCCAAAATGTATCAGTATACATAGAAATACTAAAGATAAGAACAAAGCAAAGATTAGACATATCTTATCATACATTGCTGGTCAAATGGGTTACTCTGATCAACAGATTGCTGCTTATATAGGTTCTGACCGTAGTACTGTTACTATTGCAAGACACCGTATAGAAGAAGCGCTAATTTATAATGATGTAGCAACCCGTAAATTGTATAATACTTTTCTAGAGAAACTTAGAAAACATCCAAACTCTGAGATACTAGATTCAGTTATTCATCCTTAAATTAGCAGAAACTTATGGATATGCTAGAACTTTTTGAGTATATAGAAGATAATGATCTGACCCCAAATCAGTATTATCTATTATGGTCTCTCTATAAAAAGAGAAAACCTAAACATATTAATAATACTCTAGAGAGGAGGAATCTACTTGCTGATGGATTAATCGATGCTAATAATATCATAACTGACAAAGGTTTTCAATTATTAAAAGCGATTGAGAAGGAAGTTGTACCCGGAAAAGTTGTAGTTAAAACATTTGACTGTGATCAGTATTTGAGTTTGTTTCCTAATGGTAAGTTACCGTCTGGTAAACCTGCAAGAGTTACAAAGAAAGCAATTACTGATGCATTTACTTGGTTCTTTAAGAACTTTGACTATCCGTGGGATATTGTAATTAAAGCTACTAGTGCGTATGTAGACGAATATGAGACAAAGAATTATTTATACATGAAGAATTCTCAGTACTTTATTCGTAAGCAGATGACAGACAAGTCATGGGAATCTGAACTAGCTAACTATTGTGAAATGATAATAAACGGAGGTGATACAGATTCTCATCACTTCTCAGAAAATGTAATATGACATTAGAATCAGAAAAAATAATTTTAAAGATATTGGTATCCATCTTACTATCTTTAGTATGTTTTGGTATTATCACTAATCTTATTGTTCAGATGAACATAATTCAGTATTTATTTATTGAATTTCTTTTGGTTTTAGCACATACTTTTTATAAATTTGTGCAACGCTGGATCAGCGATCAACAACGATAATCTACTACATAATGGAGAAACAAAAGCTTTGGAAAGACCAGAAGCAAGGATTCCTTGACTCTTTAGTATATCTAAGGGGTAGAAAAGATGGTCACATTCGTAGCTTGAAGACTCCGTGGGAAAAGTTTAATGATGCTACCACTGATGGTCTTGAATGGCACTCAATGACTGTTATAGGTGGTAGACCAGGTAGTGGAAAAACTCTAATTAAGGATCAGTTAGTAAGGGAATCCTTCAAACTTAATCCTGATGAGAAGTTCAGAGTATTAGAATTTCAGTTCGAAATGCTTGCTCGTACTTCTGCAATTAGAGAGTTTTCCAGTGTACTTGGTAAATCTTATAAGTACCTGTGTAGTGCTGATGGTCAGTTGTCGAATGAAGATCTTGCTACTTGTTACGAACATGCTAAAGAGAGAGTAAAGATTCCTATTGATATTGTAGAAGAACCTATCACTGTCAACGAACTTAAAGAAGTAATTGTGGATTATATGAATACCCACGCAACTAAGGATGACGAAGGTAAGGTTGAGTATACTAAAACAATAGTAACTCTTGATCACTCTTTACTGTTAAAGAAAGCACCATTTGAGAAGGATAAATTTGATACCTTATATAATTTAGGTGAAGCTATTACAGAGATTAAACGTAGATATCCTATTGCGTTTATTATTCTTACACAGCTTAACCGGGGTATTGATAATCCTGAAAGGAATGAAGACGGTAAGTATGGTAATTACATACTAGAGTCTGATATCTTTGGTTCAGATGCTCTGCTACAACATGCAGATACATTGATTGGTATTAATAGACCTGCTAAACAAAAGATTAGGTTCTATGGTCCCGATCGATATATCATAGAAAATGATAGGGTGCTTGTATTGCATTTTTTGAAATGTCGTAATGGTGACAACCGTATGAGTTTTTTCAAAGCTGAGTTCGAACGCATGCGAATCTCAGAAATGCCTACACCACCTCAACAAGAAAAAAGATTAAAACTATGAGTTTAAGTTTAAAAGAAAAGAAACCGGACGCTAAAACTAAAGTCGCAGAACTAAGAGAGTATCATCAACCAACATTTGATGCATTGGGTATTCCTGATGCGTATTTCTATCCTAAGTTAGCTTATCGTCCGAAAGGTAAAGATGAGTTACATATCAGTTTATTTCCTAGTGAGTTAAGAAAAGGTACAGATATCTATACAGAGTTTGTATCTACTGATTATGTACTTCAGGATTCAGAAAGAACCTTATGGAGATTACACTTTAATCCACATTGGGAAGAGGAGTATGATACTACTGATACAACTGAATCTGCAATTAGGTATTTGATTCCTGTTAGTGAGTTAGTAAAAGTTAAAGCACCTGCTAAGACTGTTGCTACTCGTGCAGGTGTCGCTGTTACAGAATTCGAAGACTTCTCAAACTTATTGGATTGTCCTGTAAGTGAAATGACAGTTAGAGATCTAGCAGCAATTCTATTGAAGAAACCAGTAAGTAACAAGTCTTGGTTAAACGATTTAGTTAAATAAGATTATTATTAAAAAACATGGAGATTAAACTGCCCACAAGCAAGGTTCCCGCGGAGAATACCAGTCCACGTAACCTGATTATTTTTGCAAAACCCAAAACTGGTAAGACAAGTTTATTAGCACAACTTGATGATTGTTTGATACTAGATCTTGAGAAAGGTTCTAAGTATCTAGATGCAATGAAAGTAGAAGCTAATAGTGTTGAAGAAATCAAGCATATTGGTAAAGCAATTAAAGATGCAGGTAACCCCTACAAATATGTTGCTGTAGATACTATTACTGCATTAGAAGAAATGTGTATCCCATATGCTGAAGAGTTGTATATGAAGACTCCTATGGGTAAGAACTGGTTAACAGATGGTAAACCTAAGTATGGTAGCATTCTTAGTTTACCTAATGGTGCTGGTTATCCCTATCTAAGAGAAGCTTTTACGAAGGTTGTGAATTATATTCAAACCTGGGCACCTAGAACTATTCTAGTAGGTCACGTAAAAGATACTATGTTAGAAAAAAATGGATCTGAGTTTAGTTCTTTAGACTTAGATTTGACAGGTAAATTAAAACGTATTACTGCGTCAAACTCTGATTCTATTGGTTACTTATACAGAAAAGGAAAAAAGAATATTATCAGTTTTAAAACATCTGATGAAGTTGCGTGTGGTGCAAGACCTACACATCTTAGCAACAAAGAGATTGTATTATCTGAGATGGATGAGAACGGTAATATTATAACACACTGGAATGAAATTTATATTGATTAAAAACTAAAAAAATGATTAGCACAAAAGATTTAAAAAGTTCAGAGGGATCTAATATCTCTAAAGTAATTACTCCTGGAACAAACACATGTAAGATTAACAACATTAGCTTAGAAGTACCGCCATTTGATAAGAGTGCATATAACCTAGTTATGAATGTAGAAACTCTTCCTATCGATGGATTCGAAGGTTTCTTCATCAACAAAGATAATCCTGAATTAGGAAGACATCTTGGTCAAGTAGGTCGTGTTAAGACTAATGAGTATGCATACAAAGATGGTACTACCAAGACTGGTATTACTGTATCTCGTGATATGGATATCTTAAAAGTTATTCAAACTATTTGTAAGGTAACTGACTCTTTGAACTGGATGGAAGATAACGATAGCAAACATGAAACTATCGAAGAATTTGTAGCTGCATTTAATTCTGATGCACCTTTTAAAAATAAATTCATTCGTATGTGTATTGGTGGTAAAGAGTATCTTAATAAAGAAGGATATACAAACTATGATTTGTTCTTGGTTCGTAATCAGCGCGGTGTTTACAATATGGAAAACAATAACGTAGCTGAAGATCAGAGCAAGTTGATTAAGTTTGATTCTGATTTACATATCAAGAAGAAAAAAGTTGATAACGTAGATTCTTTCGGTAATGCGGGTGTACAAACATCTTCATCTGTAGGTTCTGATTTCGAACTTTAATTTTAAATTAACTGATAAAAGGGGAGGTAACACTCCCCTTTTTTATCTTTTATCATTATGATTAGTACTAAAAATTTAGTAGCTGCAATAGAAGATATACCTAGTTATTGGGTATTCGAACACTATTGTAATCTTAGTGAAAAGCTTACTGGTCAAGATATTAAGATTAAGTCTCTTTTTAATGCAACAGAGAGGACTCCTAGCTTTGTGATATATTGTGTAACAAATGAATATAAGTTTAAAGATTTCTCATCTGGTAAAGGTGGTAGTAAGATTCAACTTATTATAGATTTGTATAACATATCTTATTCTGAAGCAGTCAACAAACTAATTGCAGATTATAAAGAGTTCCTTAATACAGGTACAACAGATGATATTAGATCTTTTAAGAAGCAAGCAAAATATCAAGTAAAAAGATATACAGCTCGAGCATGGAATAAAGGTGATGCTAAGTTCTGGACTCAATTCGCAATTGATTCTGAAACATTGCAGCGCTTTAATGTTGTTCCTGTTGGTGACTATACTATGGAGAAAGAACAAGATGGACACATTGAGACATTGAATATAACCGGACCGTATTTGTATGCATATACAAGGATTGATGGTTCTGTCTATAAGATGTATCAACCGTATGTTCAAGACCATAAGTTTCTAAAAGTCAAGCAGTATATCCAAGGTACCGATCAGTTAAAGTTTGAGAAACCAAATCTAATTATATGTAGTTCATTGAAAGATGCTATGTGTCTAACTAAGTTTGGTTTTAATGTAGAAGTTGTAGCGCCTGATAGTGAGAACACTCTCATACCATCTGGTGCAATTGCAATGTATAAGTCTAAGTATAAGAAGATTCTTGTTCTATTTGATAACGATGATGCTGGTAAGAAAGCTGCAGCTAAATACGAAGCACAGTATAGTATACCGTATGTAATATTACCACTAAGTAAGGATCTATCAGATTCAGTAAGAGATCACGGTCTAGAAAAAACACGAGATGTATTATATCCTTTACTAAAAGAAGCAATAAATAAATGAGTTGGATCTACAAGAATCAGGTATTTACACCTGATATGATTCCTGAAGGTGCTGTGGGTTTCGTATATGAAATGACAGCTATCATAGATGGAAAGTCTTATGCGTATATTGGTAAGAAGAATTTTCATAGAGTTACTAAGAAGAAACTTACCAAGAAGAATACTCCTACAGACAGACGTAAAAAGAATTATGAGCGTGTTGCTAAGCTCGCGTATGAGGATTACTTCAGTAGTAATGCTACATTAAAAGAAGCACATAAGGATAAGGTTCCTATTAAAAGGAATATCCTACAGATATGTTACTCTAAGACAGAGTTAACTTATATGGAAACAAAGTATCAATTTGTCAAGGGTGTACTAGAATCAGATTTATATCTGAATGGTAATATCCTAGGACGTTTCTTCCGTCTTAAATGAAAATATATTAGGTATGTAGTATAATATTTTGTATATTGTATATATGAGAACACAAACGGGAATGTATAAAACATACAAAGATATGTTAATAGCACTACCTAAAATTGGTAGACTACAGGTAATAGAACTGTCTCATAAAAATAAATGGGGTGCTTATTATATTAAATGTAAATGTGATTGTGGCAAAGTTATATCTACAGACTTTTCTTCTTTAAACAAGACAAAAACTAGATCCTGTGGTTGTTTACAAAAAGAAAGTGTAAAGAATACAGGTTTAACTAACAGAAGATATACGATTAATCCGGATAAACTTGTAGATAATGATGTAACAGCTTATATAGCTGGATTATATGCAGCAGATGGTTCAAATGAAAAGTCTGGAATATCTATTAGCTTACAAAGTATTGACCAAAACATACTTCTTAAAATAAGTAGTTACTTTGATTACACAGGTACTATTTATAGTATAGTAAGATCTAAATCTACAGAGCAGAATCAAGTTAGGTTAACTATATCTGATCCTAGTTTTAGAAAATTTTTTGAAGAAAGAGGTGTAATAAAGAATAAAACTAAAGATTATGTAGTTCCTGAAATCTATTTAAAAAATTCTCACTTTTGGAGAGGATTTTTAGATGGAGATGGGTGTATATTCAAATACAATAGAAAGTATCCTGTATACGGAGTATCTTTAGTTGGTACAAAAAATACAATTGATTCTTTTAAGGAGTTTGGTGAGTTTGTTTTAAACAAATCTATTAAAGTTAAACCTTATAAGATTAAATCATCTATAGATGTTTATTCGATAAACTTTGTAGGTAAAATGTATATGCCTGTAATAGAAGCATTATACGGAAATCCTGTAGATCATATGTATATAGATAGAAAGTATAAAAAATACTTGGAACTTAAAACTTAAAAAATAAAATCATGAGTGCATTTAAAGATGACTTGGAGGAAGCAGCATTTGTATCTTCTCTTAAAAACCTAGGTATAACCGAACTTGTTGCTGAATACGACGGTAGTGGAGATAGCGGTTCAATAGAAACTATATACTGTGAAGATGAAGATGGTAATATCATAAGTATAGAAAGTGAAGTTGAATCTAAGGTAGAAGAAATGCTTTATGAAGTTCTTAGTGATAACTATGACTATGATTGGTATAACAATGATGGTGGTTATGGTACAGTAAGAATAAATATTGAAGATAAGACCTGGAAAGTAGATGGTGCTATAAGAACTATACAAGATGCTTGCGCATCAGGTGACTATGGCACATCCAAATGAACATGCTAAATCATCCGCTAGAAGATGGGGTGGTGAACTATCGGATTATACACATATTCACGAGTGGTTCGATGCTACGAAATGTTGGGTAGGTCACAGTGACCACCGAATGTTTCGTCATCACAGTGAAGGTATATTTGAAGCTGAAAAGATCTTTGGAGTAAGCTTTGTAAACTCAGCAGGTAAAACTGTATACACCAGATACGTAGGTGAACAACATGTAAAAGAAGATTGCAATGGTTATATACCTAGTGCAAAAGAATGGGTCAAAGCAGTTAGTGGTAATGAACACCCAATGTGGAGAATCAAAACATTAAAAATAGAAGACTAATGACAAAGAACATTCAAGAAAGTATTATCCTATCAGATAGTACTTATGAAAGAGTATTAGGGATGCTAACAAGTCCTGATAAAGAAAGTGTATATATTG
>Ga0181344_1001023_pt1 | contig 10545 bp, 13 predicted proteins | sample Su13VDMLBDD_FD_130098 | JGI IMG/M metagenome (GOLD analysis project Ga0181344, IMG submission 130098) | Freshwater viral communities from Lake Michigan, USA - Su13.VD.MLB.D.D | ecosystem: Environmental > Aquatic > Freshwater > Lake | place: USA: Michigan | collected 2013-07-15
TAAGTAAAGCGGGGCGGGGTTACTCAATTTTCCCAAGCGATTCCAGCGACCCCATGACCCCTTTTTGAGTTTAGGAGTCCCCCCCTCCATCTATATACTCGAATTTGCACGTTAGATTACAAAATTTCTAGACCACCCCTTGCAAAAGTTAGGAGTCCCTAACCTAAAAATATTATGCAAAAAATTTCTAGACTTATGTTGCAGCGCAGCAAATTGTGTAATATACTACACACATCTAAACAAAGGAGGACGTTATGTTCAAGATTGAAGAGCAGTTCAAAAAGTTCGAAGACCTAGCAGATCAAACTAAGCAAGCTTATGAGTTCTGGTACAACACAATGTTATCTAGCGTCAAAGAGTTTTACAAAATTAAGAAGTAATCGAAGGGGCCTTGTGCCCCTTTTTCTTTTTATGTTACACTTACGTCAAATTGGAGTGCCAACTATTTCCTCCTTATGACAATTCGAATTACACCTGAACAAACAGTACCTATCCCAACGGACTTTGCGCCCGAGGAAGTAAAAGACTTGCTTACCCGCACAAAGGTAGCATTTAACACGGCTTCATTTCTGATAGCCAATGGCCTTGATGCCGATCCCCGTAAGGACAAAGAAGAAACCAAGGCTGCGGCACGGGAAGCGACTCGCCAGTTCACGGGAAGTCCAGTTGCAAAACGCAGGCCAATGAATACCAAGACAGCATTGTGGCTAAATGATCTGTTTCATCGGTACAACAACGAGATTGTAGAAGACACTGCCACATTAAAGACCTACGTGGTGACCCGCTTAGTGGAAGAATCTGATGGCGAAAAAGCAACAGACCGCCTAAGAGCGCTAGAAGACCTAGGAAAACTGAGCCAGCTGGGCTTGTTCTCGGACAAAATTGAAGTATCCGTAAATAACAAATCAACTGACGAGCTAAAAGAAGAGCTTGCCAAGAAGTTGGGGCGTTACATGGGTCAGGTAGAAGTCGTTGAGGATACTACCAAGAAGATTACGATTGACCTTGATAAAGAATTAGGCAGGAAAAGCACTTAATGAGCGACATTTTTGAGATGCTCAAAGCGATGCCGCCGGCAAAAAGGCAGGAAGTATTGTCTGCTATGCCTAAAGCAGAAGCGCAGGAAGTGTTTAGAATAGTAGAAGAACTTGAAGTTCGGGACTTGCGTAAAGAAACTAGTCAGGACTTCATGAAATTTGTTAATCAGGTGTGGCCTGACTTTATTCATGGGGCGCACCACGCAAGAATGGCTAAAGCCTTTGAGGAAGTAGCAAGTGGAAAATGTAAACGACTTATTATTAATATGCCTCCTCGTCATACTAAGTCTGAATTTGCTTCTTATTTGTTGCCCGCTTGGTTCCTTGGTAAGTTCCCTAACAAAAAGGTCATTCAGACATCTCACACAGCAGAGTTGGCGGTCGGTTTCGGACGTAAAGTTAGGAATCTTGTCGACTCGGAAAGCTATAAAAGACTATTTCCAGCGATTGAGCTACAGTCTGACTCTAAGGCTGCTGGCAGGTGGAACACCAACTTTGGAGGAGACTATTTTGCGATCGGTGTTGGTGGCGCAGTTACGGGTAAAGGTGCTGACCTCCTTATTATTGACGATCCTCACTCCGAACAAGAAGCAGCACTAGCTGCATTTAACCCAGAAATTTACGACAAGGTGTATGAATGGTATACATCTGGCCCACGTCAGCGTCTACAACCGGGCGGGGCAATCGTAGTTGTGATGACACGCTGGAGTTTGCGAGATTTAACAGCGCAAGTGCTTAAATCAGCGGCAAATAGAGGTGGGGATGAGTGGAAAGTCATTGAATTTCCTGCTATATTGCCATCAGGAGCGCCACTTTGGCCTGAGTTTTGGTCAAAAGTCGAGTTAGAAGCCCTGCATACTGAATTGCCTAACAGTAAATGGATGGCACAGTACATGCAGCAGCCGACATCCGACAGTTCGGCGATTATTAAACGTGAATGGTGGAAGATTTGGGAACATGATAACCCGCCGCCTTGTGAATTTATCATCCAGAGCTGGGATACGGCACATGAAAAGAAAACCGTTAATGACTTCTCGGCGTGTACGACGTGGGGCATTTGGTACAACGAAGAAGACGGCAATTCGGCAAATATTATCTTGCTTAATTCCTTTAAAGAGCGCATGGAATTTCCGGAACTCAAGGCAAAAGCGTATGAACATTACATGGAGTTTGAACCGGATGCGTTCCTTGTGGAGAAGAAAGCGGCAGGTGCTCCACTGATTCAAGAACTGCGTAGAATGGGTATTTCTGCTACAGAATACTCACCGGGCAAAGGACAGGATAAAATATCTAGGCTAAATAGTGTCGCAGATCTGTTCGCAAGTGGTAAAGTATGGGCACCAGATAGACGTTGGGCTGAAGAATTAATTGACGAGGTTGCATCTTTCCCGTCAGGAGAGCATGATGACTTAGTTGACTCGATGACTTTAGCGTTGATGCGGTTTAGGCAGGGCGGGTTTTTACGGCTACCGAGTGATGAGCCAGAAGATATTAAGTATTTCAAGTCCAGCCGAGGCGCTGGTTATTACACAGTATAGGATGAATTATGCCAATTGATAAAGGTTTGTACGCAGCCCCATTAGGGATGGAAGAAGAAGCGGATATGATGGACGCTCCAGAATTGGAGATTGAAATCGAAGATCCAGAAGCCGTACGAATCGGTTTAGATGGTATACCTTTACTGGAAATGGAAAAAGAAGATGAGGATAGCGCAGAAGATTTTGACGCTAACTTAGCTGAGTTCATGACCGAAGGTGAGTTGCAAGAGTTGTCTGGCGACTTAATTGGTTTGTTCGATGCAGACATTGGTGCCCGTAAAGAATGGGTTGACACTTATGTTGAAGGTATCAAGTTACTTGGTCTAAAGACAGAAGAAAGAATTGAGCCATGGGAAGGCGCATGTGGTGTATTCCACCCAATGCTCACTGAGTCTGTAGTGCGCTTCCAGTCAGAAGCCATCATGGAGTCATTCCCAGCACGTGGTCCAGTACGTACACAAATCATTGGTAAAGAAACACCAGAAGCTAAAAATGCAGCGGTTCGTGTTGAAGAAGACATGAACTACAAGTTAACTGATGAAATGGCAGAGTACCGCCCTGAACATGAGAAGTTATTGTGGGCACTCCCACTAGCTGGCTCTGCGTTCAAGAAAGTCTACTATGACCCAAGTTTAGGTCGTCAAGTAGCGATGTTTATCCCAGCCGAAGAAATGGTTGTACCTTACGGCGCAGCAAGTATTGAATCTGCAGATCGTATTACCCACGTGATGCGCAAGACTAAGAATGAATTAAAGAAGTTGCAAGTCTCCGGTTTTTACCGTGATGTTGAATTAGGCGATCCCCAGCTTGTACTCGATGACATCGAGAAGAAAAAGGCAGAAGAGAATGGATACACTGGCAATATGGATGACCGGTTCCGTGTTCTCGAGATGCACATTAACTATGACATGCCCGGGTTCGAAGACACAAACAAAGAGGGTGAACTGACGGGTATTGGCTTGCCATACGTCATCACAATCGAGAAAGGGACTGGCACAATCCTGTCAATCCGCCGTAACTGGTACGAAGAAGACCCTCTCAAATTGAAAAGGAATCACTTTGTTCACTACCAATATATTCCCGGCTTCGGTTTCTATGGTTACGGACTTATCCATCTTATTGGCGGTTATGCTCGTAGCGCTACTAGTATCATTCGCCAGCTCGTTGATGCTGGTACTTTGGCTAACTTACCGGGAGGTCTTAAGTCTCGGGGCTTACGAGTTAAAGGAGATGACACGCCAATTGCGCCGGGAGAATTTAGAGACGTCGACGTCCCATCAGGGTCGATTAAAGACAACATCCTCCCACTCCCTTACAAAGAGCCAAGCCAAACTTTATTCGCATTATTAAACCAAATCATTACCGAAGGCCGTGCATTTGCTACGGCTGGAGATAACAAGATTAGTGATATGGGTGCCAATGCACCTGTCGGTACAACACTAGCAATACTTGAACGTACGCTTAAAGTGATGTCCGCAGTGCAAGCCCGTGTTCACTATGCAATGAAGTCTGAGTTCAAGTTGCTCAAGCATATTATTGCTGACTACACTCCAGAGGAGTATGACTATGAACCAGAAGAGGGTTCGCCAAAAGCGAAGAAGAGCGATTATGACTCGGTCGATATTATCCCCGTCTCTGATCCTAATGCGGCTACGATGGCGCAGAAGATCGTCCAGTACCAAGCTGTCCTTCAGTTGGCTCAAAGTGCACCGCAGCTCTATAACTTACCGCTGCTTCACAGACAAATGGTGGAAGTCCTCGGGGTTAAAAATGCTAACAAGCTGATCCCAATGGAAGACGATATGCGACCAGTTGACCCGGTAACTGAGAATCAAAACATTCTCAAGAACAAACCAGTCAAGGCGTTTATTGAACAAAACCACCAAGCTCACATTGCTGTACACATGAGTGCTATGCAAGATCCGAAGATTCAGTCTATCTTGGGCCAAAACCCACAGATGGCACAGGCTCTTCAGATGGCAATGCTTGCTCACGTTAATGAGCATTTAGGCTTTGAATATCGTCGCCAAGTTGAACAGACTATGGGTATGCCGTTGCCTCCAATGCCAAAAGATGGCGAAGAGCAAATGCCTATGCCTCCAGAAATCGCAAGTCAAGTTGCGCAAATGGCGGCTCAAGCCTCACAAATGTTGCTTGGTCAGAACCAACAGCAAGCTGCTGCACAAGCTGCACAGCAAAAAGCACAAGACCCGCTTATCCAGTTGCAAGCACAAGAACTGCAGATTAAGCAAAAAGACCTCGATCTTAAAGCTAAGAAGATCGTCGCTGACGCTGCCGCTAAGGCAGATCAGTTGCAGGTAGAACGTGATCGCATTAGATCACAAGAAGCTATTGCCGGTATGAACGCCAGCCTTAAAGTTCAGAAGGACAATAAAGACTTACAAGTCAAGATTATGACGAGTAATGCAAAGCAGCAACAACCAAAACAACCGCCAAAGAAGGAGAATAAGTGAGCCAAGAGCTGGACTACTTAATCAAGCAATTCCAAGAAGAGATAAACGAAAATCGTAATTTTTTAGCGACGGGTCGCCCTTCCACTATGGAAGAGTACCGTCAGGTAGTGGGATCCATCCGGGGTCTGGAGTCCGCTATCCAAATAACCAAAGACCTCGTGCAAAGAATGGAGAACTCTGATGAGTCTTGATTTATCTCAAGCAGTAGATTTAAATGCGATTCTTAACCGTGAAGCGGATGAAAAGGGTAAGCAATTACCTGACCCAGTTGGATACCATATCCTCTGTGCTATTCCTGAAGCTGAAAAGGAATTTGAATCGGGTATTGCCAAAGCAGACGAAACTCTGCGAGTAGAAGAAGTTCTAACCACGGTTTTATTTGTAGTAAAAATGGGTCCTGAGTGCTATACAGACAAGACAAGGTTCCCAAATGGTCCGTGGTGCAAACAAGGTGACTTCGTATTAGTTCGACCAAATACAGGTAGCCGGTTGTTAATTCATGGTCGTGAATTCCGTTTAATCAATGATGACACTGTGGAAGCCGTAGTTCAGGATCCACGTGGAATTAAACGTGCATAAGGAGTAATAAAATGGATAAAGAGAATTACGAATTTCCTGATGAAATCGAAGATAAGGGTAAACCCGTAGAAGCAGAAGCGGCACCCGAGACTGAAATTGAGATCGAGGATGACACACCCCCAGAAGACAGAGGCCGCAAGCCTGCTGAACCTCCAGAAGAAGTAACGGAGAGCGAACTAAACCAGTACGACGAGAAAGTCCAAAGCCGCCTGAAGAAATTCACCCGTGGTTACCATGACGAGCGTCGTGCTAAAGAAGCCGCTATTCGTGAAAGAGAAGAAGCCGTCCGTGCAGCACAGGCTATTCTGGAAGAAAACAAGCGCTTACAACAGCAGCTTGAAGAAGGAAGCAAAGTATTCATTGAGCAAGGCAAGTCCTCTGCGCAAATGGAACTTGACTCAGCTAAACGTGCATTTAAAGAGGCTTATGAGGCCGGTGATGCAGATTTACTAGCTGATGCGCAAATGCGTATATCCCAAGCAACGTTAAAGATGGATAAAGCGGATGCGTTAAAACCTTTACAAGCTCGTGAAATTGATGTACAAATACCAAATACGCAACAAGTACAGCAACCTCAACTTGATTCTCGTACGTCCGATTGGTTAGAAGAAAACCCTTGGTACGGTGAAGATGAAGAAATGAGTGCTGCAGCACTTGGTCTGCACAAGAAACTTGAAAAAGAGCAAGGTGGTCAATTTATTGGCTCCGATGCTTACTTTAAGCAAATTGATGCTACAATGCGCAGAAGATTCCCCGAATATTTCGGGAGCCAGAGTAAAGAAGTACAACCGGAAGTAGAGGAAGAACCTCAAACCCGTGCTAAACCAGCGTCAAATGTAGTAGCTCCTGCTACTCGTAGTGTCGCTCCAAGTAAGGTAAAACTTACCAAAACGCAAGTAGCTCTTGCGAAGCGGTTAGGAGTACCCCTTGATTTATACGCCAAAAAGGTTGCTGAACAAATGAATGGAGATAGATAATGGAACAAAACCGTAAATCACGCACTGCTGAAACACGCATTGCAGCAGAACGTCCTAAACAGTGGGCGCCTGCCGAGCTTTTGCCGGAACCCGACAAACAAGCTGGTTTTGCTTACCGCTGGATCCGTGTTGCAACGCTTAACCAAGCTGACCCACGTAACCTCTCGGGGAAACTACGTGAAGGTTGGGAGCCTGTTAAAGCCGAGGAACAACCAAATTTACAACTGTTAGCTGATCCAAATAGTCGTTTTAAAGACTCTATTGAAATCGGCGGTTTATTGCTTTGCAAAACTCCAGTTGAGTTCGTCCAACAGCGCAATGCGCATTATGCTGCACAGACACAATCTCAAACGGAAGCTGTAGACAATAATCTCATGCGTCAAAGCGACCCACGGATGCCAATCTTCCAAGAGCGGAAATCCTCAAGTAGCTTTGGCAAAGGTAGTTAATTTTAATTTTTAGGAGATTTAAATGGCTTATCCAACCGTTTCTGCTCCCTACGGCTTAAAACCGATTAACCGTATTGATGGCTTGCCATATGCTGGTGCGACACGTCTTATCCCAATCGCATCTACATATAACACTGCTATTTACAACGGCGACATCGTTAATATCGCTTCAGGTGGCACAGTAGCAAAATCAACCGTAACTGTTGACTCTACTTCTGCAGCTGCAAACTACACCGCTGGTGTGTTTGTTGGTGTTCAGTACGTTAATACACAAGGTCAAGTAGTTCAGGCTCAATATTACCCCGGTAACGTTGCAGCTACTTCAGCTTTCGCTTATGTAGTTGATGATCCTCTCGCTTTGTTCAAAGTAGCTGTTACAGCTTCTGGCAGCAATGCAATTACTGGTGTTAATCAAAGCGCTGTTGGTACCAACATGTCTGTACGTCAAGGCACTGGTTCCACAATTAGCGGCGATTCACAAGTTTCTGTTTATACAAGCAACGGCGTAGGCAACGCAGTAACATTGCCAATCCGTGTTATTGCTGTAGTTCCAGAGACTGCTACATCAGCGACGAACTTCACTGAAGTTCTTGTTAAAATCAATAACCACCAGTACACAAATGCCGGTGCGTTAGACTACGTAGCTTAAGGAGCAAATTAAATGGCTATTTCTCGTGCACAACTATTAAAAGAGTTGTTACCCGGATTAAACGCATTGTTTGGTCTTGAGTACGCTCGTTACGGTGAAGAACATAAAGAGATCTACGAAACAGAGACCTCTGAGCGTTCATTCGAAGAAGAAACAAAGTTGTCAGGTTTCTCTGCTGCTCCTGTTAAGAACGAAGGCTCTGCCATCGCTTACGACAATGCGCAAGAAGCATGGACAGCTCGCTACAACCACGAAACAATCGCTCTTGGTTTCAGCTTGACTGAAGAAGCAATCGAAGACAACCTCTACGATTCTTTGTCAGCTCGCTACACTAAGGCTTTGGCTCGTGCTATGGCTTACACCAAACAGGTTAAAGCTGCTGCAGTATTGAACAACGGTTTCAGCTCTAGCTACGCAGGTGGCGACGGTCAAGCTTTGTTCTCAGCTAATCACCCATTGGTTTCTGGTGGTGTTAACAGCAACATTCCTACCACAGCTGCTGACTTGAACGAGACTTCTTTGGAAGCCGCCGTTATTCAAATCGCTGCTTGGACAGACGAACGTGGTTTGTTGATCGCTGCTAAGCCTAAGAAGTTGGTTGTTCCTCCTGCTCTCCAGTTCGTTGCAACTCGCTTGCTCGAAACTGAATTGCGTGTTGGTACAAACGACAACGACATCAACGCATTGAAGAACAATGGCTCTGTTTCTGAAGGTTACACAATTAACCACTTCTTGACAGACACAAACGCATGGTTCCTCACAACTGATGTTCCAAACGGTATGAAGCACTTCGTTCGTACCCCATTGAGCAACTCAATGGACGGTGACTTTGACACAGGTAACGTACGTTACAAGAGCCGTGAGCGTTATAGCTTCGGTTGGTCAGATCCACTCGGTATGTACGGTTCACAAGGCGCTTAATAGCACCTTATGTACGGAGAACCCCGCTCACAAGGCGGGGTTTTTTTCTTGGTAGTGATGGATTCTGTGGCAGTTAGCACATAGGACTATGCACTTTTTTAGCTCTTCTGCTGCTTTTTTAAATTGCCCATTTGAGATTAAACGATTGACGTCATACTCTTTTGTGCTAGGGTCTTCGTGGTGAAAATCTAGTGCAGCTATATGGTTAAATCCACATTTTGTGCAAGACAAAGTGGACTTGTATTCCTTCCACTCTTGCCATTTCTTTTTCTTGTAAGTTGCATTTGCGGCTATTAGCCGATCTTTATTTCGTAAGTAATGCTCACGGCTGTACTCCTTGTGTTTGCTTTTTCTTACGTTCACGTCTTTGTACGGCATCTTGGTTTACCTTATATCTCCAGTAACACGCATTTTTAAAAGACCACGGATTAGCCGGAGTATACATTCTGAAACCACAAGCGATTAAAGAGTTAGAAGATGCAGGGTTATCTGTTGTATCCGTGATACACCAATTCCAATTAAGTCGCTTTGCTTGTGACAAGCGTACCTTGATTAAACGTTTTTGCAGACCGTGACCTGTAAAGCCATCCATTACACCTGCTCTACAAAAGTAACCTGTGTCGTTCCAATTCGTCGATCTGACCAGACCCGCAAAACCGATCGGCTTCCCACACTCTGCGTAAGCTATCCACCAATGCCCCCGAGTTGTGTCGTATGGTATATCTTCCGGAAGAATCTTTCGCTGAAGAAACCCAAGTGTGGTTTGAATGGACGGAGTCCGTATGTCGACTTTCTTCACTGTGAATTTCATATTCCATAGTCCTCCGATTGTTTGGTGAGTGAGTCGTTAAACTACGATGTAAAGCCTGTACTAAGCCCGACCCCTCTTAATTATTTTACCTAAATTTGTTGCAAACCACCCAAAATGTAGTAATATTCAGTTATCCGGGTTAACCGGCCTTTTAGACTGTCCCGGCAGACGCTTACACGACTAACTGGCCTGATCTTTGTAAGAAGGACAATTTATCATGGCAATTTCAACTACCCAGTCGATCTGGCGTTCTGGTGGTGGCGATCAAACTCGTCAATCATATTGTGGCTCTGGCGTTATGGCTGCAACTTTTTGGATCCCTGCAGCAGGTTCTTCTGCTAACGTTCAGGCATCTTCAACAAATACATCTACTGTAATTCTGCCAGCTGGCGCAGTTATTACTTCTGTTTTGATTAACGATACTGGCTCTGGCGCTATTGACCTTGGCTACGTAGTATTATCAAACAGCACTGCCGTTACAGATGGTATTTTAAATGGCGCAACTGCAACTGCTATTGCTACCGTTAATGCTGGTGGTTCTGGTTCTGGTACAGCAATGGGTACAGTTATGGCTGCTTCTAGCAACATCCGTATCACTTCCGCTGATGGTGGTTCTGGTTCTGGCAACGTTGGTGGCGTTATTACCTATTTCGTTACTGATCCTTTAGCTGGTCAACAGAACGTCTAATTAATCAGGGGGTTACGGCCCCCGTTTAACCTTATTGGAGATTAATTATGACAATGCAATATGATGTAAAACAGTCGCATCTTGACACCGCTGGGTTTTTTCTAAAATTCCCAACCCGTGTTAAGGGCATTTCTTTTGTTGGTACTTCAACAGCTGGATCTTTTGTACTTTTTGATACATTAACCACCCCAGTTTCTAGTGGTGTAACTTATGGTCGTTCTGGATACACAGTAACTGTAACTAAGACTGCGCACGGATTAAATACTGGCGATGTTATTGGTATTCATTTCTACACTGGTACTGGCGGTACAGCTACTGATGGTAACTACACAATCACCAAGACTGGTGCAGATACATTTACTTTAACAGACATCAATACTGGTTCTGTTACAGGCACTCCAGCAGCGGTATATTCAACAAAA
>Ga0181344_1001025_pt1 | contig 10538 bp, 1 predicted proteins | sample Su13VDMLBDD_FD_130098 | JGI IMG/M metagenome (GOLD analysis project Ga0181344, IMG submission 130098) | Freshwater viral communities from Lake Michigan, USA - Su13.VD.MLB.D.D | ecosystem: Environmental > Aquatic > Freshwater > Lake | place: USA: Michigan | collected 2013-07-15
CACCTTGAGGCATAAGAATATCATCTGCAAAATATTCTTCAACTTCACTAGGGTTAGCGAAAAATTCTCCGTTACCTACTGCAGCTAATGCTTCTTCTTTAGTATAAAGTTTACCATTAATGTTAAGTCTAGGAGGATCTCCTGGGCCCATTAATCCACCTCCTGCAAATAAGTATCCACCTGATCTTTCTACGTTGTCAAGTGGCATATACATTTGTTGACGAGGATTTTCAAAAGAACCACCATATTTATACATACTAGGATACATATAACCTCCGTTTCTTTGCATCATGCTTCCTGCCATTCCTGTTACTTGTTGTAAGAAAGGATTTTGACCTGCTTTCATTAATGTTTCTGCAAACTGAGGTATTTGACTAGCTCCTTGTGCTGCAGCATCTGTAGCACCCGCAGCACCACCTGCTCCACCTAATCCACCTAATGCGCCTGCACCTCCACCTGGAGCACCTCCTCCTACAAAACCTCCTGCTATTGAACCTATTTTAGCTAGACTGTTTACTGTTTTATCAAATTCTTTATTAGTACCGTGAATATTACTTAAACCTTCACCTAACCCTTCTGAGCCTTCGGATATACCAGCACCTAATGCTCCAGGGTTTACTACAACACCTCCAATTGCACCAGCTGTATTACCAAAACCACGAATCATTTTATCTCTTTCAAGATCTTGTTCGTCCCTGTTTCCAATACCTGCTAACATTTCATAGCCTTTATCAGTAAAAGCATCAGTAGCTCCACCAGTTAATGTATCTAAAAAACCTTCTCCAATACCATATGCACCTGCTCCAATACTTCTAAGAACTTGTCCTCCTTTTCCGTACATGTGGCCACCATTATTATAATGCATTCTTCCTCCATGCATATACATAGAACCGCCATAAGACATAGGAATTTGTGCCATTTCTTCAGGAGACATTGGTTGTCCTTGTGGCATTCCTCCTTGTTGTTGAGCTATCATCTGCTCTTGCATCATTTGATTCTCCATCATCGCTTGTTCTTCAGGAGAACTAGGTTGAGGTGCAGATTGTTGTTGCATAGCTGCCTCCATAGCTTCCATAAATTCTGGATGCTTAGTCTTCATCATTTCTATGTCTTTTTGAAGATCAATTTGTTTAGATGCTTCTTGAGCTAACATTAGATTTTCTAAATCTCGTTGAATTGCATTTTGCTCAATAGTATCGTTGTCTCTTCTAGAATTAGGACGATTTAATTTTTTAGATATTTCAGCAAAAGTTTTACCTACATCTCCTTTAGGTAAATTAAATGCTTCAGCAATTCCTTTATCTAATTTTAAAGTATCAGAGAATATATAATTAGCAGCGTTTAATTTAGTTTCACCTTCTTCAACAAGGTTTAATCTACCATCACCTGCAGTACCTTGAGGAATTCCTCCTAATGGGTTTTCTTCATGACGACCTCCTTCATTGAACTCTGTTAATTGAGGCATTACACCGCCGTCATTAAAAGTTCTTGCTTTTATTTTAGCTTGCACATTCTTAGGCAAAGCATTAAATCCTGGGTTATTAAACCCTCCATATTTAAAGTTCATAGTACCTCCGTATTTATATACTTCCTCTACTTCTGGTAAAGGTGGTGTAGTAAATTCTTTTGTATTAAAGTCATAAGTTATAGGATTTTGTTTCCTATCTAATTTATTAAATTTAGCTGTCGGAACAACAACTTGTTCTCCAGCAATAGTACTTGCATTAGGACTATCCCCAAATCCTGGGTTATATTGCCAAACATCTTCACCTTTGTCGTTTTGTATCCAATTTCCAGTTGGATCTTTTTCTTCTATTGACGGTTCTATAGGTTCATCATAATTATAATACTCTCCTCCTTCTACAGCAGGAATACCTTTACGTTGTGGCATATGTTCTTTAATTCTACTTAAAGGCATTTTTACTCCTAAAACACCACTAAATTGAGGTTTAAACTTTAACCCAGATTCTTGTTCTAATATTGGTGCTTCCCCATAAACAAGATTAACTTGGTTTGGATTATCAGAATTAGGATCATCTACAGTATCAATAATTTGATTTCCCATTCCTTCGTAAGAAGCAGTTTGTTCTTGTTGGCCTCTATTAGGATTAAAATTTAAATCTGCTCTTCCAAAAAAAGTTAGAGGTGCTTGAATATCAGCATTTTTAAATAATTTTGGTCTCCATTGGCCTTCTGCTTTAATTCCATATGTAGGAGAATTAAACCATTTTGGAACTTTTTGTTGTATATTTTCTGAATCTAATCCTTCTATATTTAAATTTTGAGCTGTTTTAGGCCTTTCCCCTAATTGCCATCCTCCATACGGCATTATATCTAAAGATCCTGTTCCTCCAGGTATTTCACCTCTTGATTTATTAGATTGTCCTAATAATCTATATTTATATCCTGCTCCAAATCCTGCCCCAAATCCTTGGGAAGGATTATAACCTGCTCCCATATCAACAACAGCAAATCCTTTTCTGTCAGGAGAAGCTAGTCCTTTATAGCTAGCATCAATTCCGCCACTTAAAGGAAATTTACCTTCAGGAGTATTATATCCATATCCTATATGAGGTTCTATAGTCCATCCTTTTGGGCCTTTTTGTTTGCCTATTTTGCTTTGTAAACCTATTTCTGCACTAGGAGCTAGTAAACCTGTAGTTGCATTACTATAATAAGGAGCTGCAAATAATTGTGGCTGTTTTAACTTTAATCCTGGAGGCCAACCACCAGCAGCCATCATATGACCGCCATTAGCATGTTTCCATCCTGCAGCATTGTGAGCAAAATTAGCACGTTTAACTTGAGTACTAGAATAATCATCTTTGTTAGCTAAAACATGAGAAGCAAATTCTTGTACTCCCATTCCTGCACGATTAGCACTAGCAGTAAACTTTCCTCTATTTTCAGGTTTAATATAAATCTTTCCTCCTCGCTCATAAGCAAATGTTTTAGCAGGAATACTCATCATATTAGTTAAAGGGGAAGCTGTACTTCCTTCCTCTAAAAATCTAGAAGCTGCTGGATATCTATTCATAGGTAAATTATTTAAATCACCGCCTTGGGCGTAAACATACGAATTTTCTGGGTAAGTTAAGTCTTTATTTGAGATATTATTATCAGGTACATTGCTAGCATAAAAACGACTCATCATACCACCATTACGATAAGTATCTTGTTCTTCTTCATTATTATTATCAGGCACAAACTGATCTTCTGTCCTACTTTCTATAGTAGGTAAATAAAAATATTTTTTACCTCCGAATTTAATTAATTCTCCACTATGCCCAGGCTTTCTAAACTTTAAAGGTCTATACCCTACAGCTCTGCCATTCCAATCTATGTATCTTTTTTGTCTATCTTCATAATGATACCCTATTGAATCTGGACTGCCTTCTTCACTATATTCTGGTGTATATTCAACATCAGTTTCTTCAACAACTTTTTCAGGTGTAGTATTTGTTTCAGTTGCTAGAGTTCCTCTAGGACGATCTATATAAGCTGGTTTAATTGGTAATTTATCTATTACTATATTTTCTTTTACTGGTATTACAGGAGGTTCTTGTTTAACAACAGGTTTTATTACTTGATCAGGAATAGATTTTTTTACAGGTTTAGGAGGTAAAGATTGTTTTAATTTTGTAGGTTCAGTAACTAATCCTAATCTTTTTAATTTTGCTTCAGGAATACCTCCTGGACCATATTTTTTAAACCTTGCTTTAACTTCATCATCTTTAAGAAGCATACCTGGTTTAATAGCTAAAGGATCATAAGTTGGTATATAAGAAATATCTCCTGCTTTATGTTCGTAAGTTATAGTATTTTGAGGAACAATTTCAGGATGTAATAATATAGGAGGTGCTACTGGATTATAATAATCGTCAACTATATCTCCTAATAAATCTCCAAATTGAGTTAAATTAGTTCCTTTTACTTTTTTAAAAGGTTGTTTGCCTATATATTTTTTATCTGCTTTAAAAGCATGAATTAAAACGTCATCTACTGCACCCCATTTAGGATTTTTTTTAAGGTATTTTTCTAATGTTTTTATTGCTTTTTGTCTTACTTTAGGATCTGAGTATCCTGAATATTCACCTGTATTTGTATAATTTTTACTTTTATAAAAATTACCTTTTGCTATTGCATTTTTATATAAAGCTAAACTATCTGCATAAGTAGGAAGATTTTTTGATTCAGAAATTTTAATACATTCTGCTCCGTTCCAATAGTAACCAGGTCCGCAATTTGGTGGAGTATCCATAGCGCCTCCTTCTGCATAAACAGCAGGATACTGCGCAGAACTACTAGCGTAAACACTGTTGTGTAAATTATTTCCTCCTTGTTTAAAACTATCTTCAGGAAGACTATAAGGTGTAGGAAACTGACCGCCTGTTCTATATTCTCTATTAATCTTTCTTTCTTGTGCTAACATTTCTTTAGTAGGTTTTTTACCTGAACCCTTGTTAGCACGAATGTTATCCCAAAGACCTCTTTGAGAATAAGAACCGTCTGCTCTTTTAATCATACCTCCGTTAGCATAATAATTACCTGGTTGAGAAGCATATATACTTGTAGCATAATCAAACATACCTTTGTTTTCTCCAAAAGGTCCTCCTTCTCTAAACATGTTACCTAGTTGAGATGCGTAAATGCTGTTGAGTAGTTTACCGTTTATATTTCTATCATGGAGTGGACCGCCATCTGCAAATAAATTAATTTCATTTGGTTGTGAAGTTATATCTAAAGAATTTTTATTATTATTTTTAGATATAGTATTCATCATATTAATTATTTGTTCATCTGTAAAAACTTCTTTTAATTGTCTTAACTGATTAGCATCTTTTGTATCAGGATTTTGTTTTTCAAATATATCTAAAAGTTGTTTATATTTTTCAGGTGTTAACTTTTCAGTATATGGATCATATATTCCATATTCTTTTCCATACATTCTAGCAGCATTTAATCTTGCTCTAGTTTCTGTATGGGTTCCTATATAATCTTCATTAGATAAAAATTTAGACCAATGAGCATCTGTAGAATTTTTATCAATAAAATCATTATAAGGCATAGAATTATCCTTAGTAGTATTAAAATTTAATTTAGGATTTTGTTTTTTAAATTTTTCAAAATTTTCTTCATACATTTTTTTATCTGCCTCATACCGCCTTGATTTTGGATAATAAGATTTTGCAAAAGCATATAATTTTGGGTAAAGTTCTTTTTCGGATATATCACTTACTCTTCCATCAGGAATGTTAATATCTTGTTGTCCTTTTAAAAATTCTTGATCTCTGTAAGACTTAATTAAATTTTTATCGGAAAATGGAATTAAATTTCCTCCTATGTCTTGTAAATGACTGAATTCATGTGGATATACATAAGAATGTTCTCCTGGTCTATTTTTAGTATAAAATGTTGAATTACCAATTAAATTATTGGTATTACTATTTCTTTTAATAAGATCAGTATATTCTTTTTTAGATTCAGGATCTAGTGTTTTATCAGTTAATTGTGTTTTATACCATTGAAAGTTTATAGGAGTATTTAAATTAGTTGAGTATATTGTATTCTCTTTTCCTCCTTGTAAATTAGATAAATATATTGGATCAGCATAACCATAAACTCCGCTAGAGTCTGCTGGAATAATATTTATATTTGTATTAGTTGCTCTATTTCTTAATCCTGCAACATTATTAAAATATGTATTAATATCTTCCCCAGGTTTATCCTTTTGAATAGATGTTTTTAACATTTCATTATGCATCGGTGAATTACTCCATCCTTGCATAAATTGTAAACTATGTTGAGCTTTTTGTTCTTCTGACATAGGAACACATTGTCCTGTAGCAGAATCATATATATGAAATGGAGGACAAGACGGCGTATTATTTTTTAAATTATTATCCATTAATCCTCCGTCTGCAAATGGTAAAGCAGTTGTGTCTCTAAAAATTTTAGTACCTGAAAATTTATAGGGACTTGGGATATTTTTAGGTTTGTTTTTCATTAGAACACTTGATAATCAAAGTAAGACATTAAACGGTTTACGATAATCTCTTTTCTATTTAGATTATCGAAATATAAAGTTAATACAAAATGTGTACTTCTCAAACGAGCTTGCTGATTATTTGATAAACTATCTCTTGGAATTTTAACACGCCACTTATCAAACTTACGTTTTATTCTACCTGATGAGTAGGGAACTTTACCTGTATCTTGATATTCAGTAGTAATTTTAAAAGCTGTAATAGTTTCATTTCTATCTATTACTTTATTATTATCTCGTACTATAGAATTAAATTCTATTGTTCTTAAAATTTTATTAATATCTGCTTGTGGATTAATAACTAGAGTAAGAGAACATTCTACAACATTATTGTAAAATACTCCCCAATCTCCTATATTATGAACATAAAGATCTTCTTGTGTATTAGGATTAGGACTCATTAACATATCAGAGTTTTCTATCCATATAGTAGGAGTAGCAGAATAAAAGCTTGAAAACTTTTGCATTAACTCATCGTATACTAATGAAAAATTAGGAGTTATTATTTTAGAATTAGTTTGAAGTAATTGAAAATTTTCAATAGGATCTCTTCCTGTAGTAAATTCTGTTTCTACTAAATAGTAAACTCCTGATACTAATATTAAATCTCCAGGATAATAAGTTATTTCAGGTCTTAATTTTTTTGTTTCAAAAGAAGATAAAAAAGTAAATATTAACTCGTCGTTTATTAAATCTTTTCCTATATGTACTCCTTTAAATAAAATAGGATTGTCTCCTCCTTGGTGTTTAGGTAAAAATATATTTTCAGGTAATCCTTGTAACCAAGAATGTAATCCATTGATTTCTGATAAAGGATTTACACCAGCTTCTTGTCCAGTAGTTTTTAATAAAAATATTTTTCTAGCTAAAGCATCAAAAAAGTAAATACCGTTTTCTGTTGTTTTAACTGCCCATTGATGAATGGAACCATGTACTTTAGTAAAATATTGATGTTTACCAAAACCTTGTCCTGTACCTAATCCTGTTGGAGTACCGTCATTAGTAGTAGTAATAGCGGCACGGTTAACAGCATAAACTCCTACAGCTTTATCTTGAATAAAATGTACTATGTCTTTATAATTAATAACTTTATTTATAGGACCGTAATCATCTACATCATAGAAATTATTAATACCGTATTTAGTCCAAGAGTCTATTCTTTCATCATTAATTTTTACATTAGATAAATAAGCCCGTATATCATTGACTGTACAATCTATATCTAAATCTCCATTAGGATTTGCAAAAAATGTTACTGCATTATTTTCTAATGAATATGTTAGATTATAATTATACATTTTTAAAGATTTAGCTCTAGGAGCTAAAGAGTTATTAACCTCTTGTCTTAATACTTCGTTTTCTTCTGTATTACCACCAAAAGTATAGCTGTATTGTACTAACGTTCTTAATGTTGCACCGTTTGCTAAATCTATATTTAAACCAGATTCTACTACAAATAATTCTGTTCTAGCTCCAGTGTGGCCATAATACTTAGGATTATTAGAAGCGTTTTCGGGAAAGAATTCTGATTTAAATTCTACATGAGAAGTATCTAATGTAAACATATTTAAAAAGATGTCTCCACCAAACATTCTAAAAGTATGAGTATTGGCTACGACATTGTTTACATTAATAAAAGGGGATGCAGGGACAAAAATGTTATTTTGTATTGCATTAATATTATTACCTCCGTAAGTTTCTTTTTTAGGAATTACTAAATCTATAATAGGAAAAATATCTAAACCTCCGCCTATAGCTGAAATTTTAGGGTAAGGTAAACCATTTTTTGTAACATTATTTGAAGTAATATAAAAGTCTGCAACTGAACCAGTAATACTTGCTCCAGTAAAAATATCATTAGAAATTTTAGAAAGTTGTGCTACAATATTAGATCCAGATTTACTAAATTCTGGAAAACTAGATGCTCCTCCTGCACCTCCTTGAGGATCATTTAAATTAGTACCTGATACCCCTCCTTGATAAGCATCAATTGCCCAATAGTTTCTTAAATAAAAAGTAATATTTATTGCAAGAAATTGATCTGGTGCTACCCAACCATCTGATACTATAGGTGTATTATAATCTATAGTATCTACCATATCAAAAAATACTGAGTTTTTTAATTTTTTAATATTTTCAATGCTGTTATAAGTTATAGGAACTACAGTTCTTGATTTTCTTCTAAAATCTTGAGTTAATCTAGGTAACCCTACACTAATATAATTATGATTAGTAACTGGATCAGCAGAATAATCATAACCTCCTGTCATTAAAAAACAAGGATTGTTACTAACGGAAGTACCTATAGCTCTAACATTATTAGTATCAAAAGAAATGTCTGGAGAATAAAATCCTAAGAATTGTGATTTTATTCTATAATTACCAGTTCCTAAAGAAATTACAGGAATATCATTATCGTAAACATCAAGTCCTATTATATTTTGAAAATCTTGATCTGCTATAGTTTCTAAAGTTTGCGGCAATAAAACAGAATTTTGATAACTAGGCATTAAATGTAAAACTCTATCTTCGTCAGCATTAATTGTTAAATCAAAACCTGATCCTGAAGCAGCGGGACCTACTTTATTATTCCAAAATGTTCTAACTATACCTTGAGCTAATCTACGTTTATCCGTAGCTGTCCTTTCTACTCTTACTATTTGATAACCTGTAATTTTATTTAATAAATTAGGACAAGTGCTGAAGTCAATAGTAAATTGTATTCCTAAAGAATATCCAACAGTTTTATTTGCATCAAAAGTACTTTGTTGAGATAATGGCCAATATTCAGTTCCTGAAGAATTGTTACTATTATCTTTTTCTGAAATATCAGGAAATTTAATATCTCCTATATATTCTATAAAAGTTGCTTCACCTTTTGGAGTATAAAATACTATACCAAAACGATAAGTTTCTCCTCGTTTATATCCTCTTAATAATCCAGAAATAAAAGGAGAAGCATGGTTAGCATAAGTAGTATTAGTATATACTCCATAACCGTCATTAAAATCATGTGAATCGTAGGGGTATCCATAAGGTACAGGAGCTAAGTTAGCATAACCAAGTTGAGGATCGCCATCAATAGTAAAAGGTTCGAGATGAAAATTATAACTCATATTAAAACCTTCTCCTCCTAAAGTTACTCCATCAGATTGATATCTATATTGAGAATTTGTTTGCCAAGTTTGATTCCAATGGGCGTCAGAGTTATAATCAGAGTTAAATGCATTTTGTAAATTAGTTCCTGTAGGATCTAATGGATCAGGATCAATAGGAAATGGTGTAGAAATTACTGCTCCTATTTTTCTATATCTTCTAGTCTTAGCATCAAAGCTTTCTCCTGGCTCTAGTAAATCTGCTAAATTAACAGTAGAACCTTTTATATTAGCAACTAATAAAGAATTATCTTTTTGAGTAATTGTTTTAGGAGTTTTAAAAGCAAAGTTTTTGCTAGTAAAAGTTAGTAACTCTAAAGGAATTACACTATTATTAATTCCTGTATAAGTAAACTGTATAAGAGATTGATTAGATATACTTACTTGTCCTATTGAATAAGCAATTGGAGTTGTAGTAGTACTAGGGTAATGTAATATAACAAACTCTATTTTATCAAAGTTGCCATAATTACTTGTATCTACTTCTACTGTAAAAGTTTTTCCTGTGTTTGTAGTAGCTGGTACTAAGTCTCCATTATATTCACCACTAGGTGTACTTTCAGAATTAGCTACCATATGGAATAAATTCCCTGGAGGAGCTATTAATGTTTCTTTACCGTCGGATGTTATTAATCTATAAGAGGCTTGGTATAATCCTCCTAATACATTTCCTCCACCACCTATATTATTTAATAATGTTTGAGTGTATGTAATATCAGGAAAAATGTCAACATCTCCTACTAAAAAAGTAGGTAAATTAGGATCTACTATATTTAAACTTCTAAAAAAATTATTATAATCTGTCCAATAAACTCTTTGTATACAATCAGATTCATAACGACCTAATGCTTCTATTGGCCATTCTTTTTTAAAATTTAATAAGCTGTTATAGTAAATTAATTCTGGGCTTGTAGGTGATATAGTTCTATCGTATGGGTTATATTCTACTTTATAAATCCATCCTTGAGCACCACTATCATCTGCTACAAATAATATTATTTGTTCTCTAATAGTAGTGTATCCAATTACAACGGGACCTACTGCTGTCCAAGCACCAAAAGGATCTCCTTCTTCTCCTTCAGTCGGAATAGTAAAGCTGTATTCATTACCTTGAATATTTGTAAATGCTCCTGTAGATTCACCTCTAGTAGTGGTAATTCTAATATCTAAAGCATCTATATATAAAGTACTGGCTATGGTGTCATAGGCAGTATCTTTATTCATTCCTTGGTAAGTATTTATTTGCTTTTCCATTATGGAGTGTTAGATGGAATTACAGTTGCTGGATTAGGTCCTTGTGTGTTTTCTGTTAGTACATTAATTGTAGAAATTAATGC
>Ga0181344_1001026_pt1 | contig 10534 bp, 4 predicted proteins | sample Su13VDMLBDD_FD_130098 | JGI IMG/M metagenome (GOLD analysis project Ga0181344, IMG submission 130098) | Freshwater viral communities from Lake Michigan, USA - Su13.VD.MLB.D.D | ecosystem: Environmental > Aquatic > Freshwater > Lake | place: USA: Michigan | collected 2013-07-15
ATGCCTTCAAACTTGGACAGGTTTGCGCCCCACTGCTGCTTGATGAGAGCGGTGGCGTATTTCTTCAGCATGGGATCGTTCCACGCCTCGCTGTACTCCGCAGGATCAACTATGGCAAATCCTTCAACAAGAACATACTGACCAGGCGCAAAATCAGTCCAGTTCATGTCCATCTGCAACTTGTTCTTATACTTGTTGAACCGTATCTGCTTTTCGGGGTCAAGCAGTTGCTGCAACATCTCAATGTACTGCATCGTGGACACATAGTAGTTCATGTTCATGTTGCCTGTGCGGAGTCCGTAGAAATCCGTCAGTGCCATCTGATAGCGAATATTGAAGATGTTGTTGATCTGTAGGTTGAATCCGATCTGAAACACCCGCGTGATGTTTGCGATCTGCGGTCCGTTCGGATCAAGCGAGTTCGTGTCAATGTACTGATTGGTGATGTCCTGATCCGTCAACTGATACTTCCAGTACTGACGCTGCATACCAAGCGAGTTCCAGTCGTTGAAGTATTGGATAGCCTGATCAATGCGGTCTTCCACTTGGGAATCGTCCACATTGATCTCAATGACAGGCGCACCAAGAGCGCGTAGGCAGTATTCCTTGAATTCTTGTCGTGTGGTGGGCTTTGCCATCGTGTCTCCTTTACTACTATTTAGAAGACTGCACGGCTAGTGGTTTTCTGCGTTCAGCCTCTGCAAAAGTCGCACCAATTCCCCTTCACGATTGCAAATGCGGTCACATTCCGCGTCTATTGACGGCAGATACAACAGATTATATCCGTCCGTGATATAGTGCTTTACGCCTCGCTCATATACCCGCGTGGAAAATCCGTGAGGAGCGGAATACCGAGGCTCTAATTTCAGAAAGTCTGAAAACTGATACTCTCCATCGTTTATCTGTATGGTGCTGTCGGTGCCATAGTGTATAAGTTTCATGCTTTAACCTTGTTATCCCTTTCCTTCGGTGAACGCACCATCGCCTTCAATAGGAATGACTCCTGAAGGGTTTACTGTATTGACATTTTCTGGAACCACATACTTTTTAGTGGTCTTGGAAACAGCCGTAATTGTCAAGGCAGGGCTGTTCGCACCAACTTGTGCAGACAACTTTTGAACAAAACTGTCTCGGGTCAAGCCCTGTACTGTTCGGATTGCGCTGATCGTGGAAGATCCAGATACAGTCGCCTGAACAGCACTTGTGTCCTGATACAGACGAGTGTAGTAGTTTGTCACATCCGCATACAGAGATGTTATTCCTCGGACACTGAATGCATAAGATATGCCATCGTCCGACACGATATTATAAGTTCCAACAGTCTGTCCCGACAATATGATGCCATCATAAAGTGTTCGCAGATCCTCAATTTTTTGCTTTGTAGGCTTGAAAGTAAAGTTTCCGCCAGTGAAAGCACCCGAATACAATCGGGGGAAATCTCCTGATGATCCCGTGGTTCCACGCATGGCTGTAGAACCAAGCAAATACAGTTGGGTGTTGTCCATCAACGATGTTTTCACTGCTTTCACTGTGTTTATGTTCAGCAGTTGCTGCACCGATGTTGGCACTATGCAGGCACCACTTTCATATCCGAAAACATATCCATATGAACCACCATTCACATACGAGACATGACCAGAAGAAATGCCGACAGCCAAAGAAGTTCCATGCACACTGTTTTGCACAACATCAATAGAACCAACATACAGATTTGAAATCTCTGTATCTGGATCTGTGGTGTCAAAGATGTGTGTTGATATAACCTTGGAAGGACCGCTCACGGGGAAAATTGATGTCCCCTCTGGTCCATGAAAACTAATATGGAAAATCGTATACTCTCCCGAAGACTGACTCTCCGTAGGGATCGTGCAAGTTGTTCCGTGCTGTATGCCACGCAGAGCCGTAGAAGAAGTTCCGCCACTTACAACCAAATCGTCCATGTAGCCTTTGAACGGCTTGTCTCCGTGTGGACCGCCACCAATGGAATACGGAGAAGACTTGAACCGTATATTGCCAGAAAGTCCTGTCTGCTTTGTAATACGGGTTCCGTTCCAGTATGTGGACACGCAGGCGGAATTGCCTTGGTTGCTGTACGCAAACGCAAAGTGGTGCCAGTGATCCAAAGACACACCTGTGGGTGAGGCATTGATCGTGTATTCGTAACCCGTTGATGCGTATGAATCAGAGGAAACCATCAGCAGCATTCGGGTTGCGCTGTTGTCGTATTCAAACTGAAAACAATCATTCACGGTGCCTGCGGTTCCACTGGTCGTCTTTGCAAACACGATGGGATCGTATGCACCAGACGGAGTGGAAGACAGATACATGAATCCTGATGCCATGAAGTATGGCATTGATGATCCAGGAAAAGCATAATCAGAAATTCGCAAACACGCTGCCTGTGTGTCCGTGTCAAGATATGATCCCATAAACTGAGCGCACTTCTCTCCAACAATTGTTCCACTGGAAACGCACACCCCAGTGACGACAAGCGGATTATATGCAGTCGCTGTCACTCCACCTGGTGCGTAATTGTTGATCAGCGTAGGATGTATGCTTGACTGAAACAGTAATTCTCCTCTGTCAAATTCTCCATAAACTGTTCCCGTCAGTTTCTGTTCGGTGATAGGCGGAAGAGTCAGTGTTTGCGATGCCGTCAGTCCACCAACACCTGTAGTAGTCACTTCAGTTATGACAATTGGCGACAGGGAATCATCCATGATGTAGGGAACATAGGACACATCCGACTGTGGTTGATATGTGCGGTCATCAAACGAATATATCGTCTGTGCAACCGTTCCCGTATTTTTGTCAACCAGTATGAGATTCTTTGCCATGTGCGGTTTCCGTGTTTTATGCTGTCGGAAGAGTGTTTACCGTATTTGTCCAACGAGATGATGTATCGGATGACGCAGAAGCGATTGATGCGTTTAGTATATTACTGCCGTTGTTTGCTGGTTGTGTAGATGGAGTACCCGCGTAAGTAAGTCCTCCAACTGTAGCACTGACAGCACCACACGAAACAATTTGAGGAGACACACCACTCAGATGAGAGAACGGCAGTGCCATCACCCAACCAACTTTCTTCACCGCTTCTCCACTCGTAGCCCATATGCCAGCGGTTCGTCCGCCGCCACCTGGACGGGTTCCTGATGTCAACCACCAACGGTAATACGGGCTGTTAGTGCCTTGGTTGTATCTGAAACTCGGAGTACGAGTCATTATTCCTGTGTTTGTGCCGTTAGCGTTCCATATGTGACTATATTGCGTGGCTGCTTCCGTTGAACTTGCAGTCGTGCCAGAGGGGAAAACACCTAGGTCTGAGTTGTTTCTTGCTGTATAGAAAGACAAAGCAGTACGAGGAGTAGCGACTCTAGATTCGGGAGTTCCGCCATCGTATGCAGAGGCAAAAACCGTACCGTTCGGCTCAACCGTTATGTTTGATCCGTAACGCGACCAAAGCACTCCAGCAGCGGCGTTTGTGTTTTTGCAAACATCACCAACATTCAAAGACCACAATCCAGTAACTGCGTGAGGATGGAAAACCGTGACAACACTGGCATACGGATCTGTGAAATCTACTTTGCTCTGATCGGCAATAATTGTGTATAGATCGCAGATCGTGGAACCAGTTTGATTTCTGTATGTGGGCTTCCAGTTCTTGACATACACCCCACCCAAATTGGCATAAGCCTGTTTCACCCAAATTCCATACACACCAGCACCATTGATAAGAATGGTTCCGCTCTCGTCATCCGTGTTTGAAGAATACGATGAGTTTTCTTGTCTGGACAGTCCAGAGAACAGGTTTGATCCGCTTGTGACTGCCACGCCTGCATAGTCTCCGCTCAGAATAAAGATGTTTTTGCGGACAAGCAGGGACGAGCCGTTGTACAGACCCACTGTTGCATCGGCGGTGTCGTTCGTATGCTCTTCGTTTGCACGGTACGCCTGAAGGGGATATCTCGGTCCAGAACCGCTTGCGGGTGTAGTCACACCAACAATAGCCTGTCCAGCAGCAGAGGACAGACGGAAAGCACTTCGGCTTATTTCATAGGTTCCGCCTGCGCGGGTTGTCTCATTGTCGCTGAACGCCATGAACTCTAGCGTTGTTCCAGGTGAGAGGAAAGCCGAACTAAAATTGTCATCAAAGGAGTATTGTAGTCCCCCAACATCACCCACACGGTAACCATACACATTCAGTGTTTGCCAGTATGCGGGAACAGGAGATCCTGCAACCGAGTGGGTTGTGGTGTATTGACCGCTGCTGTATGCAAATGTTCCGCCGCCTGCAATGTTAGTGATGTATCCAAGCGTTGTTCCACCAACAGAAGTACGAACCACCATCGCACCAGAAGCGTATGTATCCTGAAACGCTTGATTGGAATTTGTGGTGACTTCGGTTCCCCCCCATGAAAGCGGACTAAGGAACGAGTATGTGTTTCCTGTGGTGAGAGTTCCGCCTGCAAACACAGGAACACGAAGAACACACGAGAACCGAGGCAGAGATCGCGTGGAGTTGATTACCGCGCTACGCAGAGAGATGTTGCTGCTGTTTGTTGCAACTATTCCGCGATATCCTGACTGTATGAAACAGCCTTGCTCGCCGTAGTAGTAGCGAGAAGCGGGCTTCGTGGGAACAGATTCGTATCCGATTCCTATCTTGGATCGGTGCGCGTATATTCCGTAACGGACATTTACGAGATTCAGAACAGGCGTGTTGTCGGGGTGTGCAAGTCTTGCGTAATTTTCTGTGCCAGCCGCAGTATGCACGCCAGAAGTGGTGGTGTTCGCGGAATCGGTATCGGATTCCACATAGGTGTATATGTCTGAGTCCGCAGATACGATGCCGAATTCCGCGTGGTACACACCAAGGTGACGAATGCCTACTTTCGCGTTCTGTGTCTGCAAGAGTGCCTGCAACACCGTGGAAGAGCCTACTGATTCGGGAGAGTGTTCTTCTGCGGGATACAGTGCATTCAGTGCCTTGACTTTTCGTGCTGCGCTGTCGGGTGCGCCTCCAAACGGACTAGCAACAACCATGAAGTTTCTGATTGCCTTCATGTTTCCACCGACCACCGTGAAAACTGGCTTGCTTCCACTCTTCAGGATCGTGGCAGGAAAACTGGTGACCAAGTGGGGTTGGTTCGTGATCCAGTTGTCTGTTCCCACTCGCGTGGGATATCCTGTCCAAGCCTGACCATAGTATCCGTTTGGCTTGCTGTACTGATTCTCGGGATAGTTGTTTGAAATACCGTTGTAACTAATGGCGTTCCCAATACCGTTGCTGACCGAGCCTTTGGTGTATGGCGAGAACGCTGGAATACGCGGATCAGTGTTCGTGTTCTTGAAAATCAACTGCAAGTCGGTATTGCTGGCTGATGCGTTTGCGATCTGCGCCAGACCAAGAATGCCGTTTGCGTTTTCATAAGAAAATCCGTGATTAAAGAACATATCGCCGTAGATGGCGTTTCGTCCGAACACCGAGCCATCGTCCAGACCACCATAGGTGACTCCGTTGTTCAGATCCCAATACGAGTAGGTGGGATTTCCCGCAGAACTGATGGACGGATTGCTGATAGCCACCCACCCGTTGTTGTCTGCCGCAGTGAAGCCGTGAGTGTGTCCTGTTTGAAGGTTGGTGAGGTTCGCCGTACCAGTGTGTCCGTGATACGAGATACGGGAGATGTCCCACGAATAGTTCTGCACACGGTACAGATACCGCTGCTTCACAGCCGCAGGATCTCCTTGCAGAATAATGTTGTCGCCCTGTGGGTGGTACAGATTGTCTGGAACATCTGCATCAGTGTACGCATAGGTTCCACCAGCAAAGGTAACATACAATTGACCGTTGCCCGTAATATTGTAATTCTGCGCGAGTCTCCACGCCTGCTTCAGTGAAAACACAGGCACATTAGCCGCCAATCCAGTGTTGGCATCGTTGCCGTTCGGAGCCACATAAATCGTGAGACTGACACCAGGAGCAATCGTCTTCAGTTGAAGAAGGGCATCATTTGAGTTGGATGGCAGTGCTGAGTAGGGCATGGTGTGTTCCTAGTGTGGTTCGTACTGACTATTTAGCGTTCATCAAGCGGTTCTGAAGTACATTACGGTTCCGCCTCTTCGCCAGCCTCGGGTGCCGTTGAATGTTCCAGACTGCACTGTTCCGTTGATGCTATACAATGCTCCCTCATCGTTGGAAAATCTGATTGAAGCACCTCCAGGAATACCACCATATGACCTCATGAACATACTATCACCCTGTGAGTAACTGTAACTCGTAAAGAAGACGATAATGCTGTAAGTCTCCGATGCAGATCCAGGAACCGTAATAGCGGTACTTAGAGCAGCATTTCCTTGTGTAGCATCAGCCTCTCTAGCAAAACTAAAATTGGCAACTGATGGAATCCACACAGATGAAACACCCACACCACCGCTAGTGATACGCATACGCTCTGTACCACCTGTCACCATGACGAGATCGTTTCCAGCGCAACCAATCTGAGATTGCGTGCCAGTCCCGCTGTCTTTGAAGTGTATATAAGAACGGTTTCCTCCTGTGGTCAGACGCATAGCAGAGGTCGTTGTGCTGCCATCATAAACATCTAGTTTATACGCAGGAGCAGGATATCCAATTCCGACCAGTCCACCGTATGGCTGCATGATAAGATTGAATGCACCACCACCGTTAGCACTAGAACTCTGAATACCTGCCTCACCCGTGTTCAGCCCACCAAGCAACAGACGATTAGTGGATGTACCAGTCATTTTGATGTGAACAGGTGCGCGAGTCCACATGGTTGCAAGTGAGGTGGCTGTTGATGCTGCATCGGTTCCGCCCAAATTCACAAACAGACCCTGCTTCGTGCCGTCTGCACCGTGGATTTCCGCTTTCGCAGAGGGTGCAGTAGAGGTTCCCACCGCAAGACCGCCGCTGCCGTTCATTATGACATTGGCAGATCCAAGAGTGATGGTGGTTGATGTGACCAAAGCAGAACCTATGCGAGCGGTTCCATTGGCGGTAATGTCAAGTGTGTATCCTGGTGCAGTTGTGCCTATTCCGACATTTCCGTTTGCATCTACACGCAACCGTTCTGTAACTGAAGAGGAACTAGGAGTAGGAGGAGTAGAAAGAGTAACAATAGAACCACGACTGTTGTGTTCAATATAATTACTGTTTGAACGATTGTAACTTTGAGATATTACATAAGTAGTGGCGGGTATTATTTCTAGACTTCCTCCATCAGTAACACATAACCGATGCGGCGGATTTGATGTTCCCAATCCTAGTTTTCCATCATTAGTCAACCGCATCCGCTCCGTACCGCCACTGCCGTTGTTCGTCTTGAACAGCAGGTCTTCACCCGCACCGCCTGGACGCAGTGCGCCGTCACGCAGATCGCCTACAAGCAGGTTGTTGTACGGCAGATCAAGCCCGTCAATGATAGCGGCGCGTGTGTACGGCGAGGCTTTAATGATGTATTGCACCGCTGTATAAGGCGGCATATTTGCAACCAATCCATTTGTACCAGGAGTCACATAAGCAAAAGTGCCTGGTCCTGCTACACCAGTACCAGCAGGAGTGACTTCTTGACCACCCTGTGAACCAAGTGGATACAGCCCTGCTATGGCAGAATAGTTGTTTCCATCACCCTCTGCATCCGCGATATCGGCGGTGTTTGTTCCAATAGCAAATCGCCCACGCAGATCAGGGGTGTTGAAATGGGTAACAGCCACCGTGCTGACAGCAGCAGCAGGCTGTCCTGCGGCGTTTCCTCTTCGTTGTGTACTGTTCAGATTATCGTAAATGGTGGTATTAGCAACAGGAAGGAATGCTGCAACCCAACCCACCGTGGACGGAATCACATTCGGATATTCAAACCTAGAGTTTTTTACTCCTGTGTCCTGCACATATTTTTCAAAAATCTGAACCGTTACGGATGCAGTGCCTTTTGCAATCACCCGTCCAATCAGAGCATAAGTGGTTACTGCTGGTGATACTGTTAGATCAGCCTGCGTGGGACTGTATAGAATAGTGTCTCCAACGGCAACTGATGAGAACCAAGTAGCGTATGTGGTAGTGTTCACTCCAATTTGCACCACATATCCGTGTGCAGGAACACGATCACCGCTGCTGTTTTGCAGTTTGGCATACAGTTGCGGATACGCACTTACAGCATACGAGTTGCCGTTGCACTCCAACCACGACTCAGGGATAACCGAGCCAGCAAAAGGCATGATCGTACCAACAGGCTGAATCTCGTCAATAGCAACCGTGGATGATCCGCCGATCTGCGTTCCGAGAAAATTGGTAACCACATACTGATTGGTAGCCGCATTACGAACAACCAGTGGTTTCACAACGGCACCAATTGCACTAGGCGGATTGGCTGTGAGTCCTCCTGCCACGCTATTGCTCAAGAACAGCACGGGACCGTTGAATCCGCTCAGAGCGGACACGGATGTGAGATCAATTTCACCCGAGTACACAACCGTGAACTGACCAGCAGTGGCTTCTTCTACTACACCAACCACTTCGGCATTGGTTGCGGTATCGGCTTGGGCTTTCACATAAGAACTGGATGGAATGTCGTAACGAACAACATCACCCACCGCAAACGAATTCGCTACGGAAAAGGTCTTGGTGAGTTTGGAGGTGCTTTGTACGCCACCTGAAAGATAGAGTGATGATCCCATGTGTGTGTCTCTTTAGTGAGATAGAATGATTTTACGCAATTCTGCAAGCAACGAGATATATTGTACTCGTTGTCATACCAACCGCAGTTTGTATGGCAGCCGCCGTAGTAGTTCCAGTAAATTTATACACTCCAATTTGGGCATCGGTGTTGTTTCGGAAAAACAAAACAAACCAAGTATGACCAGCAACACCAATAGTAGTGCCAGAAGAGACTTTCATGGCTGTCCATTCACCAATAGCCAATGACTTGGTAGCGTCAGTAACGCCTTGTACATTGATAGTGGGTGATATACTTGCAACACCCAACACACTTGTTGCCATTTTTGATAGAGCAATAGAACTTGCGGTGAGTGCATCACCAGACAAACTGGTTGTCGGAAACGAAACAGTTCCTGAAGTCACAGACAATCCAGCAGTAGAAGTGATTCCTGCCGCAACAATGGTTTTAGCCACACCCAATCCACCCGCAACAGTGAGCGCACCACTACCAGTGGTTGTGGAATCAGTACTAGCAGTTACACGAATTGCACCGCTAGAGGTAATCCCCACAGTGCTGTATATTGCTCCACCAACACCCAAACCACCAGACACGACCAATGCACCTGTCGTGGCAGAACTGGAAGCAGTTGCGTTTGTCACCGAAAGGGTGCTTGCAAATCTAGCCGCTCCCGCATAATCTGTAGTGCCGTTGAAAGTCACTCCACCCGACTGTGCCGTAAGAACAGCAGCAGGAGAGGTTCCCACGCGAATGGTTGCCGTGCTAGCGTCCAGAACAAGCGGAGAATACGCAGCAGTGTTTCTGTTGTAGGCTTGAACTATTCCAGAAGACGGTACAATTTCAACCCCTGCTGCTCCACTGCTAGAGACAACAAACGGCTGCTGTGGAGAACGAGTTCCAATTCCTAGCCTTCCATCAAACGCAGCAGTGCCGCCTGCATAAATCATGGAATCGGTGTTTACCAAAAGCAGTTCTGTCAGATTAGAACTATAAGCCGTTCCTACCGCACTGTTATTCTGCGGCACAGTATACAGAGCCAAACCAGCGAATCCTCCGCTACCAGTGACTCCAACTTCCAGTGCAGCACGGGCTATGTTGCTTACCGACCAACTGCTTTCATATCCCGCTACGCCCGAACGAGGACGGGTTCCATAAGAAACAACAGTATTTGCGCTGCTGAACTGAGAACCAAAAACATTCAGTGTCGTGGGGTATGTGCTGTCGGTGCTGTCAGTTGAAGCCCGCCCAACAAGAATGTCGCCACCCTGTGTAGCGGTGGCGCGTCCGCCACGAATAACACCCTTCACATCCAGGCTGGCACCATTGGTTCCTGTTCCAAAATATCCTATGTCAACCGAACCAGTACGGCGATACGGCAAACGCATTACCTTTGTGCCGCCAGCAACTCCTGTTCCTGTGCGAACACCAAAATCAAGATCCTCGGCTGATCCACAGGAACCCATGTTTCGCACCAACAGGTCTTCAAGCCGCGTGTCCGCCGATAAGCCCTGAATGCCTGCTTCATCGCCACGATACGAGAACAGGTATCCGCTCCAGTTTGAAGCGTTTCCGCTTGTTGCCATCAGCAGAGGCTTGCGAACCGTACCAGCAGCAGTGGGATAAGTGGACTGGAATGGAACCGTGTTGCTCTCAAGACAATTGGAAGATCCAGCGCAATTCTGTGCAAGGAAGTAGACGGTGCCATTTGATGGGGTGCCGTATGCCGCAGGAAGGCTGATTCCCGCGAAGAATCCGTCCATGAGCAGGGTGAATGTGGCATTTACTCCCGATGTACCACTGCTAGCCGCATCGGTGGTGGCAATGACCATGCCTGCGAC
>Ga0181344_1001028_pt1 | contig 10527 bp, 11 predicted proteins | sample Su13VDMLBDD_FD_130098 | JGI IMG/M metagenome (GOLD analysis project Ga0181344, IMG submission 130098) | Freshwater viral communities from Lake Michigan, USA - Su13.VD.MLB.D.D | ecosystem: Environmental > Aquatic > Freshwater > Lake | place: USA: Michigan | collected 2013-07-15
ATTGCAGGAACTGATACTTTAAAAGATTGGTCTAATAATGCTTTAATTCCATTAGGATTACATGAATATTCAAATAGATATAAGAACGCTGAATCAATCCAAAAGAAAGCAAATAAAAAATATGGTAAAGATAATGTAGATTTAGTTACTCATTCACAATCTGGTAATATTGCTGAAAACTTAGCCAATAAAAACTTAGTAGGTGGAGAAAATACAACGTTAAACCCAGCAATTATTGGAAAGCATAATAAAAATGTTAAAGTAGTTAAGAGTATGTTAGACCCAGTTAGTTTATTAACTAATACTAATAAAAACGATGTTAAAATTATGCCTAAAACATTTAATCCAATAGCAGAACATTCAACAGATATTTTAGAAAAAACAAAGAACGTATTTGGTTTTGGTATAAAGGCAAAACGTGGTAATAAATCAATGAAATGTACAGATTATGATTCAGATTCATCAAGTGATGAAGAATTAGGACTTGATGAACAAAAAATTATGAAAAAAATGAATTCATTACATAAAGACATTGCTAAACTCCATCAAAAGCATGGAGTTAAAAAATCAGTTATTAAAGGATTCAAAATGTTAGGTGAGGGTATTGTGAGAACTGCAGTTGTAAGACCTGAATTTAAACCTGCAGTAGAACCACCATCTTACAGAAGACCAACCAAATCAAGTGGATCAGGTGCTACTGGTAAAATGCTTAAAGAAGCTGCGGCAAATGCAACAGTTGGATTAATTAATTCAGGTGCTAATCGTGCAATTCATGAGATGGATACACGAGGTAAAAAAGGTGCTGGATTTAAAAAAGGATCTCAAGAGGCTAAAGAATGGGGTCGTAAAATGAGAGAGGTACGAGAGGCTAAAAAGAAATGAATAATTAATTAAACAATAATTATATATATAATATTATGAAATGTTATATATATAAAATTCAAGATAATAATAATATAGATCAGTTCTATATAGGATCTACTTTAAATTTATCTAGACGGAAGAGTCATCATAAAAAGAATGTTAAAAATAAAGTAGGTAAATTATATTGGTGTAAGTTGTATGTATATATACGTAATAATGGTGGTTGGGATGCATTTACATTTAGTAAAATTAATGAAATAGAAATATCATGTTTATCAGATGGGACATGCTTTGAACAATCAATAATTGATGAATTAAAACCTCCATTAAACTCTATAAAGGCATCTATAAACCCTTATAAAGAGATATCTATATAATATATATAATGGAAACTATTAATGAAACTGATATACCTAAGGTAATCCAAAATTCAGATTGTTTATATAAAAAAGATGTTGAATGGGTTAAAGATATACCGTATAAAGAACCAAATGAATTTGAGAAAGATATGATAAAAGACACGTTAACAACTGAGAAACTACTTGAGCAAGAAAGACTTGAATCAATTGAACGAGAAGAAAAGATATTGTTAATGACAGAAGAAGAAAAGAATGAAGAAAAAAAGAAGAATCTATTGACTATATTTAAAGTTGTAGTTGCTAATAGACTTGGACACCATCCTTTAGTTAATATTTCCAATCTACAACCATCACAAAAAGATGCATTTCTTGGAAATATTAAATGTCTAATCGAAGATTATAATAATGGTTTTGAATCTGATATAACAGAAGAATTTAATAGAATTTGTAATGAAAAATTATTTCAATGTGGAGCTGATGTATCATCATATCCAGTGTATTCTTAATAGACACTTAAACACATATTATTATTAATAAATAATAATATGAGTGGACAACCTTATAGATATGTAAAAGACATTGAAAATTTTAGAAATGAATATATGGACGCCTTAAATCTTAGGGCTAACATAGACGACATGAATTTACAAGCAAATAAAAATTATCTTGAAACAGGGGCATTGCCTCCCAGATCTACAATGAAAGACATGCGAACAACTGCAGAGATTTTAATGGATGTAGAAAAATTAAAACGTAATATTATAGCTGAATTTTCTGGTGTAGCTACACCACAAATGATTCAATTAGTATTACAACGTGTTCAATCGTCACGATTAAACGGGGATGGGTCATTTTTAGTATGGCTTGCACAGAATGTTAAAGAACTAGTTCCGCAACTTAAAAAGAAATATGCATATGGTATTGCAGGTGATGCTAATGATGCTGAAAATATGTATTTATTTTTAGCTGATATATTTAGTAAATCAAAAGATATTAATTCAACACTTAAAAGTGCATTTGATAGACCTGTCGGATCTGATAACATCGGTATTAATGTTGGTGATTTTGCTAAATTAAAAGCAGCATATGATGATATATCATTAAGATTAATAAGTACACCAAATATTACAGTATTTAAAAATAAAATTAAAGACCAATTTTTTGAAATGGATAAATTTTTATTACCGCAATCAGCAAATAGTTCATCAACTAAATATGGATTATTGAAACAACATTTTCAAAATCTCAGTCAAAATACAAGTCCAATACAACAGGCTTCTGTTAATGCTTTAGGATATAATAAATTAATAGAATATACTGATAAGTTACCAACACCAGCACAACTTAGGGTAGTAATAGAACAGTTAAAAAAATCTGAAGCAAATTCTAATCCTGACTTATCTATTAAATTATTAGAAAATTTATCATCATTATTACCAACAATAACCGAATCACAATATATCAATAATTTAGCTGATCAAATTTTACAAACATCAAGTACACAAACTACAATACCAAATGTTACATTAAGACCAACTGTTCCGAATGCACCACCTCCTGTCGGATCAATTGCACCACCTACAACACAACAAACAATGATATCAAGAACTTTAACTACTAAAATAGCAAATCTCCTTGATAATATATTATCTACACAAACATCATCAGGTGATAATGTAACAGACGATCATGCATTTGGTAATGAATTTTTAAGAGAAATGCCAAATATAGAGACACAAATGGATAATTTATACCCAAATTGGGCTCAAACAATTAATTATGATAGACAAGTAATTGGTGACGCTATAACTAATTTAACAAATCAATTTGATTTTAATTATTCATTAAATCAAACTTTCAATAGTCAAATAATACGTGATGAAATTAAACGCGTTAGAGGTGTAAACAATGATGTTATGATAGGTGCAGGAATTGGTAGACGTGTAGGACGTCCGCGAGGTTCTGGTATTGTTAAACCACTTAATGAACGTATTGATAAAACACAAGGGATCAAACAGGGACATACTCATGTACCTTTTGGTAAATATATTATTAATAAAAATAGATTAGATGACGATATATTTTCATTCAAACATGTTAAAGGATATGGTGTAAAGGGTTATCCATCTAAAAAAATATCTAGAAATTTATCAAATGTAATTAAGACTATTATTGGTGGAGGTGTTCCTAAATTTAATGAACTATCTAATTTATCAGAGGATGAAAAAGAGTATTTACATAAAGTATCAAGTAAAGCGGGAATTATGGATAAATTAAGCGTTCCTACACCGTCAAAGGATTCAATGGAACAAGATGTTCACCAATTTAATGTGATGAAAGGTGAAATACTTGCGGGTAATGATTCATCTGTTCTTATTAAAAAATTTAAATTATTATTATTAAAATTATCTAAGAATGGAACACTACCTAAAAGAGAATGTCAGGAAATTATGGAAGACTTAATTCAGTTAGGTTATTGATAAACAATAAATAAATTATTAATAAAATATATTATTCCAATATTCCAATTTTAACTCTATTTTTAAAACTTACTATAATTAATTTTATATTATATAATAACTTGTATAATATAATATGGAATTGGAATTTTGGAATAATAATTATATAAAGATAAAATCACATATAAGGATAATGTCAGGAATATATAACTATCATGTAAAATTAGATCATCTTAATGAGGAATTACCTCAAATGAAATCTGAAATGTATAAACCACCATTTTATTTTGGTGGTTCACAAGTCCCAATTAATTTAGGGTTTGAACACTACCCAACACAAAAAACAGCATATACATCATCATCATCAAATATTAATAGTATTCCTATGATAGGTCATGGTCTTGGTATAGGTCTTAAAACTACAATGAATAAAAATGACAATATTAGACGAGCTAAATATATGTTCCATAAATAATAAATAAAGATTTAAAAACAAAGTAATATATATAAATAATGTTCGTAATAGTAATGAATGGCACTAATATCGTGCAAGACGGTTTAAACAATAAATTAGTATATAAATTTCCTAATTCAGTTGTTTTTAAAGATAAATATATAGCTGTAAGTAGTATTAGTATGTATTACTCATGGTTTAACATAACATCAACATATGGAAATAATACATTTACATACACTTGGACATCAGGTGTAAATACACAAATTTTCACAATAACTATCCCAGATGGATTATGGGATATATCAGCAATTAATAATTACATTCAATACGAATGTATTGAGAACGGAACATACTGGACAGTTTCAGGAGTAAATTATTATCCATTTGAATTAATCGTAAACGCTAATAGATACGCTATTCAATTGAATACATATTATATTCCTACATCTGCAACAGCCCCTTCAGGGATTTCTCTTCCATCTAATTGGGCTGGATATCCTACCACCTCTTATAATACTATTGTAACTTTTCCAAGTGCTTTTAATGCAATTGTAGGATATACCGCTGGTTTTGCAAGTGCTAATAATGTTGGGGGTGCTACATCATTTGGAACACCATCAGCATCTACCAACTACGCATCTAAAAATTCAACAACAAATACAATTTCATATTTATCTAATACATCACCACAAGTTCAACCGACAAGTAGTGTTTTATTTTCATTATCAAATATTAATAATCCATATACACAACCATCAAGTATTATTTACAGTTTAAACAGTAGTGTAGGTGTAGGAGAATTGATATCTGAAAAACCACCAAATTTTATGTGGAACAAATTGATTGACGGAACTTATAATGAATTACGTCTAACATTTTTAAGTCCAACATTACAACCACTAATTATTAATGATCCTAATATGACAATCCTATTAACTCTTAGAGATAAAGATGAATCTTTTATGACAAGTAAATAATTTAATAATCAATAAATTATATAATATATTCCATAGGAAGACCTTATAAGGTATTTAAACAAATAATATATTATATATATAATGGACGAATCAAAACTTAATACTCTTATTACTGATATTAATAATGAAAAAACTAAATTATTTAATGATTTAAAAAATGATACAGAATTACAACATGAAAAGGTTATTAATAGCAAACTAGCAACTTTAGATAATATGTTAAAATCTGTATTCAAATTACGTAACATTCTGATCAAGGAAAAATTAACTTTTAAAATGTAATTAAAGATATGATTCCTTTTAAATACTAATGGTATATAACTCAGTTAGATCAATACAGTTACCGCATCATAATGCGTCAAATTTAAATGCCTTATCAGCATATCACAAAGGAATGAAATTCGTTAAAGGTGAAGGAATGGGTTCTGTCCTTTTACGAACAGGAGGTGCTGGTAGTGGTTCTTCATACATGGATATGGATGATTATATTTCAACTACTGGAATTAATCCATATACCCGAGCAGGAGTTTCACAAGGTAAAGGACTGCCTAAAAGTTTAAGTTCAAAATTATCAAATCTAAATATTGCACCACCGACATCTACACCAAGAAAGAATATTGTGATGCACATTTAATTTATTTCATTATTATTAATCCTTAAAGATATTTAAAGATTAATAAACTATTATTCCTAATGTGTGATAAACTAGTATTTGACCTATCCCAAGAAGTGGAAGGAAGCCCAAACGTCTTCGTGAGAAAAGACTGGATTAATATTTTAGACAACCAAAATCAAAATTATAGCAACAATCAAAGTATCATCGATACTTCTCAACTTTCAAACAGTAACAAATATATGTCGTACAGAGAATCGTATCTAGCCATTCCACTCTTGTTAACTATTGGGATGCCTACATCTGGAGGCATCGTGATTGACAATGATGCAACAAGCACATCAGTAGCCGTCACAAATGGAAATCAACCATTAGGAAAATGGAATACTGAAACATCTCCAACAAGCACAGGTAATATTGATAATGCCATCGGTCTTAAAAACTGGTTTGGTCAAATTATCCATAGTTTTACATTGGATTACAACGGCAGTACATGCGTGCAACAAACTCCTTACATAAATATGTGGAATACATTTAAATTGATGACTTCATTATCATATCAAGATCTTTTGTCACAAGGCGGGCAAATTGGGTTTTATCCTGATGATGCAGCATCATTTCAATTTTATCCAGCTCTTGCAGGAGGTGCACTAACTGCAACTACTGTTGTTGGAACTGATAGTTTAATGAATGGTGTAGCAAATAACACCGATTATGTAGGTATCCAAAAAGTGACTGCTCGAGGTAATGCATATGAATCAGGTAACGGAAATAACGGATATTTACAACGTAAAAATCTTATTAATTTTGATTCTCATTCTTACATGTGCACAAGTGATGCCTATTTAGAAGGAGGTGTTACAGCAACATACAGCAACACATTTTTATCTGATAGTTTTTCAAAATCATTATGGAAATCATATATTAGCACTAAACAAAGTGGAAATATTGCTATTGCTGCAGCTGCTGCAGGTGCTGACCCAGTTGTTACTATTGCAACAGCACCAGTGTTACAAATTTCTGTAATGTCAATTGTTAAACTCAAACATGTTCATAGTTTCTTTAACATGTGTCCTTTGTTAAAAGGTGTATTTATGAAATTAACTTTAAATCTTAATAACACATCATCAACCCTATTAACCACATATGGAACAGTAGGTGCTGGTGCTGTAGCATTACAAAATTTTCATGTTACATCTGTATCTAATGCTATTGGAGGGGTTAATCCAATGATGATTACCGCACCAACTACCAATAACGGTGGTGCAGGTTTAGGAGCTTTATCTTTTACTACTGCGGTTGCTGGTGCAAGTGTTAAGGCAACATATTATACAAATATTTCAGTTGGGTCTAGATGTTTAGATCAAACTCTTGCAACTATTACAAATAACTCAACTGGTCAATTAGCAAACAGTGTATATCTATATGTTCCAGCATATACTTTCAATCCACCATTTGAACAGGCGATTTTATCCTCTCCAGTTAAACAAATTAATTATACTGATGTATACCAATATCAAATTATTAATGTTCCATCTGATGGCATGATAAATCAACTTATTACAAATGGTATTGCAAATATTAAGAGTATTTTAATTTTACCATATTTATCTTCATCAGCAGGATCATCTGTTACATGCACTAAAACAGGTTTTGGTAATAACACTAATACAGGTTTCATTCAAGGATACCCAGTATATCAAAGTCCGTTTGATCCTGCTGGTTGTGGTCCAACTTCTCCATTGGCACACATCACAAATTTTAATGTTCAAATTTCTGGTCAAAATGCTATCTACAATTTACAAAAATATAACTTTGAACAATTCAATAACCAACTTTATGGACAAAATGCTGTCAATGGAGGTTTAACTGATGGTTTAACTTCTGGATTAGTTGGTCGTCAAGAATTTGATATGAATTATTGTTATTACTATGTTAACGTTGAACGCATGTTACCTGTTGAAATGGGTGTGCCTAAATCTGTTCAAATCGTTGGACAGAATAAAAGTGTAAAAGCAATGGATTATTTTGTATTTGTTGAATATGGCGTGAAGATCTCGATTGATATACTTACTGGCGCAAGGGTTTAAGTAGAAAAAGATTAGGTGCTTTAAACCATATTTTTAAGTTATTCAATGATAATATTATCACTAAATAACTTAAAGGTTTATTTACTATATATATTAATGGAATTAACTGATTTCGAATTCATTAAAGGATATGAAAACTTATACAAAATCAATAAAAATGGTGATGTGTATTCATGTAAAAGTTCTAAAATTAAAAAACAATGTATTTCTGGCGATGATTATTTATTTTTACATTTACATTTAAATGGACAACGTAAAAAATACCGTATTCATCGTTTGATCGCTTTACAATGGATTCCTAATCCTGATAATCTTCCCGAAGTAGATCACATTGATCGTAATAGACAAAATAATAATATTAATAATTTACGATGGGTTGATCGTCAAACAAACAGACGTAATCAGGACCGATTTGATGAAAACCAAAACCCTGAAATTATAGAAAAAAAGAAAAACGAATTAACGGAATATAAACGAGTATGGGCTGAAAAGAATAGACGTGAAAAAGGATGTAAACTTAAATCAGAAATGACTAAAACAAAAGATCCCGAATATCATAAACTATATATTAGAGAGTATAGATCTAAAATTACACCTGAAGAAAAAGAAGAACAATTAAAAGCACGTCGTGAAGCATATGCAAAGAAACCTCAAACAGAAGAGCAAAAAGAAAAAGCACGTGAAAGAGCAAGAAAACAACGTGAAAAGAAACGTTTAGAAAAAGAAATAGTTTAAAGATATATTATATTATTATTATATAGTATAATTTGTTCCATATTTAAATATTTAGGAAATTAATAATTAAATAATATTAATTAATATTGAAATAATATTAATTAATATTGAAATAATGATAAATCATTTAAAAAGATAATGATTATTTAAATAATGCAAAAAATACAGATTGACGCAAGTCCACATCAATTAAGAAAACTTAAAAAAGGTCACAGAGTTAGAATTAAAAAAGGAACTGGTTTTGAGTTACTTGTTCATCCTACTACATACAATATTGTATCAAGGGCTTTTAATAAAGGTAAAGGTTCACAAGTTCAATTATCTCCTGAAGAACTTGAAATGAATAAAGGTATTGCTAAAGCTATCAGTCCAGAAGCCCATGGTATTGCAAGAGAAGGCACATCTATGCCAGTCAGAACATTACCAGCATCAGGTCCAGCTGTTGGACCATCACCTATGACAGGAGGAAAAATTGGACGTGTCAAAAAAGCAAATAAATGGCAAACATTTGTAGACTCTTCTCTACGTGATACTATTGATACAGCAGGTAAAGCTGGAAGAGTATATAACGCTACAACAAGTCCAATGGCACGTATGGGTTTTGGTATTCATGGGTCAGGGGTTGGACAATTATATGATGCTCTCAATGAACAATTAGGAACTAATTATGGTTATCTCGCCCGTGCTGGAATGGATAATTTTTTAAATAGTAAAAATAGTGCATTAATGAGCAAACATGGTATTGATGCACGCAGAGGATTAGCAGCACTAAACGGTGGTTATGATCCATTAGAACCTCGTTCAAGGTTGGTAGGTGGTGCTATTGAAAAATCAACAGTAGGATTAAAAGGAGGTTTATTACATACATATATTCCACCTGCATTAGTATCACAACCATTTAGTGCAAATTTCCAATTCCAACATTTCCTTCCTGTTCAATTCCAACACTTTAATTCTGGAGGTGCTTATGACGGAAGTATGGGAGGTAATGGTTTATATGTATAAATATTATTCCAATATTCCAATTTTAACTCTATTTTTAAAACTTACCATAATTAATTTTATATTATATACTAAGTTTATAATATAAAAATATATTTGGAATAATGGAATATAATAATAAGTTATATAAAGAATAAATAAGTTATATATATTAATAAATGTCACTAACTGATACACAAATTACAACACTATGCAAAAGAATGAATATTCCTTTAGCTGAGATTGTTTTCAAGGATGAACTTCAAGCACCATTAGAATATAATAAAGCTTACTTTGTAAATTTAGAAGATAGTCATAATGAAGATGGATCTGAAAACGATGGGACTCATTGGACTTTTCTTCAACTTGTAAAATATCCCAATGGTAAAATTGAAAAGATATTCTTTGATCCATATGGAGCACCTCCAAGCGAGAATATCAAAAAAGCGGTAAAGGAAACAACTAAAACACAAGGTCTCCCATTTACTGAAAAGGATGTTCAAAGCTTAATGAATAATGCATGTGGTTATTATTGTTTAGCTATTGGTCACTTTATTAATTCATCCAAATTCAGATCAGGAAGTTTATATGATGACGTTTCATGTTTTATGGATATGTTTGATGACCTTAATAAATCTTGTGATTTTAAAAAGAATGAATATATTCTAAAACATTTCTTTAGGTCAGAAGATCCAACTCTCAGAAAAGAAGTTGAAGTCATAACAAGTGAAGATGAAAAAGGTTGTATTGATATGTTCAAGATTCCTGTTGAGGTTAAAGTCCGTGACAAATAGATATAAAGAAATAATATCATTATATATATAATGAGCGAAGAGGTCAAAACAGAAGTTAAGTATAGTTCATATACACCAGCACAAAAGAAAGCATCTCAACTATATAGACAAAATAATAAAGAGAAAATTAATATTCAACGTAAACGATACTATCAGAAACGTAAAGAAAGTGATCCAACATTTTTAGAATACAAAAGG
>Ga0181344_1001029_pt1 | contig 10525 bp, 16 predicted proteins | sample Su13VDMLBDD_FD_130098 | JGI IMG/M metagenome (GOLD analysis project Ga0181344, IMG submission 130098) | Freshwater viral communities from Lake Michigan, USA - Su13.VD.MLB.D.D | ecosystem: Environmental > Aquatic > Freshwater > Lake | place: USA: Michigan | collected 2013-07-15
ACAAAACGGCTTTGTACAAATTAAGGGAAGGGACTATTAATATGAAATTCATTCATCACAATACCGGCGACTGGATACGCTCCGCTTGCAATACTGCGGCCGCGCGAACTTGCGCATATGTTCACGAATATGAATCACTCGATTCTATCGATAACCAATGGTTGAAAGATACCTTCGAATTCATGGTTGAAAAAGGTTTATCAGTTACTTCATGCGGTTCTGACGTTTTCCAGATAAGGGATTAACCAATGGCTACCATTACAGCAAAATATTCCGGCCGCTGTGCCACTACCGGAGCGCGCATTATCGCCGGGGATTTAATCGAGTGGAACCGTGGCCGAGCGGTACTGATCAAGCGATCGCCTTCGGGCGTCGCATCGATTACGTTAATCGGCGAACAAGGGGCGAAAACTTTTTACCGAAATAATCGCGGCCGGTGCGAGGATGCGCCTTGCTGCGGATGTTGCACCATATGAATACCTTACTTGAAATTTTGGCCGGTGCGTTTTGCTTTGTTTTGCTCTGGCTGTTTTTTTTCTTATTGTTCCTATTGTGAAAGCTTATAGCTATGAAAAAAAATTATCGCGTAGTTGGATATAAAAAACCCGATTGGCTGTTACGTATTGAAGCGGAGCGCGCGCGACAGGCGCGCTCGGCCGATATCCAATGTGCTGTCATTTTGGTTGCTGCTATTGTTTTTTTGGTTTTGTGGGTCTCTTTTGGTCTTCATTTTTTGCGAGGTTAATTATGTATAAAACAGAATTCCCAGATTTTAAACTTGACGTAACTATTCCGGCCGGTTTTGTTGACAATTCGTGGCATAACAATGTCATGCCTTGTTGGTATCGCGAATTACCTGACGAGCGCATGATGGTTTTGTGGATTGATTATGCCGATCCTGCTCTGCGCGATCATCCGCACAATGTGCGTTTTGTTTTGCATTTGATGGACTCGTCATTGACTGACGTACTGGAAAGCTTTGCGTCGAATGAGTTAAACGAAGTTTTGGAACAGCTCAAGGATTTTTTCCCTTTCATTAATTGCACCTATGATCAGTTAATGAAGACCAAAAATGACCTCTGGGATCGGGTTCCAGATGATGATCATGCTCGCAATTTCCAAGAGTGGGACACCGTGACAGCTATCGATGATGAAATTTTGGCGCGCTCACTGACTGTGGGGGCTTTCTAATGCCTATCCTGACTCCCCGTATATCAGAAAACAGCCAGACTAGATTGCGAATGCTTCTGTCTGACGCCGATATCGCAGCCTGTGCTAAGTCGTTTTCAGATACTTGGCGCACCACTGTGACCGATCAAAACACCGGCCGCCGGTATGTTGTCGAGTCCGCTCCGTGCGGGCTCCGCTGCCACTGTGACGCCGTTATTGTGAAAGAGATAGCCCATGCATAACGAGAAAAACGAATATATATCCATAGTCATGAGCCGCGAACTTCTGCGGTTCTGCCGCGAGAATGATTTGCCTTTCGATAGTGCGGATGACCTCGTCATGCGTAATGACCTGACAGACTTTCAATTCGGGTGGCTGATAGGCTACTGCCGCATTTGGGAGGGGCTCATAGAATGAGAGTGCTAATCGCCTGTGAATATTCCGGCGCAGTCCGCGATGCCTTTTTGGATCGCGGGCATTATGCTATGTCCTGCGACCTGCTGGATTGTGAAAGCTTGCAGTCGGGCGACCATTACCGGGGTGATGTCAGAGACATTCTAGACAATGGCTGGGATTTAATGATCGCCCACCCGCCCTGTACCTACCTATGCTCAAGCGGTTTGCATTGGAATACCCGTGTGCCAGGACGCCAGGCTCTGACTGTGGAAGCTTTGGATTTTATCCGGCTATTACTTGGCGCACCGATTCCCCGGATCGCGATAGAAAACCCTGTCGGATGCATATCCACGCAAATCAGAAAGCCTGACCAAATCATTCAGCCGTATATGTTTGGCGATGATGCGAGCAAACAAACCTGTCTCTGGCTGAAAAATTTACCCGCTTTAATTTCTACAGAAACAGTTGAGCCGCGCATTATCGATGGCAAAAAACGGTGGGGAAATCAAACAGACTCAGGTCAAAACAAGTTACCGCCAAGCGCAGACAGGTGGAAAATTAGATCAACAACTTATGCCGGTATTGCGAAAGCTATGGCCGACCAATGGAATTTTTAGGAGATCACACAATGAATGAGCAACTTATAAACGAAGTATTAGACCAAATTATTGAAGATGTAAAAATGTCTGACTACACCGCAATTGCAGAACTTTTGCAGAGCGTATCAGAAGAAAACTTGCGTAAATATTTACCTAATTAAGGAAATCACACAATGAAAACATTAGCCGAAATTAAAGAGCGCACACACGCAATAGCATCACAACATTTTTACGCAGACCTTGATGACCTAATCGCGTGGGAACCGTTCGAGGGATATTCAGACGAATGGATACAGGAAGAAATTGAAAGCATGACTGATATGTTAGTCGGGCAAATGTTATGGGCGCAAAAGGGAGAGACAGCATGAAAACATCACAATTAACAGGCGCAGCACTTGATTGGGCAGTCGCAACAGCAGAAGGTACAGCTTATGCAACGTGGAGATTTATAGAACATCAAAAAGATGGATGCCTGCGGTATTCAGAAAATTGGCAGTTGAGCGGAGCCATTATCGAGCGCGAGCGGATTAGTTTGATTGACCAAGGAGGCGACTGTTGGCTAGCAGTTTGCGGATGGACGGAAGTTTTTGGAGATACGCCGCTTGAAGCCGCGATGCGGTGCTATGTAGCAAGCAAATTAGGTGACGAGGTAGAAGTTCCAGATGAACTTATCAGTTACGCATAGGAGATCAGACAATGACGCCGCAAGAAAAGTCAAAAGCTAATTACCAAAAGAGAAAAGCCTATCATCAGGCTTATCGGGAAAAGCATAAAGATAAAGCACAGCAATATCGAGATGAACACAAAGCAGAAGCGCATGAGTACAAGAAAAAACTGTATGCAGAAAACAAAGAAAAGTTTGCAGATGAAAACAAACAATACTACGCATTAAACAAAGAAAAAGTTATTGCAAAAACTAAAGAGTATTGTCAAAACAATAAAGAAAAAGTGAATAAGTACAAGTTGCTGTATTACATAAATAACCATCATAAGTATGTTGCTGCTAGTAGGAAAAGAAAAGCCGCTCGAATACAGCGAACGCCAGGATGGCTATCAGAATCACAGTTAAGAATGATTGAATGCTTTTATTTTGAGGCCAAGATGTTGGAAGTGGAAACAGGTATCAAGCACCACGTTGACCACATCATTCCGTTGCAAGGGAAAAATGTGTCTGGCTTGCACGTACCAGAAAACTTGCGAGTAATATCTGCCAAGGACAATCTGATTAAAAGCAATAGCTATGAATGTTAATCACCCGGCCACGTTTTCCGTTCACATCATCGAAGATGAGGACGGGAACGTGCGCGTTATCTCTGATTGGTCAGGCAAGGGCGACCGCTGTCTCTCATTAGGTATTGAGATTATGCAGTCGCTCTCTGCCGTTTCTGTTTTCACCGACGGTGGATTGTCAATGGGACAGGCTTTCAACTCTACGACTGAGCATTGATGTCAGGCTCTGCGTGAATGCAAACAAACCGAGCCGCTGATGGTAGTCATTGGCGTCCTCGCCCACCTTATCGCTGATCCAATACGGCCAGCCGATTTCCTTAGCCACCCGTTCACCCGTACCAGATGCATCATTATCAGCGATGACAAGGCCAGGCTCCAAGGCAGCCGCCACCTTCACCATGTTCCCTGCGCTAAAGCATACGTGCAGGTTATACCTACGCTTCATTTGTTTCATCGCAATGCGAATGCTTAATGCCGTAGCGTATCCCTCGCACAAGATGTTCTGCCCATGGTTGTTGAAGTTAAACGTCGCATTGTTAGTGCGCTGTCCGTATAAGAATTTCTTCTGGCCGTTCTCGTTTATCTGTTGGAGCCCGACAAGGTTACCGCCCACACGCATAGGTATAAGCAATAGTGGCTTGCCGTTCTGCCATAGGACATTGCCCTGCTCGTCCTTAAATCCTTTGGCTTCCAAGTATGGGTGCGTACTGTTGCCGCTGCCGTTAAGCATACCGACTGCCCGTTGCATGGCTTGGTGCTGTCGCTTGCGCTGCTCCTCTTCTGCTTTACGTACCGATATCATGGCTGCCGTGCGATCTATTTGCACAGGCCGATCCGGTTTCCAGATACTAACGACGGTTGATACTGCGTGATTCTGTACGAAACCTACGTCACCCATGTACTTAACCGCACCGTTCTTGCTGCGTGGATGATCGTCTGTGCCGTATCTTTTCCACACGCCGACAGGTGGCAGGTCGTGAATGATGATGCCGTGACCACGGCAAAAGTCTAGGAAGTCCATGTCAGTCCCCACAAAAACAAGAGATCGATTCATCAACAAACAAATCAGTTTGATCTGCTGCTGTCTTTGCCATTACTTCATACGATGGTCTATCGCTTCGCCATGTGCCGCCTATCTTTGCTTCCATCGCCGCCCACCACACCGCGCGCTCAGGTTTATCCGCTATCAAGCTGGTGATTTGAGACTTACCCTTCAGAAAACAGAGATCACAATTACCCAATGGTGTAATACCATTCGCAAAAGGTATGCCAAGGTTGAATGTATTTTCCTGCCAGAACTTTTGTACATCTGATTGATCAACGTTAGCCGCAATCAATGGGGTTAACTTGTCTTTCATCTTTGCCGCTCTGCGTTGCTCGTCTGCCCTGATGCCTACTGCCGTGGTGTATTCATTGATGCCAATAGATTTTAGAAACCTATCGATGGCTATTATCTTTAACTCAGATGTACAAAACCTGGCTACCGGGTTAGGCAAATACTTTTTCTTTACGATTAGCTGCTCGAATGGTTCGCCATTCCTGCTGGCTGTATCAAAATCTACAATCTTGAACCTGTCCTTGGTCTTCTCTGCGTCGGTATACTCTATCCAATGTATCTTTACACCCCAGTTAAGGCCGCAGTCACGCACGAATTCAAGCGTGGCTTCCTCTTCCTTGCCTGTGTTAGCAAAGCATACGATGGCATCTTCAGGCAAACCGTTGTTGCTTTGGAGTACGCGCCATAGTAAATACGCTGATGTCCTGCCGCCCGAAAATGATATACAGGTAGGCTCGTTAATTATGAATGGGTCTCTCATTTTCTTCTGCTCACAAAAAATTGTTTTAGTTTTTTATCCACAAACCTGCGCGTGTTATCGCTTGGCAGACATGGGGTATCATCCTTTAACCCTCTAGGCCATACGCCGAACTTGTCTTTGTATGTATGTGCCGCTCGCCCTTTGCTCCAGCCTTGGGTACGGATATACCAGATCATCTCACTCCAAAACTGTTGCTTACCTTCGCGTGATGATGTCCCTGTAAGTTCGACCATCTCACCTTTGAGGGCTATGACTTTGTTCTTTTTTTCTTTTACATGGCCGCAGTTGTAGCAAGTGTCAGAGTTAACAGGCCATAAAGCAGCGCACTGTGGGCATTTTGATTCATGCTTTTCCCTTTCGCTTGGTTCCCGCTTGGCTTTCTCTTTACCCTCATTCAGTTCATCAACACCCTGCTCGTATACCTCGTCCCACTCTTCACGAAAGCGTAGGTAATTACCTGAATGATCTAGCCAGACAGCAAACTCTTTACCCTCATGGCCGCGCATCACCCGCCCCATCTGTTGGATGTGAGAGGACAGGCTCTTACTGAATGGCCGAGCCGACACGCCGATCATCACATCACTAACGTCGAATCCCTTCGTTAATATGTCCGTTGCGATCAAGCCATGTATCTTTGTGTCTGGTTTGCTAAAGTCTTCGATGACTTGTTTCTTCCACTCGTCATCATCCTTGTAGCTGATACAGATAAAATTAAACCCGCTCGCTTCAAACTTTCTAGCCAGATGTATGCCATGATCTACGCCGCTAGCAAAAACAATAGTCTTACGTGGCTCACCGAATATCTCGTAGGTTTTCTTTTCCCATTCCTGCACCACATCGCCGGTAATCTTCATGCCGCGACTGCTAGTCTCTGCTTGGCTCCATTCCCCGGCCACCTTCTTAGCCCCGGTCATGTCTATTTCTTTTGCTATGAATACACGCAGAGGCACAAGCACTTGATCATCGACTAGTTGTTTAGTGGTAACCACAGACACTACGTTGTCGTATATCTTGCCGAGCCCCTTGGTGAATGGCGTTGCAGTCAATCCAATCACTCTTATCTGTGGATTGTCTTTGATAAACTGGACTGTCTGCTCGCGCGTTTGATGGCACTCGTCCACAATTAAAAGGTTTAACCCTGGGAACGAGCCCCTACGCTCAAGAGTCTGAGCCGAGCACACTTGGATGGATTCATACGGACGATATCTCCAATGGCCTGACTGCATTACGCCATGATCTATCTTGTACTTCTCTAATCGTTTACTTGTTTGATCGCACAGAACGATACGATCTAGAAGCATGGCAGCCTTGTTGCCCTTGCTTTTTGTTGCGGCCATCAGGGCGATAGCCATTTCCGTTTTGCCCGCGCCGGTGGGCGCATATAATACTTGGCACTTCTTTCCATTCGCAAACCCTTCGCGCAGAGCGATAAGAGTCTGCTCCTGATAGGAACGTAGGTTAAGCATAATTATCCTTGGACTACCAGCACTAACCCGCTGGCTTGGGCATGACTTACTTAGCTTCTATCTTGTTTAATTTCTTCTGAAGCATAGCTACTTGTTTCATGAGCTGTATATTTTCAGACTGAAACTGATCTCTACTGTTTGTCATAGCTCTTAATTCTACCTCCAGCATACGTATCTGTGCGCGCAAATCAGAAATAATTGATGCGGCTTTTTCCTTTTCAACATCATCGGTACTTGATGCCATAGCAACTGTTAGCTGATCTCGCAGTGACTCGTTTTCTTTCTGTAAATTTTCTGACGCAGCCTGTTGCATCTCGCGTTCAATCTCTGCCTCATTAAATTCTATGGCTGGATCGGTGGAAAGATTCCCACTTTGTGGCTTTGGCTTGGGGGTGGAAACGTTTCCACTTGGTTTGCTTTCCAGTTCTTTTCTTATAGTGTTGACAAGGGTATGTGATACGCCACAGATTCTGCCTATCTCACGATTACTGAAGTCTTGCCACTCTATATCCTTCAGCATAGTTATAACGCCCTTGCGCTTGTCCTCATTGGTAGGACGTAGGCCATGCTTGTTATTAGCCTCTATGCCGTGCAGGATGGCATCTCTGACGCTTCCATCCATGATCGTTGCGCGGATACCTGGGGAATTGACTCGCTTGTTTGCAAAGTATCGATGAAAGCCGTCTGCTAGCCAGTAATCTACGCCGTCATGAAACAGTACTACTGGCGGGAAGAGATCGCCACCCAACATTTCATCTGCGTACTGAGCTACTACGTGCTCGTCTATCTTGACACGGCTCTGCGTCCCGCCATCTATTCTGATTTTATCTAGTCCAACATTCATTCTATTTCCCCAAGTAAGTAAGCCACTACTGCCGCAGCTATAAATAACAACATACCCATACCGATCAAAATACCCGCCGCTAAAGTTATGTATTCAAATGTTTCCATGCCTCACCTATATCAATAGATATCTATAGACTGGATTGGCAAAGCTGTAATTCTCTTTGTCTATCCGGCTCCACTGCGCAGCGTTCACCAGGTTAGTTGATGGGCACGACAGGTTTTCTTTCGCCTCGATCATGCTCATGTAGTTTGTGAGAATGTTCTTGCAACTAGTCTTGCTGCCGTAGTGGTGGTGGTATCCACCCTCTACCTTATTGCTTTTGTCCACAACAAATGAATCAAGAGAAGATACGGCCTCACCTACACGCTGATCATCTGATAGTACATACCGCTCATCACACCTGCGCGCCATCCATTTCAAATCACGCAGCAAGAACCCCATAGGCGGCAGGATAGTCTCTGTCTTAAGTTTGTCACCGCCGCGCACGAACATCACGCCAGCCGAGTCCATGTTGGTGATAGGCTGCGCCATCTGAGATATGTCATCCATAATAGCTGTGTACCACCGCTGCTTTAGATCACCAAAACAAGCAATCATAGTATCGTTGGCCTGCATCCATGTCTGACGCATACTGTCAAAGTTGAGCTGTGGTAGCTCGCCATGCGTGGTGAACTCAAATGTATCGCCGAAGATATTTTCAAACGGTTCATCATATCCCCACCAGTTGCCTGTCAAATCTATCAGCAGTCTCCTGCTATTTAAATCTGCAACGATCTGCGCGGCTATGATGTTCTCAATGACGGAAAAGAATCCGCTGTTGCGCGGGCGATAGGACAGCACCTCGGTTGATGGAATCACATCAGTATTATCCTCAGTGAATCCCTGATACAGACGCCATTGATCCTCTGTGATACGCCACTTGCGGGCTGATTGTTCAAACCCCAGACATCCGACCAGCTCCTGCTTGTAAAAGAAATTACTAGGCAGCTTGGCTGGCAGCATCCGCTCGATGACTGACCAACTAACCTTGCCCCAGAAATACATCCTGGCTGCCACCGCTGGTATCCGATCGTTAAGTGGAAATCTTTCCGCGAGAGCCATCAACAACCCGATAGACCTGTGACAGTCACTGTTTATCTCGGCTGATAAAGTGTCTACTAATGTGATGAACGCAGCGTGAAAATCATACGTCTCGTCTGGTAGTTTGTATCGGTTGAACTGAATCATTCTGACCTCCCCATAATCCGCTCTGCTATCTCCATAGCTGAATACTGTACGTCCCGCATAGCATGGCAGATGACTGCTGCCCGCTCTCTCTCGCGCTCCACTACCGACTTCTCTAGCTTGTCTGCAAACTCCCGCAGATGCTCGCGTATCCACTCTCCTTCTTTCATGTGTTCTTCTCCTTTAACTTTACTTCGATAGCACGGGCGTACCGAATCACAGTTTTGTTTGATACGTTTCCATCATCAAGACCAAATGCAAAGCCTTCATCAATAGCGCCTTCTATCTCTTCATCCGTTAGCCCTACCCATTCGCGCTGTGGCAGTCCTGAATACAAAGGCCAGCCATCTATTGTTGGTTCGTTTAGCTTTTCTTTAATGTTTTTATAGACTTCTATAAAGTCTCCGCAACTAACAGCATCTTCCAATGCGTACAACACTTTAAGTGCTTCTTCGCGTGTAAGAGTAATCATCTATGTTTCTCCTATATCCAAGGTCAACATTACTACCAGATTCTGTAGCTGTCAACAGTTAGTTCCTGCATACTCCCATCTATTGCATCATCCGCTTCTAGGTTACCCAAGGGTGATAGCCCACCATCATTGCGCAGCACACGCGATGGGGAATCATCCCTGCCCATATTCATACTGCTGAATACTAGCAATCCCAGAAGGCAGCGATTCATTCGATGGAGGAGTTGTCTATCACCCATGTCCCCTCCGTCTTGTGCTATCCCTCACTGACAGGTAGCGCGGCTCGCACTGAGGTGTACAGCGGCCAATGTTTTCTCTCCGGCAGCCCATCTAGGCTCACTTCTACGTGGAAGGTACGGTCACCGGAAATGAAAAAACCCTTAAGGCTTGGTTCTCCGTGTATCAGGCACGCTCCCATTTAAGGGATGAGAACCAAAGCTTAAGGGCTTGGTAGTTTGTCTCTGCGCACACAGTGACGCGCAGATATTAGGACATGTCCCAGTTTTTTGCAAGTGCCGGTTACGATTAGCCGGCGCGTATGTCGATGCTACGCTGGCCTACGCCGACTAGGTTGTTGGCATCCCTGAGCTTGGTCAGGAGTTTAAGGGAAACCGATTAGCTACCAGCCACACCAACACGAAAGGGCAGGTTGCATTAGCCTGCTGGCCGCTTACGATATGTAGCTGTCACCCTGTGGCCTACCCTTTAGTCTTGGCTGTTCTTTATCAACACGGCTGACCACTGCTCTTTTCCCGTCTTGCTACCACCAGCCTTCCTAGGTGCTATGGCTTCCCGCTTCTGGGTGGAGTCCGCTTTACGTTTTCGCGTCCAGCAATGGTCATGCGTCTTAAAAAAGAACCTCGCAGAGCATGAAAAATCTGCGAGGTTTAAAGAGGCGATTAACCTCGTGCGAGAGGTACTTACCTACCAGAAAGGAGAAACCACACGCATAGGAGGATGTGATCTGGCAGGCTTTCCCGATACAACAATAACATACCACCGGTAAATTTAAAACAAGTGGAAACTTTTCCACTTACAACGAATGCAACACATATAAATATTTACAAACACCTGTTGACAGGAACTACATCTAGTCTTATTATACACCTACATCTAGGGAGGGTGTATATGAAACTTACTAATAAATTCAATTTGCCAGAGACGTTTGTTAACGTCATCAAGCGTCCGCAGTACAGTAAAGGTAGCAGTGAGATCAGCGTTACTGAGATCTTATCACCACCGCAGCTAGTTCTATTACGCCGCCAGCACCAGGAAGATATCGAGCAGGATGCTGCTGATATGGT
>Ga0181344_1001031_pt1 | contig 10513 bp, 24 predicted proteins | sample Su13VDMLBDD_FD_130098 | JGI IMG/M metagenome (GOLD analysis project Ga0181344, IMG submission 130098) | Freshwater viral communities from Lake Michigan, USA - Su13.VD.MLB.D.D | ecosystem: Environmental > Aquatic > Freshwater > Lake | place: USA: Michigan | collected 2013-07-15
AGCATCAATGATTTCGCTATATATTTCATGAGTCATCAAGTACTTGTCAGTGTGGTGCATGTCTCCGCAACCCATGTACTCATTGTTGTGGTCAATCATGCCCCAAGCCCCGCTAAAGCCTGGATCGATGCCGATGTATCTCATTTGGCTTCCCTGTCTTTTCGGTGTTGTTCAAGATACTTACGCAACCACACCGCACCGCCTAGTTTTCGCCACTCCTTAAACAACTCTTGCGTCAGTCTGGCTCCAACGATCTTTGGGTTTGTTGTTAATTCAGTCTTCGGTCTTGGCATTTTTCTCTTTCATTATCTTTACAAGTTCATTTGCAATACCACGCCATATCCCTGTCGGGTCAGCGTCAAGTTCCTTCGCCCGATACCAAGCGTGTTCCTTCCATCCCTGCGTTGATGCCATCAGGACTAGGTGATTTAGCGTGTCTTGGTATTCCTTTGAGATCTCCGGTGACCCAGAGTGCTTTGGTGACTTCGACAACGGGGTGGATTCTGATTCCAAGTTTGTGTTCTTCAAGTAAGTGGTTTGCTTCTTCTCTGGTCATGCGGCCATCCTATGCATTATTTCAAGGTTAAATCTTTTTGCTCGGCTCTTGGCTTGTCGTTCTGCGGGAGTCATTTTCTTTCTTTTTGCATCTTTGCCTTCACCAATTTTGTATATCTTGATGACATCTCTGCCCCTACCGTCTTTTTCCCATGCACATATGTGAGCGGCTCCGGCAGCATGCAATTCTCTGGTGTACTGCAAGACAGTGACATAGTGCAAACCCGTTTGTTCGGCAAGCTCTTGGCATGTATATACACCGTCCAATAAAAGCTTAATCACTTGGGCTTGGCATATGGCATTTATCTTGATTAGCTTTCTGCCTTTGTTTTTTGGAGGAATCATTTTCTTCCTCTCAACGCATCTAATCTTGCTTTAATATCGCTAGGCATAGGCACGGCTTTTTTTCTTTCTTCTTCAATCTTTGCCAATGGATCAACCTGTACTTTGACTTCTGGTATCTCAGCACCGTCCCATCTCTGTTGGTTAAGGTAAACAAGCGGTGCAGGTATAAAAGCACCATTGCTTTTCAGCCAGGCATCTGTAGTCTTCATCCACTCTACATGCTTGATGATTAAATCAGTCTGAGCTTCAAACTCTTTACCGACCCATTTTTGTTTGCAGCTAATCCTTGCACCCTTTCGAGGTGATGAAGGCCATGCTTTCCAGAATCTATCGAATCCACTCTCAAACATACTCTTTCTCCTCTTAGTTTTCTCTTAAAAATTTAATGACATATCTCAGTTTTCTGGTTTCTTCTTCTAGTTTTTCTATTTGCTTTATCAATTCATCATTTCGAAGTAATTGATGTTCATAGGCGTTTTGATAGTCTTCTTTCTTTTTGTATGGGCTGCTTGATCTCCACAATATATGAGAAACATAATTGTTTGAAACCCCAACAACTTTAGCAATGTCACTGCTTTTTAATAACGGGTCTTTTTCTTTCATCTCTCTGATTAACTTTGCTTTATTCATGCTCTCTCCTTTGCTTTGCTCTTGACAATAGTTCTCCCAAGGGTGGATACAGAGGTATCCGACCCGCTCCAGACTGACTGATAGATCAATGAGTCCCAAGTGCGTATGACGAGTTTGTTCACTTTATCCACAAGCCTTGTTCCACCGTGTACTTGTGGCTTCACCGGTCGCCAAACCAACGCCGGTCGCATTTTGCACAGGGGTGTACTGTGTGCGGTGTTTCTTGGGTTCAGTCCATGCAGACCATTTGCTATCCCGCCCTGAGGGATGCCTTGTGGAAATAAAAAAAAGCCGCTTACTGCTGCATCCGGTAGTGGTTCCCAGTGAAGGGACAGATGCATGAGTAAACGGCTTCAATTCGTTGACCACTACGACAACAGGGCAGATCATATCAAACTTTATGCCGGTGTCAAATCAGTGAACCACTCAGGCATTTTTTCCTTGAGTTGGTACAAGCGCAAATCAGGGATCTGACCTGTCTTACGCCACTTGTAAACAGCCGGTGCGGTCAGGTTCAATACCTTGGCCACCTTGTACAAACTCGCCTTTTTTTCCAATTCTTCAACAGTCATGTCGTTTCCTTTGTTGGTTGTCGATGGGTTCAGTATACACAACTCTGGTAAACCTGAGTATTCCATGTGTGTATGTTATACAACAGTTTGACAACAACACAGGTTAATCAGACACTTCACTTGTCATTTTTGGCGTAACAACAAGGAGAGAGTAATGACATATGAGACTAAATTGATTTACCGGCCAGAGGAAACCCATTCGATGGTCATCAGCAAAGCAACAGCCATTTACTTGGACGATGCTGTATCGCAGATGATGGACGACATGCGGGACTTCTTCTACAACAAAGACCCCGACACCTACTTGAAAGATTTGACGGTGTCATGCATGCGTGAGTCTGTAATTACCTACACCCCAGTTGAATACTGGCTTGAAAAATTTGGATGGAGCTACTGACATGATCAAAGTAGACAAATTTTCTGGTGAAACATATTTTGAGACTGAAACAACAAAGGTCGCAAATAATGGCAACACATTCACAAAGATGGGCAGGTCATGGGTAGGAAGCAACGGGGAAGTAATTCAAGAAACGGGCAGCGGCCTGATGAACACAAAAACAGGCGTGATGTCATCTTGGGGCGATCCATTCAAGGAGTCAGAATGAAAGATGTCCTCTACTACGATGTCAATGGAACCAGATGCTATCCACGCACCCTGCGTGATGCATTCCCTGCCCATGACAATGCAAACCCTTTTGGCAAACCCGCTCAATGGGAGATTGACTTCGATAGTGTTGTCTCGTACATTGTCGTATTCATTGTTGGTTTCTTGATAGGTCTGATTTATGCCCACCGATAAAACTTCATACGACATCAGCAAACAGCAGTACACAAGAGAAGTCATGTACGAAAGCATCCACTTGATGATTCAGTACAGCAGGGACGCAGATGGTGAGTTTGGTCTTGATGCCGTATTGACCCCCGATGGTTTAAATATCACTGACCTAGTGAGAATTCAAGCGTTGAAATATTTTGAGAGTTTAATAAGAGAGGATTGAAAAATGCATAGCATTGAAAAGAAAAGTAAAGCAGGAACCCAGTTCCTATTTCAAATAGCCGTTGGCGCATTCCTGTTGCACCACACCATTTTGCAATTTTTTAAATGGGTGGTGGCATGATGGGCGGCATATTTGGCATAGCTTGCTTGATTGCATGGCTTACACACATCTTTTATTGTTTTGGTCATGCCGCTTGGGGCTTTCTCCTTGCCGGTGCGATCTTTTTCCCAATTGGCATTCTCCACGGTTTTTACCTGTGGTTTTCTTAAGAGGCGCAAATGAAAATGAAAGACTATAAACAACAACTGATCGATGAACACATGCGGTCTGATGAACTCTATTGCTGTTATTGCATGGAGCCAAAAGGCGACAAATGGCATTGCTGTCAAGAGAATCACTTTGTCACATTCAGCGATCTTGATGACGATACAAAAAGTGAATTTATTGCGTGGGAGATCGAAGAGTACGAGCAGTGGGCGGCAAAACAAGGAGCGTTAGGATGAATGAAGTAAGCAAAGCAAACATGGAGGTTTATCGCAAACTGGCGATAGCACGGGCAAAGCTTAGAAGTCAGGTACTCAAGAAATCTGGCTTAAATAAGTTTGCCGGTTATCAGTATTTCGAGTTGGGTGACTTCCTACACCCCACCCTTGAAATTTTTGATCAACTTGGTTTGATTGGCATTGTGTCGTTCACCAAGGACGAAGCAAGCCTGGCCATTGTGGATGTGGATGGTGGCGGTGAAATTGTGATCACAAGCCCATTTGGTTCCGCAAACTTGAAAGGTTGCCACGAAGTCCAGAACATAGGGGCAGTTGAAACCTATCAACGCAGGTATTTGTGGGTAGCCGCCATGGAGATTGTCGAGCATGATGCCTTGGATGCAACCACAGGCCGCAAAGGCGATGCACCGGTTGTTTCCCCTCGTGGGCAAGTTGGTGTCGATGATTCACGAATGAATGTGATTACCGATGTGTCATTGGCAATACAGGAAAGAATGGAGGCAAACGACCTGATAGGAGCATATGAAGAGTACATCGGCATCACCGATAACGAAGAGAAGATCGCACTGTGGGGAATGCTTGACAGCAAAACCCGCTCTGCACTGAAGAAACATGGCGAGAGCTTGAAAGGCAAATGATGGAAAAGAAAGCATTCGATCCCACAAACCGTGGGACATTGGCGAGAAACGAGAAAAAAGAATCAGACACTCATGCTGACTACAACGGTCAACTGAATGTTAATGGCACTGAATACTGGCTGAACGGTTGGATCAAAAAGGGTAACGAAGGTAAAAACTTCTTGTCCCTGTCAATCAAACCCAAGGCTCCCCCCGCCCGACAAAGTTCGGAGCCCACCCGCAAATCTCAAAGCTCCGGCTTTGATGACATGCCTGATGACCTTCCTTTTTGAGAGATAACATGCAACAAAGAATTTACATAGTCGGCCACGGCCAAGAAGTTAGATTGGTTCGTGCCGCCCACAAGGCGCAAGCACTGGCACATGTGGCCAGATCAATCATCAATGTGAAGGTGGCTTCACAGGATGAATTGGTTACCGCCCTTGGGCGTGGTATTTCTGTTGAAAGTGTAGTTGACCCAGATCAAACAACTTTAGTAGAATAACTATCAGAGGGAAAGCGGATGCTGTGCTTCTGGACTACTGGGGGATGCAACACAGACGCAGCGAGTACCTCACTTTTTCAAGAGACTTTTCAGGAGAAACACATGAGCAAATTAGATAACACATGGTTTGGCGGCGAAGTAGGCAAGTTCTTTGAGTTGCCAATATTCAACAGAGCCAGAAACTCAGACCCAGTGACAAGCCACATGGCCGCAGATCAGGTCACAACCCCCACAAAACACTTCCAAATCATCCATCTAGCCCTTATTGAGCATGGTCCTATGGGTAAGGATGGAATCGCTTCTAAGACCGGCCTAGAGCCCAATGCGGTGGCTAGGCGTTTATCCGAACTTCAGCGCCTGGGATTGGCGGTTACAACCGGCAAACTGGTTGAATCAAAAGCAGGTCGAAAGGAGCGGGAATGGAAAGCTTGCTGAACATCATATTGTTGACCTTGTGCCTTGCTGGCGGTTTGGTCATGTTGATTGGCATAGTCGGTTTGATTGCCGCTTGCATTGAATTTTTAAAGGGAGAATGACATGAGCGAGTTTCACCAAACTTATTGGTCAAATCATTTAAATGAAGAGCTTGAAATCTGGTTTGACAATGTTGAACATGAACCAGAAAACGGCATCTATTACGAGTTTGAGTGGGAAGCACTCGACAGCGAGAACAAAGACCGCAAAGACGGCCTATCTGCTGCCGAGCATAATGAGATCGTGGAAGAGATAAAAAACTACCTCCGCCACGATTACAGCAAACACTACGAGGATTATTAAGCGAAAGCTTCCAAGGCTCGTTGCGTTCTGGCAACACGGTCATCTAGGCCGTGTGTGCCACCGTTGATCTTCTTGGTGACCGCAACAATGTCTTCGGCAATGTTATTCAAATGGTTCTTATGCCAGAACCAACCGGCAGACAAAGCGGCATACATAGGCTGACTAACCAAGTCGGGGTCTGACTCCAGATCGGCTCCCAAAGCTTCACCACAGGCACGATAGTTGTCTCTGCCGGTCAATTGGATAAGCCCCCTCCCCCGAAAATTCCAACCGTCCCCAGAGTCTTCGTCACCGTTGCCCATGCGGTTGGCATAGACATGGTTTGCAATGGCTTCTGGATTGCGGTGGTAAGGCTGTGCCATCTCCAACGATGGGAACCGCTTTGGCCAAACCTTGCACAGGGACTCGGCTTTGTAATTCAAGTTTTCAACCAGAGCTGTGAATCCTGCGCTCTCATGACCACACTGGCCAAGGAAAGAAGCCTGTTGTTCTGGGGTTTCAATGCCGAAAGTCTCAAAAGTGGTGTTGATGGCATCAATCCATTCTTCGGCTTTGGCCGGTGTCATGTGCAGGGCATGAGCAAGTTGTTCAGCGTTCATTTCTGTCCTTTCAAGGTTTGGTAGGCTGCGTTGTAGGCATCGATACAGGCGTTGAGTTGGCGGGTGTTTGCATCTCCTTGGTCGGTGATGGCGACAAGAGATCGAGCAGTCGTTGGGTCAAGTTCGGTTCCTGTTTGAACGCTATTTCCGCCGGTAGGGGCGGGATTGTCGGGGGTTGATACGGGGCAGACGGTTTTTGTAGGAACCCGCAGCTTGATAGTGCCAGCAGTAATAGCGGCATCACGCTTGGCAATCTGGACTTTTGCTTCATTGTTGACCTTTACAAGTTGAGTGGCTGTGGTGGTGACAGCCTTGGCCAAAGCTTGCTCTTTGACCTTGGCTTCTTCATTGAGTTGAGCAATAACCAGTTTCTGCCTGTTTTCTTCTGACAGTCTGCCTTTGTGATAACCACCGGTGGCCGCTGCCCCTATGGCAAAAATAAAACCCAAAATTACCCATGGGTTAAAAATGCTCATTCTTTGGCTCCCTTAAACGGTGGATCATCGTCATCAGTGGCCAAAGGTCGAACCATGGGTTTAGGCGGGGCTGAAGGTGGGCTTGGCTGTCTGCCTGTCCAACTTGGTGCTGGCGGCTTACCTGCCCATGTGGTGGCCGGTTTGGGTGGAGGATCGTTATCGGTGGCTTCTGCGGTGGCAATGGCATTGGCTACAGCCTTGACCCCTGAGCGTCCTGCAACACCCCCCAGAACGCCTGTAATGAACACCATGATGGTGGAGATTTGCGCTGTGTATACCTTGTCAATTGGCGCCATACCGGACATGGGTTGCGTGACATAGGTAACCGAATACAAAAACATGGCCATTGCACCCAACAGAATCGTTACCAATACGACAATGACAAACGCCCATACACGGGCTTCAATTTCTTCTGGAGTCATGCGGGTAGCCATTATTTTTTCTCCTGTTCTGGTTTGATAAGCATGTCAGGGCATGTGCCGGTGGAACTGCAAATGGGTGGTTTGCATTCTGGGTTATTCCAGTTTTTTGGATCTTGACAAGGATATCGAAAACGGTCTTCGCAGCCTGTCAAAAACAGGATTGTCAGCAAAAGTATCAGGTGTCTTGTCACGCTCTTTCCTTTCAATTCGTTTTTCTATTCGCTCAACCTTTTCCAGCATTTTTTTTGTTTCGTTTTTGGCTTCCAAGATGTCTAGATAAAGGAACGCCCCCAGCGGCAAAAAGAACGCCACGAGAATTACAGCAAATATCCACCCCATCGCACCCATCATGTGATCCTCAGGTTCTTCACGAAGAAGAGCAGGAGCCACAGGTACAGGATAAGAATAAGTGTCAACACCGATAACCCTGCTTTTAGCCTTTGGCTTGCTTCCCTTTGCTGACGTTGCCATCGTTTCCTCTTTGCTTTGGCTTCTTGCGCCAGCCTGGCCGCTTCTTGCTCTGCGCCAACAATCTCACGCATTTCGAAGACCTTGCTATACAGAGCGCCAAGTTCCGGCGGAGCATTCCAAGTCATTGCCATTCTTATGTCTTCGACCAGCTTTTGCATTTGATCTTGTGCCCTCACACGCTTGAGGGCTTCTTCCATCAAATTGGCATTGGGATCATAAACATTTCTTGACCGCTCTTCGCTCTCCCTAATATGCGTGGCAAGCTGCTCTTGCAAATGAAAAAACTGAACGAGCTGGGCTACGACATCGTTGAGGATTTGCTCTTCATCGACTGCGACAAACTTTTCTTTTTTCTTTTGCGCCACAGGCTGGGGCGCTGACTTTGCTTTAGGTTTGCCAGCAAAGAATTGAACCAGCTTTGCAATGAATCCCTTTGCTTCTTTTCCAATTGCAACAACTTCATCTGTCGTTTTTTTTATTTCAATAAACTGGGTTTTTGCTTCACGATACAAATCACAACCTGCCTGGATCTGCCTCACCAGACCCGCAGCTGCCATGCATATCGTTATGGGATCAATTTTTAATTCTTTCCAAGAAGATAGTGTGACACGAAGCCAATGATTGAGCTGATGCCAGAAACAATGGCCATGCCCATCCAAACACCACCCTTACCTTGATTTACCAAAGCAATGAGTTGTTCTATCGACTGCTCCATCTTGTCGATTTTCTTTTCGAGGTTTTCAACTTTAGCGGTCAATACGCCATAAGCAACTGGATCAATATCAGACATGATTTACCTTAAATAAGCTGAGGGAGGAGCAACACCACGACCACCACCGACCATGCCTTCATAGCGGCGTTTAGCCAATTCATATTGTTCACCTTCACCCACTTCTCTTGATTGGGCAAAAGGCAATACCAATAAGTCGGTAGCAATGTCAGTCATCTTGCCAAAATCTTTTTCTTGTGCGGCAGCGGCAAAGCCTGGGATGGCCATCAAAACGCTGATAGCAGTTCCGCTTTTTAAAGCCTTCTTCATGTCGTGACTCAAATTAACTTTTGGACCTTCAATATTTGCTTTACGCCAATCTTTGATCACTTGATGTTGCTCAGGTGTAAGGCTTCCACCTTGGCCAACAGGGTACTCAGGCGTGTAACCAAGGATTTGTTTGACCTTGTTGTATGCAGCTTCACCTTCAGCGCCACCACCATACATGCCAACCAAATGGTTTTTCATTCCCTTTTGTTGTTTGTTTAGTTTTTCTGGTTCTGCTGCCGGTGGAGGTGCAGCTTTAGGTGTTTCAGCAACCGGCGCTTTAGTAACAGGTGTTTCGGCAACTGGAGCAGGAGCAACTGGCGCTGTAACAACCGGCACTTCAGCAACGGGCGGAGCAACAGTAGGAGCAGGTGCTACAGGAGCTACAGGCGCAGCAACGGGAGCAGTGGCCACGGGTGGTGCAACAGCGCCAGCAGGAGCTTGAAGCAATGCCGGAATCTTGGGGTTAGTGACAGGCGTTTGAGCAACGGGTGGTTGATTGCGAATGAATGCAGGTGGCTCGGACGGTGGTGCTGGCGGTGCAGCAGCGGCTCGTTTCAAAGCTTCTTGTTCTTTTGCAATACGATTGGCTTCAGACTTGGCCAACAATGCTTGATCGGCTTCAGATAAACCAGATTGTTGAGCAGCAGCAGGAAGTCTTGCGCTTTCTCTGACTGGCTCCATAGTTGGCTCAATACGATTAACAGTTTCGCCAGATGGTCCAAATTTGCGTTCAGCAAGGCGACCCGCTTTGTACAAACCATAACCACCAACAGCAGCAAGACCAATCTTGCCCAAAGTACTGCCAGACAAATCTTTAACGGCTTGGCTTAATTCAGATCCAAGCACTTGGCCAGTAAGATCTTGATTTTGTTGATCACGAGCTTGTGCCACTTCAGCCAAAGCTCTAACCGCTTCAGCGGGAGCAGCAGGTTGTAAGTTAGGTTGTGCAGCAACAGGAGGAGGAGCAACAGGCGTAGGTGCTGGTTGAACTGCTTCAATTTCAGCAACATCAGCATCTATTTCCTCTGAAGAAAAGCCAGCAGCCCTAAGTTTGCCAACATAAGCTTCTCTGTCTTTTTCTGATTTAAAGGCCATCATTAACTCCTATCGTGTGTGCGCTTTACGAGCGGCATCTTTGGCAGCTTGTTTTTTCTTGGCCTCTGCTTCAGCAGCACCAACAGTTGGAGATTTATCTTCCCCAAGAGTTGTTGGTGTTGATGTTGCTTGCTTTGTTGTAACAACAGCACTTTCAGCAGGAACAAATGAAGTCTGACCGCTTGTTTCATTTATTCTGTTTGGTCTGTTTAAAGTGCGAACAATTTCGTTTCTTGCTTCACGCTGTTTGTTTTTGTAATAAGGTGTTTCAGTGAACTTGCTTTCCAATTCACCTGGCTCTGGATAGTAGTCAACAGCGCCCGCTTTTCTGGCCATTTCCATTTGTTGCTTACGCCAATTATTAAACTCAATGGTTGTTTCAACATTGAACTTTTCTTGGATGGCCTGTGCAAGAACTTTTTGTGTTGGGTCAGTAAAACTAGCCGCTGTTGTAGGAATGGTAAACAATGGGTTGCCATGCTCCGCTGTACCTTGAGCATTCAATGTTTGAATTTGCCCATTCATCTCAATAGCAGATTTGATTTTGTTATACAGGACAGGTTTGTCTTTGTATAAGTTTGCAATTACAGATTCTTCTAAAGCCTGTTTTGTTTGAGATGTGTTTTTCTCTACACCTTCGCTGACATTCTTTGTTTTCATTGCTTGAAGCAACGTGTTGGCAGTAAAAGTATTACCTGCTGCATCTTTCAATGAAACATCGCCATTAGCAGCCAAAGCAGCTTCTAATGCGGATTTATCAATACTCCCATCAGCTTTCAGTCCAAGAGCTTTACGATTCTCCAATGATAATGTTTGGCCTTTGGTGTTGGTTGCACTGTCAATGAATTGTTTGGCTGCTGAATAGTTTCTGGTAAATTGTGTCTGCACACTCGTAAAACCGGCAATCAG
>Ga0181344_1001032_pt1 | contig 10498 bp, 13 predicted proteins | sample Su13VDMLBDD_FD_130098 | JGI IMG/M metagenome (GOLD analysis project Ga0181344, IMG submission 130098) | Freshwater viral communities from Lake Michigan, USA - Su13.VD.MLB.D.D | ecosystem: Environmental > Aquatic > Freshwater > Lake | place: USA: Michigan | collected 2013-07-15
AGCATCATTTCTCAGGTGGCGTCTATGCAAAGCAAATGGTTATCCCAAAGGGATATGTTGCTGCAACCCACAAGCACACTTATTCCCATTTGAGTATACTGGCATCGGGTCAAGTCATTGTTTTGACTGATGATTCTGTCGAAAGTTACAGCGCTCCAGCGTGCATTGAGATCAAAGCCGGCACGCACCACAAGATTGAAGCGTTGCAGGATTGCGTATGGTTTTGCATCCATGCAACGGACGAAACAGACGAAGATGCAATTGATGCTGTGTTAATCAGCAAAGGAACGTAATCATGCCATTTGTTGCTTTAGCCATCGGCGGCAGCGCACTTCTCGGGGCTAGTTCTGCAAGAAGCGCAGCAAATACGCAAGTCAATGCCGCAAATCGCGCTACCGATCTTCAGCGTGAACAATTTAATCTCATCAATGAGCAACAGGCCCCATATCGGGGCTATGGTTACACCGCTCTGAATGAGATTGGCAATCTGTTGGGTGGTCAAACGCCAACTTATGACGCGCAAGGCAAGCCCGTGCTGGACGCCAATGGTCAGCCAGTTATGAGGCAGGGTTCTGGCTACTTGATACGCCAGTTTGGAGCTGAAGATCTCAAAACGAGTCTAGCGCCAAATTACGAGTTTATGCTCAAGGAAGGTCAACGCGCAGCTCGTCAACGTCTAAATGCTGGTGGTAGTGGTGGTAGTGACATTGACCGTGGCATTACGAGGTTTGCCGAGGACTACGCAAGCAATGCTTACCAGCGAGCTTTTGAGAATTTCTCAGCGCAGCGCAAAGACATTTACAACACGCTGGCCGGCATCGCTGGCATTGGGCAAACAGGGCAAACCGCAACCAACACGGCGGCATCTAATTACGGGACCAATGCGGCAAACCTGATGACTAGCGCCGGTGCGGCTCAAGCGGCTGGAACGGTTGGTTCGGCAAATGCCTATGGCAATGCGTTGGGCAATTTTGGCGGCATGAGCTATCTGAATAACCTCACGAGAACGCCAGCGCCGATCCAGACTGGTCCAACGGCACCAGCGATTCAAGGCTCTTACGTTCCGGTCATTGGATAAATCATGCCACTTGATCCAACCATCTCACTTGGCGTCAAGCCCGTCGATTTTCTTGGAACGGCAGGAAATCTGCTGAACTTGGCTCGGGGCGCACAAGCGCTCCAGCAAGAACAAGCGATGAACCCAATCCAGCAGCAAAAAGCTGCGATTGAGCTTGGTATTGCTCGGGATACACAAGAGGCTGAGATTGCCAGACAGAAAGCTCTGAGCGGCACAGCAGTCACCGCTGAACAGGTGGCGCGGTTTAACCAAGCCGGCAGCATTGAGGAGCGTCTGCGCCAGAACTTTGCGCCACTCACTCAACAACGATCATTTGCCAATCCTGCTGCGACACCGCAAGCTGCGATCAAGGACGTGTTGCAAGCTAAGCGGCGAGCTATTGCCGCTGGCGTGCCGGAAGACGCTGCCGAATACTTCGCGGCATCTTTGTATAGCAATCTTGCAAAAGCTCAAGAGACCGGCGATTCAACGCCAGTCAATGAGTGGATGTTCCGCAATTTGATGGCATCGCAGACGCCTAGCGCACAACAGCAATTGCTTGCACCGGCTGGCGCACCAAACGTCAGCGCTGGCGGCGTTCCGGGTTATGCCGTGGCAGAGCCAGGAGGCAATCGGTTTGCACCATTGCAAGTTGGTCCGCGTCCGACAGCGCCAGCGATGCCGCAAGAAGGCGTGCAGACAGGTGGCGTTCCGTTGTCAACGGGCATTAAAAATATCCCATATGAATTAAGCCAAACGGAAACGGGTCCAGCTAATAAGCAAGGTCCGGGCGTTCCATTGATGCAACCAGCGGCACCGGCGCAGCCACAAGGCGTTACTGCTACTCAAATGTCGCTGCGTTATCCCGTGCGCCAACCAGGGCAACCATTCTTGCCGGTCCAAGGCGAAGAAGCCGACCGAGCTGCTGGTCAGAAATACGTTGGTGATCTGGTATCAATGCAACCGGCGATGACCACAGCTCGGCGCAGCATTGAGGAAGTGATTGACAAAGCCAACAAGATCCAAAAAGAATCAATTTTCCAAGCTGGCGCTGCTGGTTCAATGGAACGTAACGTGCGCGGGTTTTTTGGCAGCGAAGATTACAAGCAACTGTCAAAAGATCTGGCAAACGTCCAGATTGGAATGATCCAATCAAAAGGTGGCTCGTTGGATACCGTCTCTGGTCAGGCTCTTGCCAGACACGCCAACGGTGACGAGACTTATCCTCCTAACGTGCTCAAATCTATTGCCAGACGTTCCTACGCTGACGTGCTCGCAACAGAACTCGAGGGGCGAGCGGCAGCAAACTTTGCACAGAACTTTGGCGACGCAAACCACAACGCATTCAAGCAAACGTGGTCCAAAAATGCTGACTCTCGCATCTTTGAGATTATGGCTTTGCCGAAGCTCATCCAAGACAAGGCTGAGCGAGTCAAAGTGGCAAACGAGATCTTGAAGAATGCCACGCCGAAAGAGCGCGAGGAATTCAACCGCAAATATCAGAACATTCTGCGTCTTGAGCAAACTGGATCGCTGTAATGGATGAAGTCTCAGAGCTGATTCTTGGAAAGCCATCCAAGACCGTTGTCACTGACCAATTGCTCGACGCTGTAAAAGCGGTTGAGAGCGGCGGCAACCCTCGTGCAGTCAATCCGCAATCAGGTGCGATGGGTGCGTACCAATTCATGCCTGGTACGGTCAAGGCTCTACAAAGCCAGGGCGTCAAGTTTGATCCATTCAACGAGCCACAAGCACGGGAAGCAGCTCGAGGTTACTTGCAAACCCTGCTAGACAAGAACAACGGCAACGTCGACAAAGAGCTGGCGCAGTACGGGGGCTTCGTTACTAAAGACCCGTCTGGCTATATCGGCAAGGTCAAGTCTAAGATGCCGGCAGCGCCGACTGACGAGATTAGCGCGTTGATTCTTGGCACAGAGAAAGCCGAGGAACCATCTAAACCAGCAGCACCAAAGCCGGTGCCGTTTAGCGCGTCTGGCTTACCCGAGGGCAATTTGGTCCGCAAGATCATGCAGGATCGACTGGCTCCAAAACCAGCTCAAACGGCTCCAGCAGCGCCAGCGGATCAGATTCCTACCACAACAGTCGCACCGCAGCCAGCAGCGCCTAAGACGGAGTATAAGGTCGGCTCAATGGCCGATCTTGGGAAAGGCATCGTCTCTATGGCTGACGTTGCTGCTGGCGGTCTTACTGGTCTTGTTGGTCAGGGAAGTTATGCAATACAACGTGCAATGGGCGTTTCTCCTGAAGAAGCTCAAAAGTCTGTGGCTGAGTTTGTTGAGAAGCGGACGGACCCGTTTGGCCGAGCTTTGGGTATCTCTAACGATCCAGCGTACAAAGCCGAAGCCACCCGTAGACTGACGAACTTTATTGGCGAGAACGTCGGCAAGGGCGCAGCTTGGATTGCTGAAAAGACCGGCATTCCGGTTGGTGACGTTGAGAATATGATCGGCTCGCTAGGGCTGTTGCCGATTCCTGGTGTTGCCAAGGTTAGCCAGAAAGTTGGCGCAGCCACCTATGGCGCCGAGCAAGCAATCCGTGATCAGTTTGCAGCCAAGCCGGCAGCACCACGGGTTGAACCTGGCATTGGACCAAAGCCACCGGCATTGACGCCAACAGCCGAAGCCGATCTCAAAGCTGGATTTGAAGCTCGGCAAGCGCAACGGCGTGGAGAGCGTGAAGCGGCAACGGCAAAGGAACAGGCATTCCAAGATCTTGCCAACGCTCCGAGCTTAAGAGAAGCTCAAGCACGTGGGACGTTGGGCGCAGGGCTTGCACAACCGATTGGTGGCGCTGGAGCGACTCCGGGCAGCGTTGGTGCGGCAGCGGTTGACACGCCACGCGCTCGAGCTGAGAAAGCTGCCAATTTGCCGGTGCCGATCACAATTGATCGCGCTCAAGCAACGCGCAATCCGACCGACGTTAAGTTTGCGGGTGTTGCTGCCAAGACTCCTCACTTGGCTGAGCAAGTGTTTGAGCACTATGCCGATCAAAACGCCAAGGTTCAGCAGAATATGCAAGCCGGCATTGAGGCGACTGGTACGCAATCTCAGGGCATTTCACCAACCGACTTCGGCCAGCGGGTCAAGACCTATGTGCAGGGCATCAAAGATGCTCGAATGGCCGACATTCGCAATCAGTACGCAGCGGCAGAAGCGGCGGGTGAGCTGGCACAACCAGTTTCCTATCAACCGGTGCTTGATCTTATTGCTAAAGAAACTGGTGGACGTCCAACAGTCGCGTCGCTCAATCCACTTTACAAGATCTTGGAGGAGGAGTTTGCGGTCAACGATCCAACCGGATCGCGCACGATTGGCGTGCGGCAGCTTGAGGACGTGCGACAACTGATTAATGATCAAACTGATTGGACGGACAAGCGTCAAAAGGCTTTGTCAACCAAAGTCAAGCGTTTGATTGATGGCATTACTGAGAACGCCGGCGGCGACATTTATAAGCAAGCTCGACGAGAGCGTGCTCAATGGTCTAACGATTTTGAGAATCAAAGCACGGTCAGGTCTATCAACGAAGTCAAGAAAGGCACGACCGACCAGGCTGTTCCCACAGAAAAAATCTTTGATCAGATTTTCCTTGGAAAGTCTGGCGATCAGGTTCGCAGGGTTTTTGATCTGCTAGATAAATCTGGTCCAGATGGTCAGCAGTTGGTGCGAGACATCAAGGGTCGGTTTGGCGAGCATATCTTGGAAAACACAACCAAGAACGTGCAGCTCGACACCAAGGGCAGACCCTACGTGTCCACGCCAGAAATGAATAAGCTGGTAACCAATTTAGACAAGAGCGGCAAGCTGGATCTGGTGTTTGGTCCTGAGTGGGCTAACCATTACCGCACGCTCAATGAAGTAACCAAAGAGATTCAGACCAAACCTCGGGAAGTGTTGAGCACGTCAGGCAGCGGTGAGACAATCCTTGGGGCGCTGGCAGGAGTTGGTGGCGAGGTTCTTGGTCAGACTCTTGCAGAGCAGCCAGGTCTAGGCGTGCCAATGTACGTGGGACAAAGAATTCTCAAAGCTGGAATGGAAAAGCGTAAAATATCCCGCGATCAGACCAAGCTCAAAGAATTCTTGAATTACAAACCGTGAGTCAGTTATGTCAGACTTCGATCCCATCAAATACGGTCAGCTAATCGCCAAGGTCGATCTGCTCGAGAAGCAGGTTGCCGATATGCAAGCCGACATCAAGAAACTGCTTGAGCTTGCAAATCAGTCTAAAGGCGGGTTCTGGTTTGGGATGGCTGTTATCTCAGGGCTAAGCACCGCTGCCGGTTGGATCGTTAGCCATTGGTCTAAATAATGGAGTGGCTCAAAAGCGTAGCTCCGACGATTGCAACGGCTCTCGGTGGTCCGCTGGCCGGACTGGCTGTTGAAGCGGTATCCAAGGCAATCGGCATCGATCCCAAGGACGTCCAGTCAACGATTGAAAGCGGCAAACTGACAGCGGATCAGATCGGTCAGATCAAGCTTGCTGAGATTGAAATGGCAGCTCGAGCGCAGGAGCTTGGGCTTGACTTTGAAAAGCTCTCTGTTGAAGACAGAAAGTCTGCGCGTGAGATGCAGTCGAGCACCAAGTCAATCATTCCATCGGTGCTGGCGCTGTCGATCACGGTTGGATTTTTCGGGATCTTGGTTGGTCTGATGACCGAGCAATTTAAAACGTCAGACGCTTTAATGATGATGTTGGGTTCCTTGGGAACAGCTTGGACGGGTATTATCGCGTTCTACTTCGGCAGCTCAGCCGGAAGCCAAGCCAAAGACCAACTGTTGCGGACCAAACAATGAAAGACAATTTTGATGATGCTCTGCGTCTAACCCTTGGGTTTGAGGGCGGGTACTGCAACCATCCATCAGATCCAGGCGGGATGACCAACCACGGCGTCACTAAGCGAGTCTGGGAGGACTGGACGGGGGAAAGTGTCGACGAGCAATGTATGCGCGATCTATGCGTCTCTGACGTAGTGCCGCTCTATCGTGGTCGCTACTGGAACAAGGTCTGGGGCGATGATCTGCCGGCTGGTCTTGACTATTGCGTCTTTGATGCAGCGGTCAACAGCGGACCCAAACAGGCAATCATATTCTTGCAGCGCGTGGTTGGCGTGGATGACGATGGCGTTATCGGCAAGCTCACGATGGCAGCAGTCAACCGAGAAAAAGCGGTCGATTTGATTGAAGATTACTGCGATTTGAGGCTGCGTTTTCTTGAGAAACTGAAAGCGTATCCGGTCTTTGGAAAGGGTTGGACAAAGCGCGTTAACGCTGTCGAAGATTACGCGAAAAAAAATATATAAAACAATCGGTTGGAACTAGACATCGTAACATTTACGTGATATTTAGCACCAACGAAACGAATGGTGCTAAAAAATGGCTGGAAAAGCTCGAATCCCAGACGATGAGTTTCTCAAAGTTTGGGAGCATCTGAAAAGCGCAGCGCAGGTTGCCAAGCATTTCAACATCACTGAGCGGGTCGCGCACCACAACCGGCGCCGGCTTGAAAAAACCTACAAGATCGTGCTTCAGGCGGCAGCACCGATCGCTCGAAACTTTGACCACCTACAGACCCATCATCTGACCAAGGCGCGGCATCAAGCCGGCATCACAGATGGCGTCGTGATCGTATTCTCTGACGCACACTTCTGGCCAGGCGTGAGAACGACCGCGTTTAAGGGACTGCTCTGGGCAATCAGCCAGTTTAAGCCTTACGCTGTTATAAATAACGGCGACGCATTTGACGGGGCCAGCATCAGCAGATACCCCAGAATCGGTTGGAGTCAGCAGCCCTCGGTCCGCGAAGAGTTAAACGCTTGCCAGGAAGCTCTAGGAGAGATTGAGGCTGTTGCTAAGGCGGCTCGGCACAATGTCCAGCTAGTTTGGCCGTTGGGCAACCATGACTCGCGGTTTGAGAACTTTCTGGCTGCTAACGCGACGGGATATGAGGGTGTTGCCGGCTTTTCGTTGAAGGACCATTTTCAAGCGTGGCATCCGTGCTGGAGCTGCTGGTTGACGAATGACGTGGTGGTCAAACACCGATATAAGAATGGCGTTCACGCTACTCATCAGAATACCCAGTCGAGCGGAATTTCGATAATTACCGGCCACCTACATTCGTTAAAAACAACGCCGTACACGGATTTTCGCGGAAACCGCTATGGCGTTGACACCGGAACACTAGCCGACATCGACGGGAAGCAGTTCAACGACTACCTTGAGGACAATCCGGTGAACTGGCGTTCCGGATTCGCCGTGCTTACATTCCGAGATTCCCGGCTCTTGTTTCCGGAATTAGCGATCAAGCACGCCGAGGGAATCATTGATTTCCGTGGCGAGCTGGTCGACGTCAGCGCTTTATAAGTCGCTTGGTTCATCACGCACCGACCATTGTCGGACGTGAAAATATTCACCGTACTGGTGACGCAGATCTGGCGGGTAGCCACGATCATTTAGCCAATGAAATAGATTGTCGTGCAGGTCGGTATCCCAGATCTTCGGAAAACCAAAACGCCAACCCTCGGGTGGATCAACCCAGACTTTCATTTGTTTTTCCCCTTAAGCCATTCTTCTAAAATGTGGGCAAATTCAAACAAATTGCTATCGGTAGCAATCCACGTTTCGTTTTCGCCTTTTGTCATGTGATGGGTGCAATCCATGATCTCCTCATTGGTTAGACCTACCCACGGACGTTTATGCGCGACGACAAGGGCGGCGAAGCGTTCAAGCCGCTGAGGATTTGCATACATCTTGAATCCCTGCCTTGCCGGTGCAGGATCTTTTATTCCAGCTTCCCGCGCCATGCGAATAATGTCATCTTTATTCATCGAATCACCTTTTCGATCAGGTTGCGTGCCAGCGGCTTCTGGCCGAGCAGCCAGCTCTGAATGCGTCCCATGTCCCAAGTGATGACTCGAAACTGGTTGGGGCGTTGGTAAGCGGTTGAGATCTGGGACTTATCCCAATCTTTTACAAATTTTCCTTTTACGATCACTTGTTCTTCTCCTTGAGTTTCTGCTCATACAGCGCTTGGTAGTAACGATCAAGTTCGTCAAATTCAAGCGGATTCCCGTACACTTTGCGAGGGTCAATGGGTGGCGCAAGATACAAATCCCAAAATTCTTTAGTTGGTTTTTTATCCACCGTTCTTCTCCTTTAACAAAGCCTCAACCTTTTCAATAACCTCAACAAAAGCATACTGGCTGAGAGTTTCGTAATCATCATCCGTCAGGCCGACCCACGGGCGGCGCGGGTTGGTATAAAGGGGCACTCGGCCTTCGCCCTCAGTCTTATAAATCGTGCCACAACCGACAGACTCAAAGTGTTCGCGCACCTCGTCAACCTTTACCCATCCCTCGACGGCGTTCCAATATTCAAACGGCTTTTGCTCTGATTGCGCCAACCTGTCGCGCAAGGCGGCAATTGCTTGATAAACCCTTGGGTGATGCTCTCCTTTGGTTTCCAGCGCATCCAGCGCTTGCTGCATAAGTTCGCGGTCAGTCATTTTTATTCCTGTTTGGGCAGTTTCGGCCCTGATTGCAATTGCCGTGGCAGGGAGGACACCGTTTCATTCTTGCTCCTCATTCTTTTGATCATCTTGTGAACGTTCTGGGGGCTGCAACCCAGAACCCTGGCTATTTCATTCATGGACGGCAACCGGCCTAAAGACTTCTCCAAGCCACCGATTGCGTCCAATAACCGGATCTGCGCCATCCTCATGCCGCTGCTTTCATCAGCGCATCAAGAGCGCCAATCCGTGCTGAAAAGGTATGCAAGAAGCGAGCGCGTTCAACCATTGACAGCCGGTTAACTTCGGCATCATTGGCAGTACGCAGGAGTTTTAGCTTGGCAATGCGATCAATCGGCGGCACTTTGCCGGCTTTCATCACGGCGTCAGCCAGCGCGTTAAACTCAACAATCCATCCAGCTTCATCAGCAGACATTGAGCGTGGCTTGGCTTCGTTAGGGACACGCAGCGCCCAGGTGCCACCAGCTCCATCCTCAAACTCAATGACGTCTGGCGGCGGCTCAGAGGGCTTTGGCAGCGCTTTAGGTGCTACCGCATCCAGCGGGTTTGCCGGCTTCGCTACAGGCGCTTGAGGAGGCTTCCTGCTGGCAGCGTTGCCGTCATCATCCTCGGCAGCGATACCGCACGCAGCCATCAGCGAGTAGCGCCGAGCGTAGGTCAGCGCAGAGCCATACCCTTGCGGGTCGTGCTTGGCTGCTGGCACGTGAAGTTTGCCCATCCGTAGCGTCTCACCGGACTCGTGCAAGAAACACGTCTCCACGGTTACGCCGTCTTGGACGTCGAACGTCTCCTGGTAAACGGCGATGCCGTTCTCAAGCAGAGCGTCATTGACTGCTTCCAGGCAACTCGCAAGGTCGACGTACTTGTTCTTGAAATGAGAGTTTGTGTTGGTCTTGAGCGCTGGTGCAAACGCACGCTTGGCTGCGACAAATGCTGCTGCGATTTTCATTTCGGTCCCTTAATGGTGATGGTGGACTGACGCATTGAATGTGCTGGTTTAGCAGGAACGATCTTCTCCGGCTGCGCTTGGTAGTTACGGATCGGCCAGGAGATACGGAACTCCTCAGCGTGCGCCAGCGTGGCGTTGCCGAGCATTTCCTTCAGCTCGGTTTCGCAATCGTCGATGGTTTTCTCAAGAGATTTAATTTCTTGTTTGGCTTTGACAATCCGCTCGGCCAGCGTAGCTCCCCAGTCGCCAAGATCAACAGAGTCAAGGTTTGGATCGCCAGGCCACTTGGTGCCGTACTCCTCGGGAGTGGCAGGGTCGTACCACTCAGCTTCGCCAGTTTCCGTCCAATGCAAAATCTTGGACTCAAACTCAAACGCTTTCTTGCGGATCAGCGCTTGCGTCTCTTCATGAGGAGCAAACAGGAATATCCGCAGCTCGATGCCTTGATACAGGACGCAAACGGCTCCCCACTTGGCGCCGGTGATGTCCATCTGCGCTTGGAGCTGGAGAGGACCACGGCTCATTGCCGGACAATCTTCTGGATATGAGCTGGTGAGCTTGGCTTCAAGCACGCCAACGCCATCAAGCGTGATGCTGTCTTGACCGATCACGTACACGCCGGCATCTGGGTTTGTGGTCACGACCAGACCATTGCCGTCACCGTTGCCATCTAGCGAACAGGCGATCGGTGCGTCAGGATGGAAATATGCTTTCGGATGGTCAAGCACTAAGTTTGACAATGCTAAACGTCCCGACGCTTCCAGCAGGAGCGGAACCTCAAGCAGATTGCCCCAGTGCATTGCTTCGTTCGTCTTAAACGGCTCTGGAACGTCCTGTAGCGCGTTTAGCACGCTCTTGAGTACATCGTTAGGCGTCTCATACTTTGAGTGGCCCAGAAGGGCAGGGACGCGGGATGCTGAGAGCATTGTGTTGGGGGTTACTTTGCCGAC
>Ga0181344_1001033_pt1 | contig 10491 bp, 2 predicted proteins | sample Su13VDMLBDD_FD_130098 | JGI IMG/M metagenome (GOLD analysis project Ga0181344, IMG submission 130098) | Freshwater viral communities from Lake Michigan, USA - Su13.VD.MLB.D.D | ecosystem: Environmental > Aquatic > Freshwater > Lake | place: USA: Michigan | collected 2013-07-15
ACTAAAAGTTCCTTTAATTATTGATAAGGGTGATTCAGGTGCTAGTGGTAGTTTTCCTAAAACAAAAGGATTTGCTCCAGTAACTAAACAAGAAATGGGTGGTTTTATTCCTCAAGCACAAGAAGGACAAACAATGTTTAAAAAACCAAGTATTCTTCAACAAGAATATATTGATCTAATATATTCATATCCTGAAAGAGACTTATATCCTTCAGAAGATGAATTTCTTAAGGAAAATACTCATGTAGGAGGAATGGCTGCTGAAGATGATCATGTTATCATTAATCCTTATTCTCCACTACCTAAAGAGATGAAAGATCTTGTCAGAATAAATGAAACTGCAAGACTTGCAATGCGTAATGGATATCCAAGACCCACATTTGATCTAACTCCTAAGCAAAAAGAGTTTTATAGTACAATTCAAAATGGTAAACCTTATTCTGAAGACTTACAAGATATAAGAGAAACTATTGCTGCTAGAATAATGACAGGTGATGATAGTGCACAAGACTATACTAAAGAGCAAGAGATGTATGCAGATCAATTATGGGATGTATTAAAAAAATCAAAAGAGTATGCTACTGGAATGAAAGGGATGATGAAATCTAAAATAGGAATGGCGAAGGCTTTTGAACAAGATCCTAAATTTGACTCTTCTGAAGAATCAGAATATTTTTCAAAAAATTATAAAGATTTAAATAGTTTCCAAACAGGTGGTTCTATTCCAGGAACTCCAGGATTTACATATGCACGTACAAATGATCCTGCTCCTTTAGAAGGTCCTTATGCAAAGAAAACAATGGCTAGTGCTAAAAAAGGAAAAATCATTAAAGATGATCTTGGTCAATGGGCACATCCAGGAGAGATAACAGAAATCAATTCTCCATATATAACAATGCAAGGAGTACCTTATCCTGTTCTTGGAATATCTGACACTGGTGATACAAAACTAATGAAGCCAGGAAAAGATTATAAGTTTAAGGGAAAGAAAGTTACAGAGTTTCCTATAGCTAAGAATGGATTAAGACAAGAACAAAAGAGTTTGCAGAATTTAGATAATCTACTTAACTTTACAAACTATAACAAACCACAACCAGGTGGATGGTTGAGCAAATACGAATAATTATGAAAGCACATTTTTTAAAAATCGCTAAAGTTAAAACTGAAAAAGAGTTTTACAAAAAATACCCAACAGAAGAGGCTTTCTTCAAAGCTCATCCTGAAGCAAAGAAATCTATTAAGAAAGCACGTATAGGAGCTTACATAGGAGGTGACATGGTCCCTAATGCTGAGATGATTGACTTTCAAGATTCTATTGATGCTGCTGAAAAACAATCCATTGGATCAACTCAAGCAGAAAGAGAAGCAAAAGAATATGATGCTGCTATGCTTAAAGCTCAACAAGATCAAGCTAAAAGTAGTACAGACGTAATGAACATGATAAAATCTTCTGGTGGAGAAGGTGGAGAAGGTGGTGGCCTAATGGATATGATTGGTGGAGAAGGTGGTGGAATAGGTGGTGGATCAGAAGGTGGTGGAGGATTTATGGAAATGCTTGGAGGTTTGTTTGGTGGTGGTGGAGGTATGAGATATGGTGGTAATGTTCCTAAAGCATATGGTGGAACTAATGTAAATAATTGGTGGAGTAATATAACTACCACTGCACAAAGTACATACCCACCTAATGTTAGTCAGACATATGGTATTGGTGCACAGACAATGGGTCAGATGAAATCTCCTCCTGCAGCACAAACAAATCCTGTACCACAAGGAGATCCAAATGGTCCTGGTGGTATTATGGGAAAGAATACCAGTGGTCCTCCATATGCTACTGGTAGTGTGACACAAAGTAATGATTATAGATTTGGAGAAGAAGGAACAGATAATAATCTTTCAAGTAAACTTGGAGACTTTGGTAAACTGTTAGGACCAGTAGGAGGACTTATTTCAGGAATAGATGCATTAAAAGGTGAGAAAGAAGAATTAGCTCGTGCTAAACAGTTGAGAATGTTAACTGACTTACAGCTAAAAGCTTCACGAACTAGACCTGAAGAAAAAGAAAGAAGGTATGTACGTCCTGAAGATGTAGTTAATACTGGTGAACCATTCTTTCCTATATATGGTGTTGGTACAAATGTACTTGCTAGAGATGGTGTTAAGTTACAAAGTGGTGGAATGATAGGAGGTAATCCTACAGAGACACAAAACACATATGGTAATGGTCGTTCTATATATGATGATCTTGGATATGTTCCTTTGATAGATGAAGATCAAGAAAAAAACTTTAGATATGGTGGTGATATTCCTAAAGCTCAAACTGGATGGCAAAATTATTTAAACACCATAGGTGGTGGAGGAAAAGGATTTTCTGGATCTGCATCTGAAAGTGGTAGTAGTGGAGGAGGAGGAGGAGGATTTGCATGGGGAGCAGCTGGAGATTTTGCTACAGGACTAGCAAACAAGTATCAAGGTGGTGGAGGAAATGCTGGTGGACAAATTGGTGGTACTGTTGGTGGATCTATAGGAGCAATATTTGGACCAGCTGGTCAAGCAATAGGAAAGTTTGTTGGAACAGTAGCTGGAAATGAACTTGATCCATATGTAGGAGGAATAAAAATAAACAAAAAAGCAACAAAAAGAAATGTTGAGAACATAGCATATAATAATATGGCCTCTAGTATTGTAGCTCAACAAGGACCACATGTAAGAAATGGTGGAGAAATTTCTAATTATGAAGATGGTGGATACATGAACCCTAATTATAATCCACAAGTGATTACAATGTTTGGTGATCACACTGCACAAGACTTTGCTGACTATGCTCATAAGTTTAGAGCTGGTGGACATTTGAAATCATACACTCCTCCAAGTGATAGAGCTATGGAACAATATGCTATGGGTGGTGAAGTGCAAACTACTTGGGGAGGACATGCTGAAACTATGTCACATAATCCATATCTTCCAGGTACAGGAGAAACTATAATGTTTAGAGGACAGTCTCATGATGAGTCTGATGGAAAAGGTAATACAGGAATTGGTGTAAAATATGGAAAACCAGATAGCTATACAGATTATGCTGAACAAGGTACAATGGCTGATGCTGATGTAGAAGTGGAAAGAAATGAACCAGCTGCTGAATTAATGGATCCAAAGACAGGAGAAAAAAATCTAGTAGTATTTGGTAATTTAAGAATACCTGATCGATATGTAGATTTATTAGGAGATCCTAAAGCTAAAGGTAAAAAGTTTAAAAACTATATAGCTGAGAAATCTAAAGAAGAAGACAAAATAAATAAAATGATAGAGAAGTCTACAAATGAATTAAATGCATTAGATGTTAAAACAAGTGGTGATAGATTGACACTTGCTGCTCTTCAAGCAAAGATTAAAGGTGGAAATATGAAACTTGAAAACATTGCAGGTATAAAAATAAATAGTGCTGGTATACAGGATGCTTATAATAAAACAGCAGAAGAATATGGTTTAGTAGCTGATGATCTTGCAAGAGGTAAAGTTAAATTTGATAAAGAAGCTATGCAAACAAGAGAAGCTAAATTTGGAGATGTAGTCTCTAAAGCTAAAGATGGTGAAACTACAACAAAAGAAACTACCACTGCTCCTAAAAAACTTGAAGAATATACATCTGTAGAAGCTCTTAAGGCTGATGGATTCAAACAGAATGCTAAAGGTGAATGGTACAGACCAGTGGAAGGAAAGAAAAAAACTTCTACAGAGAAGAAGTCTGCTAGTGCTATGGATAATATTCCTAAACAATCAGTAGATGAAAAGACTGGATTGTTTGGAGGAGTTACACCAGAACAGTTTGAAGAATATAAAAAGAAAAATTCTTGGTATAACTGGGATGGTTTTGATCCAACTGATCCTGAAGATGTAGATAAATATGCAAAGGCATTTAATGCTGAAGCTGAGAAGAGAGGATCTAAAGCTAGAATAATGTCAGATGAAATTGATCCTGCAACAAAAAAACCAAAGCCAGGAGGTAAAACAAGGTATGTTGGAAAACAACTTGTAAGTGGTAATTTAGAAGATGTTAAAGAAGAAGCACCAGGTGAGGAAGCTCAAGAGTATGCAGTGCTTAGAGAACCAGGTAATACACCTATTCCATATAAGAGAAGTAAATTGATTGATTTTGCAAATCAAGCACTTGATTATATAAGACCTACTGATCAAGAAGACTTTGATTATGGTCAAGCAATGAGTGAGATGTATGCTTTATCTAACAATCAATTAGAACCTGTACAAGCTCAGATGTACAAGCCAGAACTTAGTGTTCCTTATGATATATCATACCAAGATTTGTTGAATGAAAACCAAGCTGATTTTAATGCTATAGTTAAAAAAATAGGATACAATCCTGCAGCTCAATCAATGGTTGATGCTAATAAGTATATGGCTAACCAAAGAGTGTTAGGAGATCAATTCAGAGCTAACCAAGCTATGAAAGATAAAGTGTATAGTGAGAATAGAAACATATTGAATCAAGCTAAGCTTACAAACTTAGGAATATTAGATAAGCAATATGAGAGACAAGCTGAAGCTCTATCTAATACTAAGGCTACAACGCTAGCTGCATTAAGTTCTTTAGATGATAAAATAGCTAAACATAAACTTGAAAACAAAACTCTTGGTATCTATGAAAACTTATACAAATACAGATATGATAAGAATGGTAGAGCAATTAACATGAATCCTTTATTCCAACCAAACATTCCTACAGTGGGTTCTACTACAGGTACACAGAAACAAGTTCCTGTATACAAAGCTGATGGTAAAACAATTGACCACTATCAATTAGAAGAAATGACTCCACAAGAAATCATTGAAGCACAACAAAAACAAGAACAATATGCAGCTGTTCCTTCGTTAGCTACGTTACCAATAAATGGTAACATTCAAACAAAGAGTAAAAAGACTTCTAGAAATGGATCAATAGTAAAAGCTATCAAAAATTTATAACTAATTTAATTATAAAGAATTACCAGAGTTGATTATTAATTTTGGTAATTCTAATAATTCATATTACATTTGCTAACCTACATGTAACAACATGTTTTAAAAGAAAAACATATGGCATCTTGGACAGATAAAATCCCAACTTTTAACCCTTACGTAGCACAACTTCCTGTTGAAGCTATGGTTAAAGTTGGTATGCAAAAACAAGCACAATACGATGAGGGAATACAGAAGATACAAACAAATATTGATAACGTTGCAGGACTTGATATAGCCAAAGATTCAGATAGAGTTTATTTACAATCAAAACTTAATCAACTTGGTAATGATCTTAGAACAGTTGCTGCTGGTGACTTTTCTAATTTCCAATTGGTCAACTCTGTTAATGGAATGACTAATCAGATTGTCAAAGATAATAATGTTCAAACTGCAGTTTCTTCTACAGCTTGGTTGAGAAAACAACAAGCTGAGATGGAGAAAGCTATATCAGAAGGAAAGTCTTCACAATCTAATATCTATGACTTTAACGAAATAGCAAGTAAATATTTAAACTCTAATAAGATTGGAGAAAGATTTAGTGGAAGATATACTCAGTATACAGATGTAAAGAAGAAAGCTTTAGAGGCTATCAAAACTTTACATCCTGATCTTGTTAAGTATGACATACCTTTTAAAGTGGATAACGATGGTAAGATAGATACAAGGTTTTATGCAGATGCAATGAAGCGATATAAAATCGAAGGTATTAGTGAAGCAAAGATTGCTCAAGCTATCTATGCAAACATGACACCAGATGATTTGAATCAATTAAGAATTGATGGTAAGTATGAATTTAGAGGAGCAGGGTTTGAACAACTTGCTGAAAAAGCTAGAGGAGATTACGATGCACAAAAAAAGCAAGCAGTTGCTGCATTAGAGTTTTTAGAAACTCAAAGAACTGTAACTACAGATCCTACTAGAATAGATGAGCTTGATGAACAAATTGCTGGATACAAAGAAAAATTAGGTGTTGATGGTAAACCTGGTACATTAGATGAAAACTATTATAAGAACATTGAATTAGCTAGAACTGATCCTGATGCAGTTAAATATAACATCTACAAAAATGGATTTATTAGTGAGTTTGCAAATGCTTTTAAATGGAGCTCTAAAGAAGAAGAAGCTGTAACTAATCCTTATAAACAACAAGAGAACTGGACAGCTGAAATGAAACTTAAACAAGCTCAGTTTCAACAAAGTAAATATGAGTTTGGTGTCAACACTCAATTAAAAATAGAAGAAAATAGATTAAAAGCTGAAGAGAATGCAATGAAGAGTGCAGAGCTCTATGGAGTGGATGGTCCTTGGACTACATTAGGTAATCCAACAGATAATGCAAATAGAGCACAAGAGTTGTTTACTAATCATGTTGTGTCTGTTCAAAACTCAATTGATTCAGATAAAGCTGAATTAATGAGAAAAGGATACACTGAAAAACAAATCAACACAATGTTGAACAATTGGAATAATGCACAAGGTGTTGCTTCCAAAGCTAATATTCCAGCTAATGCTATTAAAGATATAATAAGCATGACTAAGAATCAAAACTATGTAGATCAATTACATGAATTTGAAAAAAAGACTAGACTTGAATCTGAAGAAGAAGCTGGTGTTGCTGCAATAATTGAAGCAAATTTAAAAGGTAAAAAAAATATAAGTTTTACATATGGTGGAGAAAAAATAACTTTAACACCTAGAGAAGTTGCAGAAATTAAATTAGCTGAAACTCAATACAAAGTTCCAGGTTTACCATTTGGTAAAACTGCACCATTAATAAATAGATCAAAACTTAATGCTAAACAATTAAAATTTGTAGATGCTTTATATGGTACAAAAGGTACAGTAACTTTAGATGCAAATGGAAGACCAATACCTTTTGTTGGACAAAATTCTAAAGCTCCTAAATTCTCACCTGAGAATGTAAAAATAATGAATCAATTAGTTTCACCACATTTTGAAGCTGCTAAAATTATAAAAACAGCGTATACTAAAGCTGATAATATATATAAACAAAAACTTGGAAAATCTGCTAATGCATTTGTTCCAAAAATAAAAGCTGTAGCTAATACTAAAGGAGAAGTTCCACCATTAGCTTTACAAGGACTTAATCAATTAATCATTGCTTCATATACTAAAGGTATTGAGACAGATGATAAATTTGATTTTGAAACAGCATCATCATATCTTTCAGATAGTAAAGACAATAAACTTAAAAACACAAGAGTGCTAGTAGAACAAGATGGTGATAAGTATAAAATAAAAATACAAAACTTAGATGAACCAGATAACTTCCAATCATTTAAAGTGAGTGCTGCAGATGTTCAAGCTTATCTAGGAGATAAATATGTAAACACTAATGTTCAAGAGTCTGCTAGATTTGCAATAGGTGGTGGTAAGAGTGATATTCTTCATAAAAATGATGCTAATAAAGCACTAATGCAAAAACGATTTGGAGATTTTCCTGGAATCCAAAAGTTACAAGTAACAGCAAACTTAGAAGAAGATGGAGAAGGATCAGGTTTATTTATTCCAACAATCTATCTTAAACAAAAAGATGGTAAGTATGTTCGTTTTGAACTCTCTGGAAATGATAAACTATCTAGAGTTGGATATGATCAAGGAAAAAATAACTTGAATGCATTAAATGATCGAGTGTTAATGACAACACTTAAACAAGCTTACCCTAATTATGATTTTTCTAAAATAGACTATTAATTACAATAGATAATTATGCCAGACTTTAATAATCTCAATCCAATACTTATAAATCCAGATCAGCAACTTCCTAATCTGCCTAGTCCATCTACTCCTGCTCCTGATAACTATTCTTCTTTGAATACAGATTTATCAGGTAGAGATAATGGTGATCCTATATTTGGAAAAGGTCCAGTGATAGGTAAAGGATTAATACCAACTGTTACAGCAAATGAATTATATGAGAATAGAAGATATGATGTATTTGCTCGTGACATTATTGATATTGAAGATCAGAATGCCAATGCACAATCTGGATTCTCACAAGCTGCGAATGGTGTATTAAAAGGACTTAATCTTGCAGCTACTACAGTAGCAGGAAGTTTTGGTATGCTATATGGACTAGCTAGAACTCCATTCTCTGGTAGACTTGCTGATATATGGGATAACCCAGCAATGCAAATGTTAGATGAATATAATAATGGAGTGGATCAAAACTATCTACCTAACTATTATACTGATAAAGAAAAGAATGCTTCTTGGTATTCTCCTGATAACTGGTTTACAGCAAACTTCTTATTTGATAAATTAGTTAAGAATGCTGGATTTGCTGTTGGAGCAATGGTGTCTGGTAATATAGCCAATGGTGCTTTAAAAGGAATAGGTGCAGGGATAGGAGCATTTGCTGCAGAAGGAGCAGTGATGGCTGAGTCATCCCAAGCATTTAAACTATTCACACCTCTATTAAGAAATACAGCAAGAGCTTTCTCAAATGCAAAGAATATTGAAGCTGCTGCAGTTCTTGAAAAAAACATTTCATCTATTGCTGATCTTACAGCTAGAGAGTCTGCCATTTTAAATATAAATAAAATGACAAGCAATGTAGCATGGCTTCAAGATAAAGTTAGAAGAACAGCTGTTGCAGTATACTCATCTGCAGGTGAAGCTTCTTTTGAAGCATTACAAACATCAAATGAATACAGAAATAATTTAATTGAACAATATAAACAAAATCACTTTGGTGAAGAACCTACAGGTGAAGCATTAGCACAAATAAATACTGTGTCAGAAAGTGTAGGTAAAACTTCTTTCTTTGGTAACATGGCACTATTGAGTGTTACAGAATATGTACAACTTAATAAGTTATTAGGAAGTTCATATGCTGCTGATAAACAAGCTGCTAATAGTTTATTAGGACAAGTTGATGATGTAGTATTAACAGAAGGTAAGTATGCAGCTAAAGCAGGTGCAACAAGTAAACTTGGTAAACTTTATGAAAAAGGTTCTAAAATAGGTAGATATGTATTTGATCCTAAAGAAGCTGGACAAGAGATTGGTCAGTATGCTTTACAAGTTGGTACACAAAACTATTTCAATAAAGGATATAATGGTCAAGAAGCAAGTGTTTGGACTGATCTTTTTCTTTATGGAATGGTTGGTAAAGATAAATCTGGTAAAGATGTAGGAGCATTAACTTCAAAAGAAGGTATTGAGAGTGGTGTACTTGGTGGTATCACTGGAGGATTAATGCAAACATTTGGACCTCAAGGAGAACTTGCTAGAAATAGAGCTAAAGCAACTAACACAGAAAGATTTTTACAAGATCTAAATAATGCTCCTACATTCAAACAAGCATTCATAGAAAAAAGTCAAGCTGTAGATAGATTTGTTAAATTACAACAACAGCAACAACAAGCTGTTATTGATGGAAATGAATTAGATGCTAGAGATCTTAATGCTGATATGACACATACATATCTTGCTCCACGTATCAAGTTTGGTAGATTTGATATGATCATGGAGGATATAAAAGAGCTTAGACAAACTTCTATGTCTAACGAGGGACTTAGTCAATTAAAAGAAGAAGGAATAGCCAACATCAATGATACAGCAGAATCATTTCAAAAAAGATTGAGTTCATTTGAAACTACAGCTAAGAATACAGAAAGTCTTTATAAATCTTTAAACCTTAGATATTCTGGTGAAGTGTTGAAAGATGATGAGGGTAATCCTTTATTGACTCCTGATGGAAAACAAATTAAAAAATACTCTCCACTAATTATTGATAAAATGGTTTATGCAGCTAGTAAAATAGCTGACTATGATATTCGTATTCCTCAGTTATCTGAAAGACTTTTAAAAACAACTATCCCTGTACAAGATGTAGTTAATGAAGAATTATCTAATGATACTTCTGTAGCTCTTGCTAAGGTGTTGTATAATGTAGATCAACAAAAATCAGAACGTATTGATACAGATCTTGTTAAACAACAATTAAAAGATGTAGTTGAAATCTCTAGAAGAAGACAACAGTTTGTTAATGAGTATAACGATCTTAAAGACAATCCACAAAACTATTCATACACTGGAGAGAAAAGAGAAACTACACCAGAAGGAAAGAAAACAAGAACCACTGCTCCTGATATGAGTAACTCTAAATACTTTTCTAAGAGTAGAGATAAATTCAAATCAGATAAAAGAACTTATGATGATATTGTAAATCAATATGGTGAAGGAGAGAAGAGCAAATATGAAGTGCTTCAGAAGATTGTTGAATCTCCTTATGCCACTGTTCTTGAAAAACAATTAGCATCAGCTTTCTTAAGATATACTACAAGAGATAGTAAAATCATATTAGGTGATAGAACATTATCTACACCTGGAGTTTCCCAACGTGGAGCAGATGCTAACTCAGCAGTGAGTAGAATTAATTATGAAGACATGGCCTCAGATTATGAAAATACTGGGAACATGGTTTTAGAACATGTATTACTACATGAGATA
>Ga0181344_1001035_pt1 | contig 10490 bp, 4 predicted proteins | sample Su13VDMLBDD_FD_130098 | JGI IMG/M metagenome (GOLD analysis project Ga0181344, IMG submission 130098) | Freshwater viral communities from Lake Michigan, USA - Su13.VD.MLB.D.D | ecosystem: Environmental > Aquatic > Freshwater > Lake | place: USA: Michigan | collected 2013-07-15
AATTATCGTATGATTAATGATTATGTGTCAATTGAAAGTGCAAATGTTATAGATTTAGCAATAAATGTTGATGTTGTGTTAGACAATTCACAAAATCAAGGTTCAATTATTTCTCAAATAATTAATATAATCACAGATTATTTTGACCCAACAAACCAAGAAATGGGTGAAAATGTAAATGTGTCGGAATTAAGAAGATTAGTTCAAAGTGAAAACGGAGTAATCTCAGTTTCAGATATGACATTCTTCAATAAAGTTGGTGGTCAATATTCTTCCTCTCAAACATCACAAAGATATATTGATTCGGAAACTAAACAAATTGAATTAGTTGATGATACAATTTTTGCCGAACCAAGACAAGTGTATCAAGTTAGATATCCAAATAAAGATATCAATGTGAGAGTTAAAAATATTAAAACGGTTAATTTCTCTTAATAATTTATTTTAAAAAAAAATAGATTATCCTTATTATTAATTAAATTAAATAATATGGATTATATTTTACAATTTTTAGATGCTATCAAAGGGAATAACGGAACATGGATTCAAGCCATTGTTATTAGTTTAATTTTACACATAAGGCTTTGGATTGGTATTCCATTTTTTATTCACTATTTAAAAATTGTAATAAAAAATAAGACAAATATTAAAATATATCCAACATTAATGTGTGTTTTTTTCTTAATATTAATTGGATATGAAACTGCAACAATATATAGTGATAGACAATCTGAAACTAAAAAATATAATATTGAATATGTTAAAAAAACTACAAATAATTTAGTTATAGTTATACAAGGGGTTAATAATCCATTTAAAGATTTTATATATAAAAATAAAACTCAAGTAGATGTAACCAATTCTAGAGATGAGGATGGGTTAGGTTATATTAAATCTAAAAACTTCACTAAAGACACTCAAGTTTTATCGTATATAAGTTCACATAGTGAAAATTTAACACCTGAAGATGTGTATAGTACAATTTATTACTATAAGTTATTTAACCCTACCGGAAAGGTTATTATGGTTGGACATAGTATTGGGGGGTATAATATTATTCAAGTGGCGAATAGATTAAGTAAAAATAATATCAAAATTGACTTAGCAATTTTAATCGACCCGGCAAATAAAAAAGAAAATAACGTTAAATATAATCTCCCAAATAATGTTGATAAATTAATTAATTTGACTTCACCTGAATATAGTGATGGTTTTAAATTTTTTACAAATTCTGGTGGTAAATCTTTGAATCCAACAACAAATTTAAATTATATTAATATTGATACTAAAAATACTACTCACACAAGTATCGATAATACAATTTATCTTAAAATTAACAATTTAATAAAAGATTTCATTCAAAAAGATGTGAATCCTATAATTGAGATTAAACAATATAAGTTTTAATCACAATTTATTTTATTAATTAATCAATTATCTTTTGAAAATAGTATATAAACTATTTATTAAAAAAGATTATTATGTCCAATTCATTTAGAATAAGAACTGAGCCTGGTGTTGATAAATCACTTAATGTCTTGATAGACCAAGAATTTGAGTATTTAGAAATATTATCTCTTAAAATATTACAAAGTCAAATATATACAAGACAATGCTCCGACTATGGGGTACTTGTTGGTAGAGTTAGTGTTAATAATGGTTTTGGTATTCCAAATGCTAAAGTTTCAATTTTTGTTCCATTAGACAGTACAGATGAGTTAGACCCTGTAATTTCTGAATTATACCCATATAAATCATTATCGGACCTTAACGATGATGGGTATCGTTATAATCTATTACCTTATCGACAATCACATAGTGGTCATGTACCGACAGGTACTTTTTTTGATAGAAAAGATGTTTTAGTTGACCCAACTTTAATTGAGGTTTACGACAAGTATTATAAGTTTTCTACCGTAACTAATACAAGTGGGGATTATATGATATTTGGATTACCAACCGGTAGTCAAACAATAGTAGTTGATGTTGACTTATCTGATATTGGAGAATTTTCATTATCTCCACAAGATTTAATAAGAATGGGTATTGCAACACCTGCACAAGTTGCTGGAGTATCATTTAAATCGTCAACGAATTTAAGAGGTCTTCCTCAAATAGTTACTATTAATAGAACTGTTGAGGTCGAACCTTTATGGGGTCAACCTCAAATATGTAATTTAGGTATTACAAGAACCGACTTTGATTTATCATCTGAGGCAGGAATTGATATTAGACCTACAGCAGTTTTTATGGGTTCAATAGTTTCTACAACAGACGATGATGCAGTTAAAAGAACTTGTAAAGTTAGAGGTAATGGGGGTTATTTATGTAGTTTAACAACAGGTCCGGGAGAAATATTGGCAATACGACAAACAATATTTCAAGATGAATATGGTAGACCTGTATTAGAATCGGTTGATTTAGATGAAGGTGGTAAAGTAATTGATGAAAATGGTACGTGGTTAATAGATGTTCCAATGAATTTGGATTATTATATAACTAATGAATTTGGTGAACAAGTAATATCAAATGACCCAAAAAAAGGTATACCAACAAGAGGTAAATATAGATTTAAGGTTAAATGGGACCAGTCACCATCATTATCAGAACAAATTAAACGTGGTTATTTTATAGTTCCAAATATTAGAGAACACGGATGGAATAATAGTAATGACGACCCATTAAATGATTCAAATAGAAGTTTAAATTCACCATATGATTTAGCGATGAAATCTTATGCTTTTAGTTTAGATTGGGCTGATTATGGATATACGGGGACTTCAAATACTACTGGTGCACAAATAGGTCGTCAAATGATACAAGAGGCAATTGATTGTGATGATAAATTTTATATAATGCAATATAATAAAGTTTATACTGTATCTCAATTAGTCGACAAATATAGAAAAGGTATCTCACCAGATAGATTTATTGGTATTAAAAATATTTTAGATGATAGTTGTAATAGTGAAAATAACAAATTTCCGACTAACGATTCTAATATGAGATTTGATATTATCTATATCTTGTATTCATTTTTAATGATGGTTTTTAGACCAATACTTTATTTGTTATTAGTTGTTGCTCACTTTTTATATTTTGTTATAATGTTGCTTAGGATTTTAATTATCCCAGCGTTAATACTTTATTATACGGTACAAATTATTAACACAGGTATATTAATTGGTGGTACAGTTCCATACGCATTAGGATTAATCGTAGGTTATTTATTACAAATAATTCTTTATGCGTTGTTAATTGCTGCATTGGTGATAATATTAAGGGAATTATGGAAAATGGATTTAAAAGGAATTTCATTACCTATGTTGACTTATCCTGATTGTGATTTATGTGATTGTAGTGTTGGTCAAACTCCATCAACTTCAGATACAATACCTGAAGATGCTCAAGAATCTGTCTCAGATATTTCAGGTGATTCTTCAGAAGAGTTCCCTTGTCCTGATATTTACCTTGACCCTAGTCCTGATAATCAATTATCATCTACTACAGCTTTATTGAGTGTTAGTGGGCCAATATATAAAATACCGGGTAATTCAATTGAACCCTCAATAAAAAATGCGGTAACCTCAATATTTTCAGGTAAAATACCTTCTGGTGACTTTGACAATAGTTCCGGAATCCCAAATCTACAATCAATTGTTTATACTGTTAATGATAGACAACAAACGGATTATATATTTTCCTCAAATTTAATTTTGGCGGAAAGAATTAATTTATTTAATACAAAGGCTAAATATTTTGATAATAGCCCTGGTTCAAATCCGGGTGGTGGTGTGAACAGAATTAAAGTAACATTTGACCCGGCAAATAATAATCCATTAACTAATTTTCATTATGATAATACAATAGTCATTTTATGTGATAAAAATAGCTTAAATAATTTAACTATAGGTCAAATAGTTTCGTTTCAAAATCCTGGTTTAACTAAAGATTTAAATTTAATTAGTGGTAATACAAATTCTTTTAATAATAAAGCAATTACAGGATTCACAACTACGGGGATGACTTCAATATCATTTAACTATGCTAGTCCAAATATTGCAGGGTCACCAATACCGGTTAGTTATAATGTTATGTTAACAGGGTCAACACAAATTAGTGGTACGTCAACAGGTTATAATGATTATTATAAATTTCCAATTGATATTGAGTATTTCCAAGTTTTAACAGGTATGACTTATTCAGAGTTTAGTAGTCAATGTGGTACATCAATACCTAATTCTCTAAACGAAAGATTTTTATCTAATGAAATGTATCTGCAACGATGGTATGGTGGTAGTGAAATACAATTCGGATGTTGGGGAGGTCCTTATACTAAAAATGGTAGTGAAACATTCCCAATATTGAAAAAACCTATTAACTATTTAAAAGACCCTGACCAACAATGCGTTTTAATTTTAAATAGAGGTGTTGACCCAAATGTCCCAAGAGTTAAAATTAGATATGATTTGAATATTCTATTTGGTAAAAATTTAGGAAGTGACCCATCATTAATTATTGAAGGGGATTATAAAATGAATTATCCAATTCAGGGTAAATTTAAGAATGTAAGTCATGATGAAAATAATTTACCAAATAATTTAGCAACCGATTCTTATTCAGGTGAAAAATTATATTTTAATACATTTAATTTTGAACCTAATATTGGGGCTTTAGGGTTTACTTCTTTTACATCAACATTATTTAGTTATTACTCTAGATTAGATAATAACGCTTTAAATTATTCACCAAATTGTCCTGGTCCTCCCGAAGGTTTAAACGACCCATTTCCTGTGTCTTTTGAGGCGGCAAATTCAAATTCTACTTATGGTTTAAAAGTTGTAAATACTAATGATTTTACAAGTGAATGGAGTAATGGTACAACAACTACATGGGGTCCTTTCTTTGCACCCACATTTTATTCGTGTAACATATATTTTCCTGTGTCAAATGGTAATGGTTCTAATGTTAATTTAAATAGAGGGTATTATGTTGGTGAGATAGTTGAAGGGGGTTCATTAGCATATATGAGATTTTCTGTGTCCGTACCTCCAAATAGTAGTTATTATTGGGATGGTGTTTACTACGCTCCAATTTATAATACAACAGGTAATACATTAACCTATAATTTAACCTCGACTGACAATAAAAGAATGGTTATGAGGTCGGATAGATTACCAACAGCAACTAATGTACAACAAAATTGTTGTAATGGTTTTGCATTACAACATAATGAATCTTTGTTACTTTATGATATTCCTGATGAGGGAATTGTTGGTATTAATATTACCACATCAGCGGCTTCTACAGGAGGTACTGGTAGTGGTGAAGATTTATCTGATGATACTCAAAATTTTACAAGTAGTGTTATAGATTCATTTAGTTGTCAATTTTCAGTTCCTTTAGAATGTTATGGAGAAAATAGTGGTAATATTGTAATTAATCGAGGTGGTTGTGAAGAATATCTTGGGGAAAGAATATTTAAAGGTGGTTGTTATATTGTGGTGACAACCGTATTTTTATCATTAATTCGAGATTTTGGGTTATTAACAGAATGGATTTCTAGAAGTAGTATTAATCTTGGTGCGTGTAGAAATGTATGGTCACATATATTTGCAAATAATTGGATAAATGGTACGTTATACGCATATGCGTTCCATAATGATGTGACATATGGAAGTCCATTCGGTAATCAACCAAATGTACCTGACAGTGAGTTTTGTACTAGTACATTAGTGTTACATCCAACTAATAATTTTTATTATAGAAGTAGTCCATATAAAGATTCTAATGGGGCATTTATTGGTAAAGAAAGACAAGCAGACGGAACTTTTTTAGGTTTATTTGGACCATATGAAGGAGATAATTTTAATTATTTATTAAACCCAACAACACTAATGGATTTAGGGCCTAGAAATGCTTTCTTACAAGAGTTAGTTATGTCTGACGAGTATGATGGTTACATTGTAAATAAATTATCAACAACAACATATGGTAATGTTACAGAAATATTAAATTTATTAATTATTAGTCGATTAATAAATCAAAGTTTTATTCAACAGATGTTACAATTTTTGGTTGGGTCGAATATTACTGCTTATTTTAGTAGAGCTAAATATAAAGTTGATGGAGATTACTCTCAATTAATTTCTATTAATTCAGAACTTGGTGTTGCACCTTTCGAGTCATTAAATTATCCTGATAATCCATTACCAGACCAAAGTCCTGTTTATTTTAATGGGTTTTCCTCGGATGAGGCGGTTATTGGTATTTTCTTTAGTTCTGATACACAAACTAGAGATTTTATTACACCAAAAAGAACAATTGTTGATGATACAGTTCCATTAAGTTCACCTTGTGGTTTTAGTTATTTTGGGGCTTTTAGTCAACAAGTTCCATTTTATCAGTGGAGAATTAACGATTATCAAAATGTAATATTTGGTAATGAGGATAATGGATGGAATACCGACCCAATTATTGGTGATAGTTTTCTTTCTATAAAATACCAATCAATGGATAGGACAGACGAAGTTACACCACCTCTTCCAGGTTCAAGATATTTTAAAGGTACGGCAACTAATTCGTCTGAAAGTAAATATTATAAAGGATACATCTACGCAGTTAATGCTAGTGGTAAAATAGATGAATCTGACTCTAATTGGGATAGAAATAATCCTTTCCCCGAATCGGTTACTGTTGGGGCTCCATTTTATTTTTACTTTGGTTTAAAGAAAGGTGCGTCGGCATTTGATAGATTTACAACTAAATGGATTGATACAACAACATTCGTAGATTAATTATGGGTAATAGAATAGATACAAGAGTAATTTTAGGTTCATTAAGGTATAAATCAGCACCGGATACTAATCTGATGTTTAATGTACCATTAGTACAAACTGCACAACAAAATGTTGAATTTGATAGAAATATTGATGTGAATTTAGAACAGGTTTTTGATGATGAAAGACAAAAATCTGACATATTCAGACCAACATGTAAGTTTTCAATATTATTTCAAAATTCATATACAGGATTTACTAATTATGTTCCGTTAGAAAATAATTTATATTATGTAAATGAAGTTGCTGCAGCAAAAGCTAATTGTCCAACAAATCCAAGTATAGCTTGGACAGGATTTCCTCAATATCATGAATTTGATTTTATTAGAAGTGATTATAATGCTATTGGGTATACTCAACCACCGAACAATCATATTAATTTTGTAAGCAAAAGTGCTTCAACATATAATTGGAATCATTTTATAAGTTATCCATTTGAAAATGATTATAATCAACGATTAGAGGCAATTGAGAGCAAAACAACGGAAACGTTAGTTTGGGTAGCATCTGATGGTATTCCATTTATAATTGAAAATAGTGAATATAATGGGCAAAATATTATATCATTTAGATGCCCTGTTAAACACGGGTTAACACCGGGAGAATATGTTAAATTAAATTTTAGTTATAATGGTATTGACACTTTTGAAGTATATAATTTAGGGGATGGATACGCTAATAGTGACTTGTATATTTTTAATATTTTTAACGTTGGATTCTTGGGAACAACTTTCGATGACGGTGTTGAGGGAACATTTAAAAGAGTTATCAATCCGGATAATCCAAATGATACTACTTCAAGTTATTATGTTAGAAGACACAAGATTTTAACTAATGTTGATGACGCAGTTTTAGTTAATGCGGGATTTGACCAAAATATTTTTGGTATTAAGAAAAAATTTGAAAGTAGTGGTTACACACCAAATAGAATTGCTCGTGTTTCAATTAAAGAAGGTGCTCAAAATTATACACTATCTTTTAGTAAAGATATTAAAATAAATCCATTATTAGATAACCAACAAAGACCAATTACCGAATTGTTTTTTACGACAATTTGGAAAGGTTATTTCGGATTAACTCTTGGAAGACCAAAAGGTGCAGGATTAGGGTATTATGGGTTAAAGCAAGGTTATGAGTTTAACTTGCCTTTAGACCCGTCAAATAACCAACCAAATTTTTGGTGGAGAGATAATAATTCAAATTCTGACACTAATTTTCCATTAGGAACTTATCAAACACCATTGGGTGTGGGACTGAATGGGCAAAACATAAATTTTACGTATGTTTTACCATTAAAAGAAGGTGACACATTAGATGGGGATTATTGTGAATGGAATAATTTTGAACAAGCTGAAAGAGTTATTTCAACATTGTTTCATAAAATAACATATAATCCACAAGTGTTTAATATTGCCAGTGCGAATCCGGGTAATCCATTTGGGTATTATTATCAACCTCATAATGGATTAAGTATAAGAGTGTTTTCATCATACATTGAAGAAGGTAATAAGAAAAATGTTGTTGATGTTCCAAATTACTCATATTTTTCATCTAGCAAAGACACTTTTTTATGGAGAGACATTTATAGTTATGGTTATATTGATTCCGATAATCTTGGGGTTAATTATCCATTTTTAAATGGGGTTCATTACCCAAATGATACAATTATTTTTAGAATAATACCAGAAGGAACTAATTATAGTGAACAAACCATAACAGCTGAACCAATAATAGACGATTGTGAGTAATAAATTTAGATTTGTAATACCAAATGATGAGCAGTACATTCTTTTACCGATTGAACTGAAGTGGGATATGTATGGGCAAGAAGATAGTATTGAACTTTATGAGGAAGATGTCATAAAGGAAGTAATTGGTGTTGCTGAAGATTTTGAATTGTTAAGGTTTTCACATGCACCATATGATAACGATACTAAAACTGATGTTAAATATGATTTTCATTTCTATAGTGGTAATCCTACAAATGTAACGACGGCAACTAACAATGATTGGGGGACTAGTTATTTACCTGAAGGGTTTTCTAAAACTGAAATTTATTATTTTGAAAAACCTTTTACCAAATCGTTTTTCAAATTAGATTTTTATGACACTATGGATGGTAAATCTCAAACCAATTATTTTACAATAATTATACCGGTTCAACAGGGGTTTACGGAGTTAGTTAGTATATCTCCATATACTCCGGATGTTTTGATTAAAAAACCATCATATAAATTAGATTTTGTTGGTGATAAAGAAGGGTTTTTTATTTATTGGTTGAAAAATATTAAGTTTTATGATATAACTACTTTTTATATGAGTGCTAAATTTTTTGATGGAAGATTGGGTGTTTATGTTAAAATGATGAAAGTACCTCAAATTCCGCCAACAATAACAAGTGCTTTTAATTTTGATTCAAAGTATTTTTATTATAAAGTTAAATTAGATTATGTTAACAAAACCTATGAAATCTTAGATGAGTCAGGTAATAGGGCGGGAACGACTAGTTCCATAAAATGGTATGAATATATTAATCCATAATGAGTGCAAATACCTATCGTATAAGAATATCACCTGAAGTTATAAACGGTGATATTTTTAAAGTTAATTATATTGGAGACCCATATCTTGAGCAACAGAGAATTCCTTTTTGTTGTGACATTTATACTAGAGAAGTAACCAAATATATTGATGGGTCGGCTTATGTATATTCATCGATGACTCAAATATTAACAGGAGCAACGGGAACAACCGCGACTTCTAATATATCAAAGGCGACACTTAAACCGGGAACATCATTATTAACCGGAATGACAATTCCAATATTAATAACTGAAAATACCGTGGATGTTGGGTATTATTCTGTATTTGATGGTATGATTATCCAACAAGAAGTTATGACTAACTTTTTGTTTTCAGCTAACACAACTGATGAGTATACTTACAATTTTTATAATACTTCAGATGTTGAATTTAAAAAATATTTAGAATTTTCATCTTATGAAATAGATTGGGGTGATGGTACTCCAAAACAAACGGTTACAAATGTTAGTCCTAATTTTTATCAACACACTTATTCACAGGGTGGTGAATTTACTATTAGTATGTCAGGTATGAGTCCGTGGGGTTCTAATGTAGTTAAGAAAACAGTTACAGTGCCATTTACAAATACGACAATATTAGACCCAAAAGGTACGACTTGTTTTACTCCAATGGGTGGTAGTTGGTCAGCAACACCAATTTGTTATGATTTTATTTATAGTGGTGATGCGAGTTGTGAAACTTATCAAAGTGGTATTAATCCTTATTTAACAGTACCTTTAGTTGTTAGTGGGTATACACAATCATCAGTGGCTGATTTAAGAGTTTATGGTAAAAAATCTACTTTAGTTGACGGGTATTATAATTTAGGTGTTCAGATAACAGGGACAACGGGCGTTGTTGGAACATATTGGGGTGGAAGAACAAGTGGGGCTCAATTATATACTGGATATACAATAAATGGAGTTGATTACTATGATTATAGTGATGGTACAACTGTCTTTGTGGTTAGTGGTGTAACACCAATAGATACGGTATGTGAACCAATTGTAAAAAATGAGGCATTATTAAACGTAATTGATGAGCCAGAAGTTCAATCCAATGTATTTA
>Ga0181344_1001040_pt1 | contig 10457 bp, 11 predicted proteins | sample Su13VDMLBDD_FD_130098 | JGI IMG/M metagenome (GOLD analysis project Ga0181344, IMG submission 130098) | Freshwater viral communities from Lake Michigan, USA - Su13.VD.MLB.D.D | ecosystem: Environmental > Aquatic > Freshwater > Lake | place: USA: Michigan | collected 2013-07-15
AAGACCGTGACTGCAAAAAGTGTTGCAGCTGGCGAGTGCGACAACAAACAATACATGCGTGAGATGAACGTCTCGGTGGCCAACAGCCACAGCAATGACTACAAGGGCACCAAGACCGACGGCATCAAAATCCGTGGTACAGGTGCAGCAACCAAGGGCTTGATGGCCCGAGGACCAATGGCCTAACATGACCTACGCGGAACTTTACGCAAACATTCAGGCGTATCTAGAAAATACGTTTCCTGATACGTACCTTGCCAGTGGAGCTACTGTGTCTACTACGACACAGATTAATACCTTCATTCGGCAGGCGGAGCAGCGCATCTACAACACGGTGCAGTTTCCTTCGTTGCGTAAAAACGTCACGGGTAGTTTGACAACCAACAACAAGTACCTTTCTTGCCCAAGTGATTTTTTGGCTCCGTACTCTTTGGCTGTCATTGATGCTACGGGTTCGTACGAGTACTTGTTGAACAAAGATGTGAACTTCATCCGTCAGGCATATCCACAGCCAACGGACACAGCCATCCCAAAATACTACGCGCTTTTTGGTCCGACTACGGCAAGCAGCGGAACAACAATTACCAACGAGCTGTCGTTCATCCTTGGCCCAACACCAGACACGGCGTACAACGTTGAGCTGCACTATTACTACTATCCAGAGTCAATCGTGACAGCAGGCTCAACTTGGCTGGGCGACAACTTTGACAGCGTGCTGCTGTACGGCTCTTTGGTTGAAGGCTACACCTTCATGAAGGGTGAGCCAGACATGATCGCAGTGTACGAAGGCAAATACAAAGAAGCACTTGGCTTGGCCAAACGCCTTGGTGATGGTATGGAGCGTCAAGACGCGTACCGTAGCGGCCAATATAGACAGGCAGTCACATGACAATTGCTCAGGGCGCAACAAACACATTCAAGGTCGGACTGCCATCAGGCACGTTCAACTTCAGCACAGACACGTTCAAGATCGCGCTGTATACCGGCGCGGCTTCTATCGGCACAGACACAACTGCGTACACCACAACAGGTGAAGTCGTAGCCTCGGGCTACACCGCAGGCGGCAACACTCTTACCGTCTCACAAACACCTACAATCGGCAACCAGACTGGCGTGGCCACAGTGTATCTTTCGTTCAGCAACGTGACTTGGACTTCCGCGCTCACTGCGCGTGGGGCTTTGATCTACAAGAGCGGCGGGGGCAACCCAACTGTTTGCGTGCTAGACTTTGGCGCAGACAAGACTTCGACAACCACTTTCACGGTGCAGTTCCCCGCTGCCACCGACACAGCGGCTATTATCCGTATTGCATAAGGAGCAATAAATGACAAAAGAAATTTCAAGCTTTGGCGACCACGCAGTTGCTACGTTGCAAACCAACGCTGGCATTCCTGAAGGCATGGGCATAGATGGTCACTACCACGTTGAATGCCGCGATGCCGATGGCAACCTGAAGTGGGAAGAAGAGTTTCCTAACTTGGTCGTAGCTGTTGGTAAGCAGTTGTTGCTCGATACGTTGCTGCGTACTTCTGGCACTTACACCACTGTGGGTCCCTTCTTGGGACTTATCAACAACAGCACTTCGTTTGCAGCGGCAGACACCATGTCTTCTAAAACATGGACTGAGTTGACTACCTATACGGTTGGTGGCTCGGCAGTTCGCGGCACGGCTGTATTTAGCGCATCTACATCGTCCGGCTCCTCTCCATCAAACGTAACCACATCGGCTGCTTCGCCGATCACGTACACAATGACTGGCTCTGCCACTGTGTATGGCTGCTTCTTGGTAACAGGCTCTGGCGCGGTGAGTACAATTTCTAGCACTGCTGGCGTTTTGTACTCTGAAGGCAACTTTGCGGTTGCAAAGGTTGTTACTTCCGGCGACACAGTTTCCGTTACATACAGCACAACAGCAACATCTTAAGGAGTCTTAGATGGCTCTGGCGCTTAATGATCGCGTCCAACAGACGGGTACGGCCAACACTACGGTCAGCTTTACCCTGTCTGGCTCGGTTACGGGGTTTCAATCGTTCGCTGTTGTTGGCAACGGCAACACCACGTACTACAGCGCTTTTGATGTTTCAGGAAACTGGGAAGTTGGTATCGGTACGTACTCCACGACTGGGCCAACACTCACCCGCACGACTATCTTGTCGTCCAGCAACTCTGGAAGCGCGGTCACGTTCTCTGGCACGGTCAACGTCTTTGTTACCTACCCATCAGGAAAATCAGTCAACCTAGATGGTTCTGGCAACGTGTCCCCGCTGGGCACTATTACGTCTGGTGTTTGGAACGGCTCTACTCTCCCTGTTGCTTATGGCGGCACGGGCGTTACAGCTTCCTCTGGCGCTAGTTCGGTCGTGCTGCGGGATGCTAACCAGAACATTTATTTCAACAACTACGTTGCTGGTGCAGTAGTAATTACAGCGGCGGCTGGAACAACTGTTTTAACAGTGGCTTCCGCCAGAACTCAACTTTTGGTTGGGTCAACTACACAGACTTTCCAGCTTCCCGACGCCACAACATTGACGCTTGGGCATAGTTTTATCTTTGTCAACAACTCGTCTGGCCTTTTAACCATCGTAAACAACGCATCGGCCACGATTGAAACAATCCCTTCTGGCGGTATCAGTCAGATTGGCGCGGTAAGTATTGCCACTTCTGCGGGCTCATGGGGTATTTACTCATTCCTGCCCGGCACGTACAACTTCAACAATACCTCTGCGGATTTTGGCAACGCCATTATTTCCAACGCAACCTACCAAGGTAACACTGTTGCTTCTGGGTATGGCGGCACAGGCTTAACTACGTTTACAGCGGCAAACAACGCCTTGTATTCCACATCAGCTTCTGCGTTAGCGGCGGGTACTCTGCCTATTGCTGCGGGCGGTACAGCTCAGACTTCATTCACCAACAACTACATCCACTACGGCTCGTTCTCGACCAGCGTTAATTTCCAGTTTGACGGAACAATGATGCGCGTCGGCACTCAACCCCCTCTTGGCATTTCAACAAACCCAATCATTGCAGCCACGGGTGCGGCTAACAGTTTTATCCAATCCTACATTTACAACACAACAAACAACACAAGCTCTTCAGCCGACTTTGTGGCTTACCCAAACAACGGCCTAGACACTAGCGGCTTCATTGATTTGGGCATTACGTCGCTCACTTATGCTGACGTGCTGTACTCGGTTACGGGTTTTAACGAAGGCTACTTGTTTATGTCTGCCCCGGCCACCTTCGGCACAACGGGTAACTTGGTGTATGCGACTGACTCTACTGGAACGCAAAATTACCATCAATGGTACGTAGGCGGCTTTGCTCAATCTAAGGGCTCGTGGGGTATGCAGCTGACAGGCTCTGGCTTGCAGCTATCAAACGCTCTAGGTATAGCCTATGGCGGCACCGGCCAGACAACCGCCAACAACGCGATCAACGCACTGCTCCCGGCCCAAGCATCAAACGCGGGTAAGGTTTTATCAACCAACGGCTCTGATACTTCTTGGATTACCGTAGGCGGTACGGGTACTGTTACTTCTGTGGACATGACCGTTCCGTCATTCTTGTCTGTGTCAGGTAACCCAATTACAGCCTCCGGCACTTTGGCCGTCAGTTTGGCGTCAGCCCCTACTCTTGGCCAGTTGTTGATTGGTAACGGCACAGGTTTTTCTTACGCAACATTGACCGCAGGTACAGGCATTTCTATCACAAACGGCTCAGGCTCAATCACTATCGACTCCACAGGCGGTGGTGGTACGTCTCTTGGTTCAGTAGTAACAACAGCCCAAGGCTGGAACATGGTTTAAGGAGTTTTCATGGCAGCAAATACAGCACCCATTTTTTCCAACGCTGGCGCAGTCAGTCTTGGCACAGCCATTACAGCAATTGTTTCTGACTACACAGGTGCAGGCGCAAACAACCAAGTAATTTTTTCAGCCAACGCAACCAATGGCGGCTTTGTTCAACGCATTCGCTTCAAGGCTGCGGGAACTAACGCAGTGTCTGTTGTGCGTATTTATCTAAACAACGGCTCAGCAAACACATCTGCGGCTAACAACACGTTTTATGGTGAATTGTCTTTGCCTGCTACAACGGCTTCCACAACAGCCGGTACGGTAGATATTGACTACCCAATGAACTTTGCCTTACCTCCGGGCTATAGGCTTGTCGTAGGTATTTCCGCCGCTTCTACATTGGCTTCTGGCTGGGTTCCAACGGTGATCGCTGGAGCGTACTAATGCTCGACCTTAACAATCTTCCAACAAACCAGAAGGTTGATAAACAAACGTTTTATGCAAACTCAGCTACGTCTGGTGTTGGATGGACTACGTGGGTAAAACCACGCGGGGTTAACTTTGTCAGCATGTTAGTGCTTGCCGGAGGCGGTGGAGGCGGAGGTGGAAGAGTTGGAGCAGCGGCGAGCGGAACGGCTGGTGGTGGCGGTGGAGGCGGAGGGTCGGCTTTTTCCATACCACTTTACCCTGCTTGGATGCTGCCTGATGTTTTGTACATATCTGTCGGTTATGGCGGAGCGGGGGGCACTACCGCAGTTAGTGGTTCTACGGGTGTTAGCACATATATTTCTATTTACCCAAACACAGCGGTTAGTAACTTAATTCATAACATTACAGGCGGCGGCGGCGGAACATCTGCCGCATCAGGCGGTGCTGGCGGTATAGCGGGTACTGGTTCTGCTGCTGGTAACGCACCTTTGTCTGCCCTTGGATTTAAATTTTCTAGTAGTGCTGGCTTTCAAAGTGCGTTTGGTCAGGCGGGTGTTTCGGGGGGTAACAACGGCGTTTCTGGGTCAGACTTAACGCAATTTTCAGGAGTAAATTCAATTACTACTGGCGGCACTGGCGGAGGCGGGTATGCCAACGGCACTAATAGGGGCGGGAATAACGGTGGAAGTATTAGTTACTACCCGGGCAGCGACACAGGAAGCCTGTACACCACTGGTGGTAACGCGGGGATAACCGGGGGTCCGGGAAAAAATGGCCCAAATGGTTTTCAACCAACACCAGAAACTCCTATTTTTTTAGGGGGTTTGGGAGGCGGGGGAGCCGGTCAAGACGCTACGGGCAATACTGGACTTACAGGCGGTAATGGAGGCAAGGGTGCTTACGGCTGCGGAGGCGGGGGCGGCGGCGGCGGTTTTACTGGCTCTACAGGCGGCTTTGGTGGAGACGGTGGTGACGGCCTTGTCGTTATTACTTCGTGGTAAGGAAATTACATGCTTGATTTAAATAATCTTCCCACAAACCAAAAAGTTGACCGACAGATTTTTTATGCCAATTCCACATCAAGTGCGTCAAACTGGACTACATGGGTAAAACCACGCGGGGTTAACTTTATAAAAATTCTTTGTCTTGCTGGTGGCGGAGGCGGTGTTAGTGGATCATCAATCACAGGTCAAGGTGGTTCCGGCGGGGGTAGTAGCGGGCAGGCGATTTATATTTTCCCTGCATGGTTATTGCCAAATATTTTGTACATATCTGTCGGTTACGGCGGCGCAGGAGGGGTTGGTGATCGTGTAAATGGCGGTAACGGTGTTAATAGTTATGTCGCATTAAGCACGGCACTTTCGTTTGGATTTGATTACCTTGTTTTTGTTTACGGTGGTTTTGGCGACTCATCGGCTTTTACATCGCCCCCTACAACTTCATTACCAAAATCTATTTTGGGCTATGGATATAGAACAGTTGTAGCACAGACAGGGGTTAGTGGGCAAAATGGTACGGCTGGTGGCAGCAGTGGCGGCAGTGGTAGCACGCAATCTCTTTTAACAACAGGTTTAATTGTTACAGGGGGTACTGGCGGCGGTGCGTATCCTACTACTGCTAATACTGCTGGAGGCAGTGGCGGGGCGTTTACCCCCCCTGCGGGTGGTGTATTTCCTGCGCAGCCCGGTGGTGTTGGTGGAACATCTGCTGGAACACCCGGAGGAAATGGATCAAACGGGTTCCAAATAATACCTAATTTACCGTACTTTTACGGCGGCACAGGCGGCGGTGCAGCTGGTCAAGGAGCTACAGGTGACGCAAGTCTAATTGGCGGTAGAGGGGGCGATGGTGCTTATGGCTGTGGCGGCGGGGGCGGAGGCGGTAGTTTCTCTACCGCTCAATCCGGCAATGGCGGTAAAGGCGGTGACGGTCTTGTGATTATCACGTCATGGTGAGGATGTTTTATGCTTGATTTAAACAATTTACCAACCAACCAAAAAGTTGACCGACAGATTTTTTACGCAAATTCAAGAGCCACTGGCGCTAACTGGGTTGCATGGACTAAACCTAGAGGCGCTGCTTTTATCCACATGCTTCTTATTGCGCCGGGCGGCGGAGGTGGTGGCGGGAGGGTCGGAGCGCTTGGAGCGGCTGGCGGAGGTGGTGGCGGAGGTGGCGGTGGTCAGGTAAACAATTTTTTTATAGCTAGTGATGTACCCGATGTTTTATACATCTCGGTTGGATATGGGGGCGCAGGTGGCGCAGTTAATACCGCAGGGTCTGCTGGTATTTCGGTGTATGTAAGCATTTATACCGCTACCACTGCTAACTACTTATTTTCAACAGCCTCTACGGGGAGTGGCGGCGGTGCTGGCGCTGTTGGTGCGGGTGGTTCTGCTGGAACATCTGGTGGTGCTAACGCAATTGCCAACCATCCATTATCTGCACTAGGAGTTCCTTTTGGAACAACAGCGGCTACTGTTGGAGTTGCCGGACAAGCAGGTGTTCTTGGGGGTGGCACAAATGGCGCAAACGGCCCAACTATTACTTACCCCATAACAGGTTCTATTACAGCCGGTGGGTCAGGCGGCGGTGGATATGCGGCAGCTAACTCAGCGGGCGGCGCTGGCGGCATACAAACTGTGAACACAGCTTCTCCCAACTGGCCTAACGTGGATGGCGCAAGTGGTGGTAGCGCGGGCGGTGGCGCTGGCTCGCCCGGCAGCAATGGGTATCAGCTATTCCCCAATATGTTGTTGTTTAGAGGCGGGTCTGGAGGTGGTGGCGCAGGGGCTGGTGCTACAGGAACAACTGCTGATATAGGTGGTAGAGGGGGCGCTGGTGCTTATGGCTGCGGTGGTGGCGGTGGCGGTGGCGGTTTCACAGGGACAACGGGCGGCACAGGCGGCAAGGGTGGCGATGGTTTAGTTATCATTACGTCTTGGTAAAAAACAGGTCACACAATGTTTGGAACGTCCGCATTTGCACAAACCTCGTTTGCAGCGTTGCCTGTAGGCGGGCAGGCGTTCGACGTTTCATTAACTGAAAACTTTGGTGCGGATGACTCCAGCACTCAGCTGTCTGCGTTCCTCCAGTCGATCACCGAGCCAATCACGCTAACAGACAACAACTCATTTGGTGCGTTATTTGTAACAGACATTACTGAAGACTTCGGCATTGCCGACAGCAGCAGCCAAGCCTCTACGTTTACACAGTCCATCGCGGAAGACATTATTCTTGGTAGCGTGGAGTTGATTGCCGCGCAGTTTGCCCAAAGCGTTGCTGAAAATATAACACTAGCAAACACAGAGGAAGCGTACTTTGCGGCCTTGAGCTCTGTTGCCGAGCCGTTTACGATAGACGACACACGGGACATACAGGCGGCGTTCTTGTCCAGCATTGTCGAGGCTATAGAGATTGATGATGTTCGGGCCATTCAAGCCGCCGTTGCCCTTGCGATAGTAGAAACCCTAACAAGTGATGACTTAACTTCCGTACAAGCGGGGTTTGCCGCGTCGGTTACCGAGGACATTAGCCTAGCCGACTCCTACATTGCGGGCCTGATCATTCTGCTCAGTATCGTTGAAGACGTCACCCTTGCTGACACATCAAGCGTTGTCTCGGACTTTGCGCAAAGCATCACGGAAAACTTGTCCGTAGCAGATGCGGCCACCATAACAGCCGCGTTATTGGCGTCGATTACAGAAGACATAAACCTTGCTGACACCCCTACGGATAACGCAACGTTTGTACAAAGCATCATTGAGAACTTCTCGATCACAGAAGAGCTGGACATTGGCAGGCTGTTCTTTTTGAGTATCAATGAAGATTTCTCTATTGCCGAAACACACGCTACAACATCCCAGTTTGTTCAGGCTATTTTTGAAAACCTGTCGATTGAGGACTCTCAAGCTGTAGTAGCTGCGTTCCAAACCCTTATTGCCGAAAACATCACGTTGTTGGATAATCTTGCTACCGTTGGCTGGACCACGATAATTGATGCGCAGGAAGCAAATTGGGCGACAATCAACGCAGATCAAGCGGCTACGTGGAATACTGTGGATAACGCGCAGCCCAGTACGTGGTCAACAGTTGACAGCGCTCAAACAAGTGCATGGACAGACATTGACGACGCACAGGCAACAACTTGGACCAACGTTGACAGTAGCCAATAAAGGAAAAACATGTCAAGCTCATACTCACCAGATTTACGCATTGAACTTATCGGCACGGGCGACCAAGCCGGTATTTGGGGTTCAACGACCAACAACAACTTGGCCTACGTTCTTGAGCAAGCAATTGCTGGGTACGTCTCTGTGTCTGTCACTTCAGCCAACCAAGCGCTCACTTACATCAACGGGGCGTCTACTGTTGCGGCAGATAACCAGTCGGTGCATTCAGCCCTTGCGTTGACAACAACCACCGCTGCAAACTTTGCTGTCTACGCGCCTCCTGCATCTAAGCAGTACACGATCTACAACGCGTCAGCCTACGTAGCCACAATCTACAACTCAACTGTGATTGGTAACACCACTGCGGCTGGCACTGGCGTGGCTATCCCTGCTGGCAAGACAATGACTGTTTGGAGCGACGGCACGAACTTTACCCAGCAAAACACACATTTAAACAGCCCTTCGTTTACAACCCCAGCCTTGGGCACTCCAGCCTCGGGCACGCTGACCAACTGTTCAAACCTCCCAATTGCAGGAATTACCGGTCTGGGAGCGGGTGTAGCCACATTCTTAGCCACACCATCTTCTGCTAACTTGGCTTCCGCCGTGACAGATGAAACAGGTTCAGGCGCGTTGGTTTTTGCTACTAGCCCAACGCTTACAACTCCAGCGCTTGGCACTCCTTCTTCAGCCACTTTGACCAACGCTACCGGCCTGCCAATCGTGGCGGGCACTACAGGAACTCTTTCGGTAGCAAGAGGCGGCACAGGGGTTACGGGTTCTACTGGCACGGGTAACGTAGTATTGTCAGATAACGCCACGCTTGTTGCACCCGCTCTTGGAACTCCGGCGTCTGGTACGCTGACGAACGCTACGGGCCTACCTATTGTTGCTGGTACTACTGGCACTCTTTCTGTTGCACGGGGCGGCACGGGAGTCACGGGTTCTACGGGTTCAGGTAACGTTGTTCTTTCAACTAGCCCATCACTTACAACTCCAGCTTTGGGCACACCTTCCTCTGGCAACTTGGCTAACTGCACATTTCCGACGCTAAACCAAAACACAACAGGCAACGCGGCGACAGCTACAAACCCACAAAGCGGCGGCACATTTATTACCAGCTCAAACATTGGTAGCCAGTCGGTTAGCTATGCGACTACTGCGGGTAACGGCGGTGTTACATCCATTAACGGTCAAACGGGCGCGGTAACCACAACTAGCTTTGATGGAATTGGGAGCGTTGTTACTGCAATGCTTCTTATTAATGCACCCGCTGTAGGGTCCAGCCCACCATATTACGCAGCTTCTGCATATTCGGCTGGCGTAACTGTTAGCGGGGGAAGCCTTGCTTACAATATATACGGAACCAATTATACAGGTTCGGGTTATACAGGTACATTTTATTGTACTTGGTGTTATTGTAATTACGCGGCCTATCCTTCCAGCTTTGCTACTCCTTACCCGCCAAACGGAAGCAGACCAAGCGCAGTTTATCAATACGTACCTAAAGCGCAGTTAAGTGGTCAAATTGATTTTGTAACAAGCCCAGCCGTGGGTATTATTTATTATTCCACCCTAAGCGGTTCTTGGCGTTCAATGCAAAGTTTTTCTGTCATGGCCGCAATAGACGCCTGCGGCGGTGGTATACAAGCATATTGGCCTTCCGCTCTTTGGGTTCGTTACGCTTAAATTAAAGGAGAAATCAAATGCCAGATATTCAACCATCAGATGTAGCGCAATTTGCGCCTAACTACTATTCCGCCATCCGCAACCCAAAATGGAAAAACGCGGAACACACTATTGCTGACTGTGAAGTAAATTTTTTACACGTTGGTTTTGAGGAGTGGACACCGTTTACCGCACACGTAGACGACCACATGCCATATTCAAAACAAATTGTTGAAGAGCTTGCTGCTGGCACGTGGGGCGCTGTTGAAGAGTATGAAGCGCCCGTAGTGTTTGATGAATCAACGCTACCGCCAGTTTTGGAGCAGCCCAGCACCATAGGTTCTCAGACACTGTAATGCGCACTGTAGCTCCCGCCCACCAAGTCACGTAT
>Ga0181344_1001041_pt1 | contig 10449 bp, 4 predicted proteins | sample Su13VDMLBDD_FD_130098 | JGI IMG/M metagenome (GOLD analysis project Ga0181344, IMG submission 130098) | Freshwater viral communities from Lake Michigan, USA - Su13.VD.MLB.D.D | ecosystem: Environmental > Aquatic > Freshwater > Lake | place: USA: Michigan | collected 2013-07-15
AGCAACATCAGCTGCCCAACAAATGGGAAGAGGTGCAGGGCTTTCTGCTATTGGCGCAATTCAAAAACAATCACAAAGAGGAGCTACTCAATTGGCCGCAATGGATGAGCAAGCAAGAGAACAGAACCTTGCAGGATTTGAAAGAGCAGTAGGAGCAGCAAGTTCTGAAAGAGCAAGACAATTTGCTTCTGAATCAGAAAAAGAACAAGCCAGAACTGCAATAAAGGGGCAGCAGTTGGCTTCAAAAAGAGAAGCAGTTTCTAGAGGATTAAGTGGGGCGGCTGGAGCATTGGCATCATTTGCAGGTAGTGAAATGGATTTTGGTAGTGGAGGTGCAAAAAAATCTGCCAAAGCAAGCATTCTTCCAATAGAAATGAACTCCGGAGAACCAATGGCAACATCTATTGGCAGGTCTGCAACCGCTTTAGTTCCGGGAAGAATATCTGCTAAAGGTAAATCTGGAGTTCCAAAATACCTAAATCCAGCGTCAAGGAATCCATCACAGGGGATGATTACTCCTTGGAATTATTAAACATTAAAATATATGGCACAAGCTATTTCGGAAAGACTTCTTGAGCGGGCGCTAGGGCCCATAGATTTGTCGTATGCCTATCAGAAAATGGATGCTATGTCTAGGCAATTAGCTGCTGAAGACAGGTTAAGGAAGCAAGAAGCGGCCAAGCAGTACTATACTGACATGGCCACAATGAATAAGGATAAGGTTGGTGTAAGGGCAATTGACACTCCAGAGATTTCTAAATTATATAGCGAATGGTCTAATATAGGGAAAAAAATATCAAGCAACCCAAGGCTGATTACAAAAAACCCAGAAGAATACGGAAGATTAAAATCAGAGCAAGACGCATTAGAGAGTAAGCTGCTGACAAACATAAGGGCCAGCAAGGAATTGGGTAAGCAAGAGGTAAAGGATTTGGAGGACATGCTTAACCCAAAAAACATAGATTATTACGAACCCGGAGCTGCTACTTTGTATAGACAAGATGTTATTAATCAGCCAATTTCAGCAATTATAGCAAGCGGTTCTAACGACAAGGCTAGGTATTTTGCTAAAGCAATCAATGGAGATGACTTTTATAAGGCGTCACAACAAGCAATCCCATCAGAGGGAGTTCAGAAGGCGTGGAAAATAGAAGACCCTGCGTTCAAAGATGCATTTGGAAGAACAAGGCAGATTGAATACAGGGACATGCCACTTGATGCAAAGATTAAGAATGTATTTACAGACAGACTTTACTTGTTAAAAGGGAGAGCTGGAACATTTGCTAACCAAGAGTTAAACAAAGCAATAGAATCTAAAGATTTTGACAACGTAGTTGCGCAGTATAACAAATTTTATGACCCAGCTAATAAAGATGGTTATACTAAATACGGAATACCCGGAGCTCCAGCGCTTAAATTTGACAACACAGTTCCTAAGACAGAGTTGTTTGTAAACTATTTGACGGCAAGGGAGTTTATGAACAGGCTTCCGATGGGTGTTGTTTCACAAGCAAAGTTTGGGGACAAGGAAGGCATTGATTATAGGAATAGACTTGCCACGATTAGGTCGCTTAATGATTTCAATAGAAGGCAAGCGCTGAAAGAAAATACGAATATATATTCACCACAGGAAGAAATTGAGGCAATAGCCGCAGCCCCGTTAGGCCCAGAAACAAGGCAGGCGGCAAAAGAATTTACAGAAAAGTACAATACGATGTTTAGCGGTGAGAAGATTTTTCCGCTTGTAATAGCAGAGGCAACTACGCTTAAGGGAACTCCATACGAAACTGCGCTCGATTTGGTTAAATCCAAGTTTGACCCGAAAGGGAAATATATTATTGTTGCAGGAGACAACAGCGTAACCGCAAATAGGAAAAAGGAAGAGCTTGCAAGGTTAATCAACATAAAGAATAAAGAATTTGGAGTTCCTCCTGTAACAGGAAAGGATTTGACAGACGGAAAAGTATTTGTAAAGCAAATTCCTGTAAAAGATGCAGAGCCAGATGTAATTGTTTACTCAATTAGGAATAAGCAGGCTGTAGCAGAAATAGTCAATGGTGTAATACTTTCTCAAATGAATCCGAGTCAAACGAAAAAGTACGTTACAGCAGGGTTTACTGGAGGTGGAGCGCCATCCACAAAGCCAACAACAAAGGTTAAGGGAGGACAAACAGAAGCGCAGAAAAGAGGTCTTTAAATATATATAAATGCCGGATAACAAGGACTACATATCGAATGCCTATAGTGCTATAAAGGAAAAGGTGGAAGGGTTTAACAGAACTCCAGATGAGTTTAGGAATTTGATGTCAACAGATGTCAAGTATAGGACAAATGTATATAATACTTTAAAAGAAAAAGTAGAAGGATTTAATAGAAGTCCATCGGAATTTGATAGCCTTATTCTTTCTGGAATTAAAAAACAAGAACAGCCTGCTGCGGTAGAAAAATTCGGGCCGCTTCCTGCAAAAACTACAATAGCGCAAGAGTTACCATCTTTTCAGCAACAGCAAGAACAAGTTAGGGCTCCATTAAAATACGGACAAGCAGCAGCAAGAGACAGGACTGAAACTGGTAAACTATTAGCTACAACATGGAATAACTTTGTAGGTGGTGCCGAAAGTTTGCTAGCAGGAACAATTGCAAGGGCAGGAGGAGCTAAACCATTTGGAGGAGTTTCAGACTTAGCGGCACAGGCTATATCCGGGAAGACTAAGACAATGGGAGAAACTATAAAAGAGTTTCAAGAAGCTCCTAAAAAGCAAGCAGAATTTGAAAAAGAAGCATTTAAAAAAATAGGAGAATTGACGGGAGTCATTAAGTCTGACTATGTAACTCCCGAAGAGCAGCAACAAATTTCTGAAATAGATTTTACGAATAGAAGTTTTTCTGACAACGCTAAAGCATTATTTGCATCTGGAGGAAGGCTTGCATTTGACATACCAGTTGCCGTAATGACTGGCAGCTCTTCTTATTACCTTCAGTCATACGGAGAAAGTGTAAGAGATTATGACAGGATGGTAGAGAAGGGGCAGCTTGAACCTAATCCATTGGCGAGAGAATTTTACGGTAATACAGTAGGGCTTATAACCTCACAATTAGAAAAGCTTGGAATAGACAAAATATTCGGAGCTGGGCCTGCTTTAAAAAATATACAAAGAAAGGCTATCGCTAACATATTTGGCAAAATTGCAAAAAGTGGAGCCCCATTATCTGCAAAAGCAACAGAAAAGTTAATAGAATCAGAGATTAGAGGATTGTCCGCAAACATAAAAGCAAGGGGCATAAAAGCTGCTTATGGTTTTCCTGTAGAAGGATTAACAGAGGGGTTAGAATCAGCGATGGTGGAAGGGGCTAAGGTTGTTACCAATAAAATACAAGGACAAGAGGTATATGACGAGAAAGAGATTGTAGACAATATTGGTAAAAATATATTCAACGCAACTGTTGCTGGAGGTGTGTATGGTGTTCCTATGGGAGCTATTGCATCATTTGGTAAAAACGTAAATACCAGCGTGTTAAAAGACATTGCTGCAGCAAAGACAGATGAAGACTTTGCGAAGATTGACAATGACTTAGAGGAAATATTTGTAGCAAATAATTACAGCCCAGAAGAGAGAGAAGCTGTTTCCGCAATAGCAAAGAACTACGCTAGAATAAAGCAAAAGCTTCCTCCACTTACTCCTCCAGAAGTTCAAGAGAAGGTAATACCGCTGATTGAACAAAGAGACAAGATTGACGAAGAGCTTACGGCAAAAAAAGAAAATGCCTCAAACTTGGATGAAGCCGTAGTCGCTGATGAAACAGCTGACATAGAAATGCTTGAAGCAAAAAGAGCATCAATCAATGACGAGATTAGGTCTGAAGTTGCAGGTACGGAGTTCAAATACTTTGAGCAAGATGGAAAATTCTTCAAGCAATTAGGAGAGAATCAGCCAGAAGAAATTACTAAGGCAAGATTTGACATAGAATCAATTAGGCAAGAAGACAAGCAACTAGCGCAGGACGAAGAAGATGCGACTACTGTTCTTGACATGATGGACAAGCCTGTTATTATTAATGGCGAAAGAGCTACATTGTCTCAAGAAGGACAGACTGTAATTGCAAAAATTGTAGGTAAGCCTAGGATTATTGAGATTGGGAATATTGACGAAATAGGTAATCAAAAACTTTCAGACGTTGGATTAACGCAAGAAGAATCAGCAGTTACGCTAAGTGACACAGGTGGTGTAGTTGTAAGAGGAGTTGAGTTTGTAAACCTATTTACAGACCCGTTAGCGGCAATCAATAGAGATGCTAATGGAAATGTTGTTTCAGTTAATTTAGAAACAGCAGATGGCAAGAAAAGAACTTTCAGAGGTGCTACAGCTGATGATGTAGCATACCAAATAACTTTAAAGAAAATAACCGAAGACAATGAAACAAGACAACAATTTGAAGACTTCGTTGAGTCCAACGAATCAATCAAGCAAGAGCTCGAATCTGGACAAGTTGCAGAAGCTCCCGTTGAAGCAGCGCCTGTCGTTGCTGAACAAGTTCCTGTTGTCGCAGAAGAAGAAGTAGCGCCTACTAATGAAGTAGAAAGACTAAGGGCAGAAGAGCAAAAAGAACTGCTTGCCGCAATACCGAATATTGAAGAATATAAAGTTAATGGCGTTGTTGACAGGAATAAAATAACTAACGAGGAAGACAAGAAGAAGTTTGACGAAATATACAACAGGTATGACAAGCTTATAACCCCACTCCTTAAAGCAGAGCAACCCGTTGCAGAGGTTCAGCCAGTTGTGGAAGAGGTTGTACAAGAAAATGTACAAGAAGCTCCAGTAGAAAAACCTGCTGAAAAGAAGCCTAAAATGGTTACTCAAACAGGATTGCTTGTTCCTGCAAATGGAAGAGTTGTAATGGTTGGAGAAGCTAACCCAGATTTCCAGAATACTTTTATTATTCTTGGAGAAGACACTACCATTGAAATGCCTAACGGGGAGACAAGAGATGCTACGTTTGCTGTTGTGGAAATGGACGATATACTCGCATCTCATGATGAAAATTCCTTTAACGACACGGATGGCTACCCAAGTCAGAACGGGATGAACGCAAACCCAAGAAACTATAAGACAGACGCTGTTGCGATGGACAAGGTTAATAGAGACGCTAATAACCTAAAGCCGTCTATTGTTATTTCAGATTCAGCAACCCCAGAAACAGGAGTGCCTATTATTACTACAGATGGTATTGTAGTTTCTGGTAACGGAAGGACAATGGCAATAAAACTTTCTGAAAGAATTGCTCCAGAAAAGTACGCCGAATATAGAAATAACCTAGAGAAGAGGGCTGCAAAATTTGGTATTGACGCTGCCGAGGTAAGGCAAATGAGGAATCCAGTATTGGTTAAAGTGGACACAAAGATTAAAGAATACTCCATAAAAGAGCTTGACGCATATAACCAAAAGGCACAAAAGGGAGAAAGTCCTGTAGACAAGGCTATTAAGAGGGCGGGAATAATTACTGCTAATCAGCGCCTAAAAGACGGAATATTAAGAATTATTGAAGGGTATAATACAATGTCAGAATTGTTTGACAACAAGGCTGATAGGAGTGCAATCATAGATTTATTTGAAGCAAACGGAATAATAACCGCACAGGAAAGAAGTGAATACGTTGGAGCAAACAAGGAGCTGACAGAAGATGGCAAGGACTTGGTAAATGATGTACTTATTGCTACTATAATCAGCCCAGAGGTAATGAGAGCGACAGACAATGTAAAAAGTTTTAAAAAGAATATTGTTAACGCGCTTCCGCTACTGACAGAGAATTACAGGAACAAAGACTACAGTCTTGAAGAGCTAATCAACAATGCCATACTTTTGCAATCAGACATGGTTTCAAGAGGGTTTAAGCTTAATGAGTTTTACGACTTTATAAGCCAGACTCAAATGGGTAGGCCGCACAATCCAGATGTAGTTGTAATGAACAGGATGATTGCAGAAGGGCCGAACAAGTTTAAGGAGTTTGTTAGAAAATACAATGTTGCAGCAGAAACATCGGGAGGTGGTATGTTTGCATCAGAGGCACTAACTAGAGAGCAAGCATTAGGGCAATTAGCCAAAACAGAAGACAAAATATCAGAAAATGAAAGGAAAATCATTGCTAGTCTTGCAGGCATCTATGCAGAGTATGAACGAGGGCAACAAGCAGGAACTGCTAAAGTATTTGAGCAACCCATCGTTGAACAAGTTACGGAGCAAGAAGCCGCAGACTTCCCAGAGTTCGTCAATGGAGAGTTCACAAACCCCAAGTTCGAGCAGCAGTACCAAACCGAAAAAACCACAGCTTTCGGCTTCACAGAAACAAGGGAGCAGTTCGTTGCTAGGAAGTTTTGCTAATAAGATTAAAGCACTAATAAAAAAATAGACTATGCCACTTAAAAAGCCAACCAGCAGAAGCAAGAAAGCTGTACAAAGTGCAGTTTCAGCTAACATCAGGGAGCTGAAGAAGTCAAAAACAAAGCGCCCAATGAATCAAATAATTGCAATTGCTTTATCTTCGGCCAAAGTAAAAAAGAAGTAATATGTCACTTTGCCCAAATAAAAGTTCAAAAGAGTGGAAAGATTTGTCAGCAGGCCTTACAGAAAAGCTTGCAGGTAAATCAGCTAAAGAAATAGACGCAGTAGCTCACGTTGCCTATATACTAAAAGGAGACGGGAGTATTCCTGCTGTAGACGAAGCGGTAGTTCTTTTGACTAAAAATGGCAAAAAACAATTTACCGAAACTGTAAAAACTGCATCAAAGGCATTTAAGTTAGGCGCTGAAGAAGCCAGAAAAGAAGCATTTTTAGCAGGCCAAATGAGGCAGGGAAGAGACATGGCCCCTAAGATTAGGGCATTGGAAGAAAGGCTTGCTGAAGGTAAAATAACAGAAGCTGAATATAAGGAAAGGATTAAGGAGTTAGAGTACGAAGGAAGATTTAAAGAGGCGGAGGCAAAGCTTGCTGCCGAAATAGAAGGCAAGAAGGCTGGCAGAAAAGAAGGCGTAAAAGAACAGACTGCTTTCCAGAAGGAGTTTGCAAAAAGAATCAGCGACTTCATTAAAGCATCCGAGAAACTAAGAGGTGTACTCTCTCCAAAGCAAGTTGAATCAGTAGTGAAGAAAGCTGCTTCTGTTGGAACTAGCGACAAAGCAATGAGTAAATTTACTCAATACTTTGAGAAAATCGTTTCTAATGCAAACTATGACAAGGATTTGAGTACTGGCGTTTCCCTTCAGAAGAAGTTGGTTAAGCCATTTGCTGAAGCCGCTGCTCTTGTTAAGAGGATGAAAAACCTCCCATTAGAATACTTGAGCGCTGAAGATTTGACAAAGTTTAATGAACTTGCATCAGCATACGTAGCATCTACTCTAGCGCCAACGTCTCCAAATTACATGGCATTTGATGTGGCTTCCACAGAGAAGTTGTTTAAGCCTATTGAAGACGCAGTAAATGACGCTATAACAGCCGACGTAGAAGCAGCTTATGGAGTAATTGGATTGACTAATGAAGAGGCTTTGATTCTTGATGAGTTTATGTCTTCAGAAGACATGGACATGTTTGTTAAAAACTTGGCAGAAGCAAAGAAGAAAGCGTTAAGGACTAACCTAGAAAAGGTAGCCGACTATTCCCTTATTGGACTAAAGGAAAAGCTTGATGCAAGTTCAGCAGAACTTGAACAAGAGTATGGGAAAGATTTTGTAGAAAAGCTAAGGAGAATTTCTGAAGTAAACCCTGCTACAATAACAGACAACAATCAGCTTGCTGAATTAATAAAAACAGTAGACAACGTAATAGTAAATAACTCTAACGCAAACGTAGGAAATGTACTTGCAATAGTTCTTGCAACAGAAAATATTCCAAAACTAGAGAAGGCAACTAATCCAGTAACCAAGTTCTTGGTAGGTGCTATTGCTAAATTCTATTACGACACGCCAATAGTTCTTCAGAGAATGTTTGGTAACACTACAATAGAAGCAGCAATAAGAAGGCTTACTGGACTTGATGCAGTAATTACAGGTTCAACAGATGCTGAAAGAATTGTAATTAATAAGGTACGAGAATACCAAAAGTTTAGAAAAGAAATAGGGTTAGACAATTCTGCTGAATCAGACATTACGGTAGGGGTTTATGCCGACTTAATAAACGTAAAGAACGGTTCAGAAGATGCTGATTTCCGTAATAATAAGGCACAGCTGGAGCAGTCTATTGATGCATACAATAGCAGTTCAGACCCGGAAGACAAGTACATTGGCAAGCTTCTTGAGTTCTTGTACGATTCTTCTGTAAAGGAAAGCAATACGCTTGCAGACTTTAAAGAAAACTATTCTTTCATGCATCCGAAAGAAGTTAAAGCTGCTGAATGGGTAAACAAAAACATCTGGAAAGAGAACGAAGCTGAATTTAAGAGGCATGCGGAAGAAGACTTAAATGAAACTTTTGATGCAGCGGAAAGAGAAAACTACCAACCAAGAAGGTACAAGAGGGTAAGTAAAGAAGCTGAACAGTTTGACCCTAATGAAACAATATTTAAGAATAGTTCGCTAAAGCCAAAGGAAACTGGAAGAAGTAAGGAAAGAAAACTAATCAATACAATTCCAGACAATAAAGCTGTAGAGTATAGGTTTGAATTTAATACGTTCAAGACTTACCAAGAGCAGCTATTTACTGCAAAGTCACATCTTGGGGCAAAGACATTTCATTATATCTCCAAGAATAAGGATGCGATGCAAAAGATTTTTGGGGGAAAGGCTAATTCTGACTTCTTCGCTGAATCGTATAAAAAGCAATACGAGCAAATGCGCTATGGCAAGAAGCAGGTTGACGAGTTGTTCAAGTCTGTAATTATGTCTGCTACCAGAATACTTAAGGATTTGGGTTCGGCTATTGCGCTTGGAAGGCCTACACAAGCAATCTCTCAAGCTACACCACTAGTATTGGCAGCCGTCAGGAATCGAAAGTACATGATTGAGGTTATGTCTAATAAAGTTTCTAATGACATAGAGTTGTTCAATCTTGCCCCAATAGGTTCTAGAGGTATTGAGATGGGAGCAGCAGGAAGGGCAGAAGAAGCTGAAGCTTTGACATATTCAAAAACGCAAAGAGGAGCAAAGAAAGTCCTGTCAACAATTTCTGATGTAACCTCAAAAATAAGAGAGTTGTCTCTTACGGCTTTGACTAAGACGGACGTTTACGTTGCTAAAAAATCTTTTGCTGGGTACTACCTACAGTACATGAACGAAGTAGCTAAAATACCTACAACGGCCAAAGATTTAGAAACCGAGCATCAGAGGATGAATGAAGACAGGCAGATGGCGCTTTCTTATGCGCAGCAATCTGTTGACAAGACGCAGGGCGTAAGTACAAGAATCCTTCAGTCAGAGTTTAAGAAAAACCAATCTGGTTCTTCTTATGGGGAGATTATAAAGAACATTATAATGCCGTTCAATAACTTCAGCTCAAACACAAAGGCGAGGACTATTGAGGATGGAGCAAAAATTATATACGGGAATAGAGCGCAAAAGGCTGAAGCTGGTAGAGATTTAGCAGGAACTGTTTTAGAAACTGCTGTATATCAAGCAATTAATGTATTTCTTGTTGCTGGAATATACAGGTACGGAATAAAGGAGGTATTAAAATTAGCATTTGACATTGAAGATGACGAGGAGTTTTACGACACCCTATCTGGTTCATTTAAAAAGTACTATACATACGTATTAAGAGATTTGACTGTGAGTGGATTCGGCACAGGAGTTGAAGATTCTGGATTGTGGGTTATGAACAGAATGGCCTACTTGTTTTCAGAAGACGCTTGGAGTGACACAGGAAAGGATTATTTTGAATGGCTGAAGGATGAACCAACGTTCCAGCCTCCGTTTAAACCAAAAAATACATCAGATTTTGCATTTTATGACGGACTTGGCTCTTATGGAATACCATTTGAAACATTCCAGAAGTCAATTTCTGACATTTCTTATGCGGTAAAAGGGAAGGCTGAAGCTCCTGTTTCGTTTGAAAAGAGGACAGAAAAAGTTGGAAGCAGAACGGACATGTACGGAGTTACTACAAAAGAAATAGACTTAACAAATGAGCAGCAAAGGTTCTTCTTATTCATGGGTATAGCTAATGGGATTTCAGCACTTAGCGGATTCCAAGACGCTGACATTATGAGAGCAGGAGAAAGACTTAAGTCTAATATTAAAAGAGGAGAGAGAATAAGGCAGTTCCCACAAAAGCGGTCAGCTCCTAGAATTAAAGGTGGAATAAAAACTCCTAAAGCTGGAACTGGCGGACTTAAGACAGGTCGCTAATATTCATTATATTTGTAAAAACATAGACTATGCCTTTTATAGCAAATTATACGGTGGCTCAAGGACTTAATTGCAGCCAATTAGTCATAACAGACACCTCAAGTTACGCTTCAGAG
>Ga0181344_1001042_pt1 | contig 10431 bp, 9 predicted proteins | sample Su13VDMLBDD_FD_130098 | JGI IMG/M metagenome (GOLD analysis project Ga0181344, IMG submission 130098) | Freshwater viral communities from Lake Michigan, USA - Su13.VD.MLB.D.D | ecosystem: Environmental > Aquatic > Freshwater > Lake | place: USA: Michigan | collected 2013-07-15
CAGATCCGCAGTGCTCGCGCAATGCAGTCTACCCCGCCATCGAGTTGGGCATCAACACTCGGTGGGAAGAGTCGCTTGTCGCCTGCAAGACCTGCCCGAAGCTGCCCCGCGCCACTTGGCAGAACGAGCGGTGCTACGCCTACCGCGTCATGGGCCGCTGCTACAGTGAGGTAGGGCTCTCACACGAGGCCGAGCAGGCTTTCCACTCGGCGGCTGGCGAAGCCCCCAACACCCGCGAGCCTTGGTGTGAGTTGGCGCTCCTGTGCTACCGCCAGAGCCGCTGGGAGGAGTGCTTTGCCTACGCCATGCGGGCGCTGCGCATCACCGACCGCGAGGCCGTCTACACCTGCGACCCCGCCGTGTGGGGCTATCAGGCGCATGACCTCGCCGCCATCTCATCTTGGAACCTTGGTCTCAAAGACATCGCAATTCAGCAGGGGCAACTTGCGGTTGATCTGGAGCCGGGGGACAGTCGTCTCCGTGCCAACTTGGATTGGTACATGGGTAAAGTTGAGCTTGAAGAGGAAGCGGCGTAATGGACTTGCAGTCACTTCTCAACATCATTGGCGGCGCGGCCATCGCTACTGGCGGTTGGTTTGCCCGCGAGATCTGGGGCGCAGTGAAGGAATTGCGCAGGGATCTGCATGAACTTGAGGTTGATATGCCCAAGTCCTATGTCAGCAAGCCCGACATGGACAAACGCATGGACCACATTGAGGACATGTTTAAGCGGATCTATGACAAGCTGGACGGGAAGGCGGACAAGTGATCGACACCGACGCCATCACTAAACCTGTCGCCGTCGTGACTGCGGTCATGGCGATGATTGGTGGCGGCTATTCGCTATATGATAAATTTAAACTCCCCCCGAAGGACATCCTCAAGTGGGATGCGGATCATTTCAGCATCACCAGCGGCCCGGCCTCTGGCTCATTCAAGGTGGTTGTAGCCCGCCAAAAGATCCGCGACGACTGCACGGTTGAGGACTTCAGCCTTGAGGTGCGCGACTCCGACTACATGGTCCACAAGGCGCTCCCGTCAGTCGCCAAGTTCAGCGGCCCCGCCAGCCCAACCGTGGACAAATTCGGCTACACGATGACCGTGGAGAGCCCGGATGGCGTCGCCCCCGGCGGCGCGAAGCTGATTGCCCGCATCATGTACAAGTGCCCCGAGGGCAACGTCGTAATCGCATACCCGGACCACAAGAACCTGACATTCACCATCGAGGGGAAGTAAAATGGACTTACTGAAGCAATTTGGCCCCTTACTTGGGCAACTGGCTCCATCCATCGCCACGGCGCTGGGGGGCCCGCTGGCTGGCGTTGCCGTCAAGACGCTGTCCAGCGCCCTCTTCGGCCACGAAGACGCCTCTGAGGAGCAGATCTCCGAGGCCATGGCGTCGGCCACGCCCGACCAGCTTGCGGCCATCAAGAAGATCGACGCCGACTTCAAGGTGCAGATGAAGTCTCTGGACATTGACCTTGAGCGCATCGCCGCCGGTGACCGTGACAGCGCCCGGCAGATGCAGCGCGAGACAAAGGATTGGACGCCCAAGGCCCTCGCCTTCTTCATCACGTTCGGGTTCTTCGGGGCGCTGATCTGGATCATGGTCTTTGGGATCCCCCAGACGGGAACTGAAGTCCTCCTGATGATGCTGGGCTCTCTCAGTACCTCATGGACCGGCGTGATGCAGTTCTACTTTGGCTCATCGGCTGGCTCCAAGGAAAAGAACAGCCTCCTCGCCGCGAAGGACAAGTGACATGCAAGAGAACTGGGATAAGAGCTTTGAGATGGTGCTGAAGCACGAAGGTGGATTTGTGAACCATCCCAAAGATCCGGGCGGCATGACCAACTTGGGGGTCACAAAAGCGGCTTGGGAGGGCTACGTCGGCAAGCCCGTGGACGAAACTTTCATGCGCAAGCTTACGCCTGAAGTGGTGAAGCCGTTCTACAAGGCCATGTACTGGGACAAGATCAAGGGGGACCAACTCCCCAATGGAGTGGACTACGCTGCCTATGATTTGGCGGTGAACTCCGGCGTCGGGAGGGCCGCGAAGTTCTTGCAGACGATTGCTGGTGTCACAGCAGACGGCGTTCTCGGCCCCAAGTCTATGGGCGCCATCAGGGAGTGCAACCCCGAGCAGATGGTTGACGCCCTCTGCGACATGCGCCTCGACTTCCTCAAGCGCCTGCCGACCTTCGACACCTTTGGCAAGGGATGGTTGATCCGAGTGGCGGACGTTAAGGCCAAAGCCACCGGCATGGCGTAAACTGCCCGGCAATGGTATAAAGGGCGGATCACGGGGTTAGTCATGACCACAGGCCTCACATATTCGCAGTACGTCACTCAAATCGCCACGATGGCCGTCGTGGCGGAGACTGATGCTGCGTTCATCACAATCTTGCCTCAGATGATCACCTACGCCGAGAACCGGATGTACCGTGATCTTGATTTTCTTTTTACATCCATCTCGACAACCGCCTACGGCTTGACTGCTGGGAGCCGCCAAATTGCGGTTCCAACGGGCACGTTTGTGGTTCCCGAACAGATCAATGTCCTAACACCGAGTGGTTCTACAAATCCTGATACTGCAACTAGGGTTGCCCTACTGCCAACGACCAAAGAGTTTTTGGATTCCGTCTACGGCTCTGGCGCGACGGCTAACCGTGGGGTGCCTCAATATTTTGTGCCCTTTGACGATTACACGTTCCTTGTTGGCCCATATCCTGACGCCAACTACACTTGTGAGATTGTTGGTACTTATCGCCCCAACAGCTTGTCTTCAACGAACACTACCAGCTACATCAGCCTCTATCTGCCGGATGTCTTCATTATGGCGAGCATGATCTATATTAGCGCATATCAGCGCAATTTCGGTCGCGCCAACGACGACCCTCAGATGGCAATAACCTACGAAAGCCAGTATCAGGCGCTTCTCAAGTCGGCCATGATGGAAGAGAACCGCAAGAAGTTTGAGGCTGCGGCTTGGTCTTCGCAGTCGCCTTCGACCGCCGCCACGCCTACAAGGGGATAACACATGCCCCATCAAGCCCTCAAGCTCATGCCGGGTGTCGATCAAAACAAGACACCGGCACTCAATGAAGCGGCTATTTCTGAGAGCCAGCTTGTCCGGTTTATCCCTGACCGAACTCTTGGCGGGCTTGTCCAGAAACTCGGTGGCTGGACAAAGTTCTACGCTGCTGAGATTGGCTCCACCGTCCGCGCCCTATGGGCGTGGGAAGACACCAACTCCAATTCATACTTAGCTGTTGGCGCGGAGGGCGTTGCCCCTATCACGGTGACCGGCGCAAGCGGCAATGGCACAACCGCCACGCTGACCTTCGCGGGTCCGTTTATCTTCAACGTGAACCAGCGCATCATTGTGAGTGGGGTAAATCCCGGCGGCTACAACGGCACCTATGTGGTCACGGCGGCGACATCGACCAGCGTCTCGTATGCCAACGCAACTACGACTGCCTATGTTTCTGGCGGGTCGATCACTGGCGGCGGCAATTCGCTTGGGATCATCATCTCTGGCGGTAGCCAAGACATCACGCCAGAGCAAACGATAGAAAGCACAACTGCCGACTTTAGCACTACTTCAGGCAGTAATGCCGTTGTCGTTGTTGACACTGCCAGCGGCACAAATGACTACTATGTTGTTGATATTAAAACTCAAATTAGCGTTGGTGGAATCGTTCTATTTGGGCAGTATCAAATATCAAACCCGTCCTCAAACGTGAATCAGTACACCATCTATGCGGCGGATCTTGCCACATCGACGGTTGCCAATGGTGGCGCAACACCTTCTTTCACCACCGGAACCGGCACTAACTTTGTCTCTGTCACGTTGAATGATCACGGGTATCTTGCTGGCGATACATTTCCCGCGCTCATCGCTACATCAGTCGGCGGCTGCACGATATATGGGAACTACACAATTCTGAGCATCACCAGCGCCAACGTCTTTGTGATTGCTGCATCCACATCCGCCACCTCTTCTGCAACTGTCTCAATGAATGGTGGTCATGTTTACTTCCTCTACCACAACGGCGTCGGCGTCTACCCGCCGGGCGTGGGCTACGGCGTTGCTGGGTATGGGTTCTACGGTTACGGCGGCGTCGTCCCCGTGGCGTTCCGAGGCGTCCCAATTAACGCCACTGATTGGACGTTAGACAATTGGGGAGAAGTGCTGATCGCTAACCCGCTCAATGGCCCCATCTACGCATGGAATCCGACTGAGGGGACGGCAGTCGCAGAGATCATTGTTGCTGCCCCATCGGTCAATCAGGGCGTATTTGTAGCCATGCCGCAGCGCCAGATTATTGCGTGGGGCTCGACGTTCAACGGCATTGCGGACCCAATGCTAATCCGTTGGTGTGACGTTGACAATTACAACGATTGGACTGCCACCATCACCAATCAGGCTGGCAGCTACCGAATCCCCAAGGGCTCGCGGATCGTTCAGGGCATTCAGGCCGGGCAGCAAGGGCTCCTGTGGACGGATCTTGGCATCTGGGCCATGCAGTATGTTGGCCCGCCATATGTCTACCAGTTCAATGAGCTTGGCACTGGATGCGGACTGGTTGGCCGCAAGGCTGCTGGCTCCATGAACGGCATCGTTTACTGGATGGGCCAGAGCCAGTTCTATCGGCTTGCCGGGAGTGGTGTTGAGCCTATCCGCTGCCCGGTATGGGATGTAGTGTTCCAAGACCTAGACACCGATAATCTCGACCGCATCCGTGTTTGCCCCAACTCGCGCTTTGGTGAGATTGCTTGGCACTTCCCGACCAAAGGGAATGGTGGCGAGAACTACGGCTACGTTAAATACAACATCGTCCTCGACCAGTGGGACTATGGGTCCAACTCGACGGCCAACCCTTATGTGGCGCGGTCTGCTTGGATCAACGAGTCCGTGCTTGGCCCACCCATTGGCGCTGGCTTGAACCAGTATCTTTATCAGCATGAGACATCGACTGATGCTGATAACGTAGCGATGGACAGCTATTTCCAGACCGGCTACTTCGTCCTGAACGAGGCCGATGTAAAGATGTTCATTGATCAGGTCTGGCCGGACATGAAATGGGGTTACTATGGCGGGACGCAGGGTGCTAACATCCTGCTGACCTTCTATGTGACTGACTATGCCGGGCAGACGCCTATTGCTTATGGCCCCTACACGTTGACGCAAGCAACGACCTATATCACTCCACGATTCCGTGGGCGTCTTGTCTCGATCAAGATTGAGAGTAATGACATTGGCTCGTTCTGGCGTCTTGGCAACATCCGCTATCGTATCCAACCTGACGGACGATTCTGATGCCCGCATCGCTCGATGATATTCTTACCACCCAGAAGAACGGTGTTGTCGCCATCAACGGCCTCAACCAGAGCCTCAGGTTGATTGAGGCGGATCTCCCATGCATCTGCACAAATCTGGCGCTCCTCGTCACGGCCATCAACGGCGTGGCTGGCAACACATATCCATCCACTGTCAGCAATACGGTTGCAGCATCGACTACGCATCAAGAGGTTGTCGGCGCTGGCAAGCTGTTCAGCGTGTCAATTCCGGTGCACGCCGGGTCTGCTCAGGTTTACATCTACGACTCCGCGACCACTGGCGGTATAGCCGCCACAAACCTGATTTATAGGTCTCTGCCATCCAATGCGGCTTCCTTCACGCCGTATCAGGATGTGAAGCTGCCATATGTAAATGGCTTAGTCCTAAAGACTGACGCCGGGATGAACTTCTGCGTCGGCTACACGCCAAATCCATGAGGATGCCATGCCACTAGCAAGAGGTTCATCCCAGAATGTCATTGGCTCCAACATCAAGGAATTGATGGATACTGGCCGTCCTCAAAAGCAGGCTGTAGCAATTGCTCTCAGCGAGTTACGCAAGCGTCGGGCGACCGGCGGCGCATCCTTCTTCGGGAACCCAAGCGAAGTCTCGATGGACAAGATCCACGTTGGGCCGATCCGTAGCCCTGTCTCTGGCCGCACAGACCATCTCCCGATGCATGTTCACTCTGGCTCCTACGTTATCCCCGCAGACATCATCTCTGCGATGGGCGAGGGAAACACCGAGGCCGGGTTTAAAGTTGCCAATACGATCTTCACGCCCGCCCCCGAGATGAAGGGCATGCCGGGCATGGATGCGCAATTAGGGTTGCCGGGTAAAGCAGGAGGGGGCTCAATTGAGCCCTCTTTACCACCCGTCCCTATCGTTGCCGCTGGCGGCGAATATGTAATCCATCCTGATGATGTGACGCGCATGGGCGGTGGGGACATCGACCGTGGGCATAAGGAATTGGACGACTTCGTAAGATCGTATAGGGCTAAGACTGTTCAGACGCTGCGGAAACTTCCGGGGCCAAAGAAAGACTAAGGGGGAGCTATGTTTGACAACTTTGGGGTAAGGATTGGAACGCCAGACGATGTCCATCCTATGATGGATCTGGCTATGCAGGCATGCGATGAAAATGGGTTTGTTGATCCTAACCCACAGAAGCTTCTGGCTGAGATCTGGCCTGCCTTGAATCTTGACAATGGGATTGTCGGGATCATTCAAGATGAAGGCGCTGGCCTTGAGGGCGCGATCCTTCTCAGAGTTGGAACAATGTGGTATTCAGATGCACAGGTGCTTGAGGAGCGCGCGATCTTCATCCATCCCGACTACCGCAGTGCAAAAGGGGGGCGGGCGCGGCGTCTGTGCGAGTTTTCGAAGAGGACGGCTGATGGGCTTGGGATTCCCTTGATTATCGGCGTGTTGTCGAACCACCGGACAGAGGCCAAGGTTCGTTTGTACGAGCGTCAATTTGGGAGACCAAGTGGCGCGTTTTTCCTGTATAATGCCACGACCGGCGTTCACCGGACGGCTGCGGAGTAATCAATATGGGCGGCGGCGGAAAAAGTTCACAATCCACCCAAACAGTATCTATCCCGCCCGAAGTTTTGGCGCGGTACAATGCTGTTAACGCCCGCGCCGAGACTGTCGCCCAGCAGCCTTTCCAGCAATATACGGGCGAGTTTGTCGCTCCCCTGACGCCTACGCAGCAGGCTGGCATTCAAGCCACCAGTGGAGCATCGCAGTTGGCCCAGCCCTATTATGGGGCGGCTACGACTGCGGCGCTTGCCGGTGCGATGCCGGTGAACCCGCAAGGGCTTCAGGTTGGTCAGTACATGAACCCCTTCACACAGAGCGTTGTGGGGGCCACGCAGGCCGCTATGGGCCAGCAGCAGGGCCAGCAGCTTGCCCAGCAGCAGGCAGAATCCATCAGGGCTGGCGCATTTGGCGGCGACCGCGCGGGCTTGCAGAGGCAGGCTCTACGGGGCCAGCAGGGCCTTGCGCAGGCACAGGCGATTGCTCCGCTGTATCAGCAGGGCTACCAGCAGGCGCTTCAGACTGCCCAGCAGCAGCAGGGCGTTGGCCTCGGCGCGCAACAGGCGAACCGGCAGGCTGTGCAGCAGTTGAGCCAGCAACTCGGCGGCCTTGGCACTGGAGCCCAGCAGGCGGCGTTGCAGGGCGCTCAAGCGCAGATCGGCGCAGGCACCCTCCAGCAGCAGACGCAACAGGCGCAGGACACTGCTCAGTATCAGCAGTTCTTGCAGCAGCGCGGCTACGACTTCCAAGTTGCTCAGTTCCTCGCGAACATCGCGATGGGCACGGGCGCGCTGTCTGGCTCGACGACGACTTCTACGCAGCCTCGCGGGTTCTTCTCGAACCGTGGCGGCTTCAAGACCGGAGAGAGCCTGCATAGGTCTGGGAAGGCCTACGGCGGCGGTCTGGACCCCAACTCGATGGGTGGAGCAGTCTATCAGCCCGGAGCCTTTGAGAGGGGCGGCTATGCCACTTCTGGCTCCGTTGTAGACGCGACTGATCTTGCGGCCATCCTTGCCCAGCAGCGTCAATCCTTCGGCCCATTTGCTTCCGCTGGCCCCTATGGTCAGGCTGCGGGCGCAACGCCCCACGGCCCCAGCGGAATCGTGCCGCAGCAACAGATGCATACTCCCAAGCTTGTCACTGCTGGCCCGCTCCCAAAGCAACAGGCTGGTGCGGGTTCCGGTCTTGGGAAAATGTACAGCCTTGCAGATGAAGCTACAAAGGGTCTTAGCGGCAAGGGCCTGACGGAGCGCGCTGGCGAGAAGATGGGCCTTCGCGATTCCGCCGAAAAGGTTGCGGAAGCCAAAGGCGCAAACATGCCGGGGGCAAGCGCAAACGCTACCACCGGAAACCAGAATCCATCTGGTGGTGTTATGCCCTCGCCTCCGCCTCGCGACCCTACAGCGACTTCTGGAGGCGAAGGGCTTTTAGATCGCCTTACGGGGCTCTTCAAATCTGAAGGCGGCGGTATCATGCCTCGCCATCACTACGCTGATGGCGGTAGCGAAGACAGCCAAGGCGACGAGGCTGTCCCGTATGACCCCAGCGACGTTATGGGCACAAAAGACCCGATGGAGGGTGTGCTGAAAGCTGGCTCCCAGAAGCCCCCGCAATTGAAGACTGCGGGTGGCGGTGGTGGCGGTGGCGGCGGGGGTGGCCTTGGTGGCGATATTGCCAAGGGCCTTGGAATGGCGAAGACGGCTCTTGATGTGGGCACCGCTCTGTTTGCGCTGTCGGATAAGCGCCTAAAGGACAATGTTCGCCCCGTTGGCAAGACCTTCGACGGGCAGAACATCTACAGCTACAACCTTGGCGACAAGCCGACCCAGCTTGGCCTCATCGCGCAGGAAGTCCGTTCCAAGCATCCTGATGCTATAGGGCATCGCGGCAAGTACCTCACCGTAAACTATGATGAGGCAACACGGCATGCAGCCAATCGTGGGCACTTCTATGAAGGTGGCATTGTCCCCCGCCACGGCTATCAGACTGCTGGGACCGTCGAGGATCTCCCGATTGACGCTGAGATTGTCGAACGCGCGCCCGGCTTAAATCCCAATGTTGTATCTGAGCTTAAGCGTGAAGAGCAGCGTCAGGCCGCGATTCCGCAAGAGGTGAAGGGACTTGTTGCCGCTCGTCCGCAAGAAGAGCCGCAAATTGATTATCGTGGCATGGTTGAAAGCGCGGCCAAGCAAAAGGGCCTTGATGTTGGGCATGCGACCCGCCTTGTGCAGGGTGAAAGCGGCTTCAAACCGATTGCCGGTGATGAGGGGTCGTCCGCAAGCCTTTGGCAGCTTCATGTTGGCGGCTTGTCCCAAAAGTATCCCAATGCTGGCCTTGGTGATGACTACTTCTCGCAGCGCCACCCTGAACTTGCAAAATCATTTACCCCTGCACAGAAGATCGCCTACTTAAACGATCCTCGTAATCAGCAAGACATCACTGATTTTGCTACGGACTATATTGCCAAGAATGGCGCTAAACCGTGGACTGTTGCTCGTAACCAAGGCCTTTTTGGTCTATCCGGCCAAGGTGTTGGTGCCCCGCGCCCTCCTGCTGATGTTGGCCGATCTGCGGAAGGGAAGCCGCAAGAACTAGGATTCTTCGACCGCAACAAGGGTATCATCCTCCCCGTTCTCCAAGGCATTGGGGCTATGGCAAGCTCCAAAAGCATTTCGCCGTTCGCTGCTGCTTTGCAGGGGCTTGGTGCTGGGGCAAAGGCTTATGGTGATGTGGAAGCGCAACAAGCAGGAACTGCTATTGAAAAAGCAAAGCTTCCCGGCGTCATGTTGCAGTCTGCTCAACAGGCGATCATGGAGAAAGGTGGTACTATTTACATTTATGTGCCGAAGCTTGGGTATGTCACGAGGACTCAGTGGCGCGAAGCTGGCAAGCCGCCGCTTTCTGTTGATCCGGCTCTTGATAGGATCATGCGTCAGGCTGCTGAAAGCTACCCAGAACCTAAAACGGAATCTGGCGTTACCACACAAACTGGGGCATCTACCAGCACTGTTGCAGGGACTACGCCCGCACCTTCTACCACATCTTCTCCTGAAACCCCCGGCGTTTATAGAGTAAAACCGGATTCCGAAGCGCAAGCTGCGGCAAAACGTGAAATTTCTTTCATGGAAGATTTGCCATCTGTGCAAAGGAACAGCATTGCTGGGCAAAACCAAGAGTACCGTCAAAAATTAGAATCTCAGGCTAAAGCTGCTTTGGATTACAGCCAAGATCTAAACTTGATGAACCAATCGTTGGTGAAACTTGCAAGCAAAGATGGGTTCTTGACGCTTGGTCCTGCTGCTGACGTTCGTTATCAGGCGGTAAATATCCTGAACACGATTGCGCGCGGTGCTGGCTTGGGGGATGAGTACACAATCAAGGGCGTTGCTGACAAGCAATCTGCGGAAAAGGCAGCGGCTATTATGGCTGGTGCTAGAACCCAAGCGTTTGGACAAACGGCCAATGAGTCTTTGAGGACCATTCTCACCGCGACACCAAACACCAAAATGGACCCTGCTGCGGTTCGTGACCTACTTGCATCACTTAC
>Ga0181344_1001044_pt1 | contig 10413 bp, 2 predicted proteins | sample Su13VDMLBDD_FD_130098 | JGI IMG/M metagenome (GOLD analysis project Ga0181344, IMG submission 130098) | Freshwater viral communities from Lake Michigan, USA - Su13.VD.MLB.D.D | ecosystem: Environmental > Aquatic > Freshwater > Lake | place: USA: Michigan | collected 2013-07-15
CCCTGCTTTATAAATGTTGACTTACCCTCTCTTTCTTTCTTGGTTTCCTGCTGATCCGTTCCAGGATTGAATACCCCCTGCTGAACCAAAGCCAGCACAACAGCCCTTGTCGCTACGCCGACGGCTGCGTGGCCGAACCAATACCTTGCCTCCCTGGCAGCCTTTTTGCTGTCAACCCCCTTCGTTTTAGCAGCTTTCGCCCCATACACCATGGATTGCAACAAAGCAATTTCTGGGTTTACCATATTGTAGTAAGACCAGTATGCGTTTGCAGGTATTTTTATGTAAGGGGAAATCGCAACCGACTTTATCAAATTACCGGCCCCGCCAAAATTCTGATTACTAAATACGCTATTCAACATATTGTTTAATATGTTGTCCTGCTGGAAGGTAGACCTTTTACCCTCTTGAATAATCGACTCTTTAATATACTGCGCCCTTTGCTTCGCCTCCGTTGGGCTTACCCCTTGGTTTATCAATGCCCGGTATGCTTCTTGTTCGGGGAACTCAACAAAAATTCGATAATCCAAATCCTTCAATCCAAGCGTCTTGGCAAACATTGATGCTGTCGCGGCCTCGGCTGCAAACCTTTGTGGTTTATCACCCAAGTTCAATGTCCTTGCAACAATTTCTGCTGGCAACCCAACGGTACCCTGCAAAATTTTATCCAGCTTTTGGGCTTTGGTAAGTTTCTCTTTACCAGTAAATGACCTATACAATGATTTCAAAGACTCAATAGGCTTAATTTTTTGAGTAGTAAGCTCTTTTTGTATATAATCCTGCCTATTAAGGCCGGTAACAAATTGAGTCAACGCCTCTTTGCCCCCAAACCCTAATTTCTTAAAAAACTCTGCTTGAACTTGAGCATTCAATACGTTAGTTTCTGGTACATAATTCCCTCCCACGGCCTTGAACGCTTTAGCGGTCGCCTGATCCAAGAAAGTGTTTACAACACCAACTGGGAATCTGACCGTTGCTTGGTTCCAGATATTATATATCGGGTTGTTTATTAAAGCTGGTATGCCCAATGTATTCAACTGCATAATTGATGTCAGCCTATCCCAAACATTTGGATTTGTATCAAGAAGTTCTTGTAGTTCAGCGGTAGCTTTAGCGGCCTCCAATTCAGCAATCTTATACGCCTTCAACGATTCCGGCGTTCTTTCATCTTGTACTTTTTTGGCTGCAATTTCTATCGAATTTGTTTTTTCAACAAGCTCTTTCATTTTTTCGGCCTGGGCATCGGTCAATGGGCCTCGACCTGTAACTTCCCCGATAATATCCCTAAACTCTTGATAATCTAAACCTCCACTTTCTGCAATCCTTATGAATGACTTTTTAATTACCTGATCCCTTTCTTTTGCAGACAGTCCAGACAAGCGTTTTTTAAGGCCATCCAAATATCGTTCGGCTTTCCTCTGATTAGCATCCGAGGTCAAGTATTCATTCTTTACATGCTCTCGATATCTGTCTTCAAACTCAGATTTATTTGAAAGGTTGGCATACCAATTGGTGTTTCTAATATATTTTATACCCGCCTCAATAGCATCAGCCAAGGTGGCGCTAGCATCTAAAGATTTTGCCACCACTTCCAATGAAGCGTCCCAAACTGCATCAAAACCAGTACCAGCCCTAAATCCTCCCAGTTTTGAAATACGCCCCTTTCTGATGACGGCAGCAAATTTTCTCAACGAATCACCAGCCTTACCCTCTGCTTTTGGACCGGCTTGAATGCCCTCGGCTATCCGCTCATTTATAATTTTTGCGACATTTGGATCTTTGAGCATCTCCTCAATGCTTTCATAGAAGTTTTCCCAAGATCTCTCCTTGCTTTCAGCCCATTCCTCAAATCTTTGTTTGCGTTTGTTATTCTCATTGATAACAATACCAAGTGGTGACTTCTTGTAGAAGAAAGAGATAGCTGAATTGAACCTACCCTTTGATCTTGCTTTATTGTCAAATTGTTCAGCAATTTCAGCAAATCGAATGGCATATTTTTGCTTTTCTGCGGGGGAAGTCGCCTCTGCCTCAAGGTCAGAAAGCTTTTCAAGGGCTTTCATCATAACCAAAGCATTTACATCCCCATCCAAAGTTTCCTTTTCAGCAAACTCAACGGCAGCGTCAATTCCTTGAGATTCAATTATAGATTCTGCAACTTCCGCTGCTTCTTTTTGGCTGCTTGTTTTGTATGTCAAGCCCTTCTTCTCAAGCCCTTCTTTTGCTTCCTTGGGAGTACCCTTGGCGTTTATGATGGCATTTAAGAACGCCTTTTTACGCTCAATGGTTATTTCTTTTTTCTCACCTTTAGCTTCTGCTTTTTCTTGGGCAGGCTTTTTAGGTTCTGCTCTGGATACTCCTCCCTCCACTTTTTCGCCAGTTCGGGCTTCTGGCTGTACAGGAACTTTACCTGCTGTTTGCTTTGAAATGGCATCGTTGTAGTAGTTTGTAAAATTTTCTTGTATGTTTTGTGCCTGATCTTCCCCGAACATCTTAACAAGATTCCGTGTGGCTTCTTTTACGGCTTGGGAAAACTCGACACCCCTATCCATCAATTTGCCCATTTTAATTACGGCATTGGCAAGGGCTTTCTTTATTGCCTCCTCTGATGGAAGCGAAGGCCCCATCTTCTCTGTACCTGGAGGCAATTTAGCCCCCTTCAACCAGGAGGGCAATTCAAACTTCATTATTACGTCTTCGGCAAACTTTTCGGCGTCTGCTTGATATTTACCTTTTCCTTTTTTGGCTCTTCCTTCGGTAGTCGGAACTTGGCCTTTCTGCTCTCCGCTAACCTCTGCACCGCCTCTTGTACCTTCTGCTTTAACTTCTCCATATTGTGTAGTTTTAGATTCACCTTCTTTAACTATTCTATTAAGATCCTCGTATGATTCCGCTATTTTAGTGCCGCCTTGGGAATCCATCCATCTGTAAACTTCCATCGATGCTGCCTCGGCATCTCCACCCTTTATTTTTATTTCTTTTACGACCTTGCCATTTTTATCCTTTATAAAATATGTATCTGATGATTTTCCGCCATACTGCCCATAACTATAATCAGATCTATTAAGTTCATCCTGCCATTTTTGTCTAGCGGATTCTTCGGAATCAATTTGAGATTCTGGAGAAGTCTTCGGCTGGGGGGCCTCCGGGGCTTCTTTAGATAGTATTAATTCTACCGCTTTTACCAACTCAGGATTGCTACCATCTGCTTTGGCTTTGTGGTATTCATAAGCTACCGCATCCCATCCAATTCTTCCTCCAAAGTCCTTAGGCATTAATTTAACTATACTACGGTACGCCTCTGTTCCTGCAGTCTTTGATCCTTTAATTATCTTGTCGAATCCTTTCAACGCTTTAGCTGTACTTTCTACTAATGAAGGCTCCGGCTCGGGAGCTTCTGGAGCTTCTTCTGGAGTTGGTTCCGGTTTGGCTTCTGGTTGCGCCTCTTCAACCTCAAATATCTCTTTTACCGCCTGATCCTTGCTCTTGCCCTTTTTTGCGGCCTCAAACATATCTGCCTCTTTATCCTTAACCGCATCTTCAAACTGCTGGAATTTCTCTTTGATTTGCTTTTGACTAGTAGCGTTTCTCAATAATTCTACAATACTTAATTCAAGCGGAGTGTAGATTTGTTTTGGGGTTTTACCGCCTTTGAAAGCATCAGTTTGTGATAGCCATTGATTAAAATCTTTAGCCCCGCTTGCCTCAAAGTCATTCAAAGCCAAAATAGCATTTTGCACCTCTTTTGCAAGATTCTTTTCGGCCCCTGCTGCGAATATGTGCGGGAGTGCTTTTCTTAATCCTTCCTTTTGGATACTGCTCAAATTTTCAAATAGGTCGGGGAGGGCGGGGTCTCCATTGTCGAATAGCAACTGCTGTACAACTGCCTCCAAATCCTTCGCACCAGCTTCGCTCAAATTACCCTCTTTATCCAATATGGTATTCCGCTGGGCTTGATTTAGCAGCGGTTTCATTATTTCCATTACCCGATCAACATTCCCCCGAATTGCTTGATTGAGTGTTCCCTCAAACCCAAATAAAATTTCAGCCAACCGCCTTTTGTTGTCAAATGACATACGGCGAGTAACCGCTATTGGATCAAGACGGCGCTTACCACCAGTTTCAAGGTCTTTAACATCGTAGTTACCCAGCTCAATGGCTCCCTGATCGGCCACCGCGACTTCCCGCACCAAGACCGGGTTTTTCATTCCTTCTACCTGGGAAGGGCTGAAACCGAATTTAGTGGCGTTTGCTTTGAGAGCTTCTTTATACGCTGGATTATTACGCTCATAGCCCTTTTTCAAGCCCGCTGCTCGGTTGTTCCCCTGAACGACCTCATTGCGCTGGTTGACGACTGGAGCGCCAGAATAGGCGTTTGTGTTCTCCCCCAGCTCATCAAAGCGTGGGTTGTTGGCAAACCCTTCCTCGGCCATAATACTGCCCTTGTCTAGTCGGCTTTTTGGTTGTGCTTCGGGGATGAAGTGGTTGGGGTTCCGAAGGCCGCCAGAGTGGGATGGCTGGAGGGTTTCTGCCTCTACCAGTTTGTAACGGAATGGCACCGACACCTCATTAGTGAAACGCACCTCTCCCTTCCGATCGCTATATTCTCCCTGACCAGATTCATTACGGACGTATTCTACGCCATCTTTTTCATATCTACCGGCCTTTCTGTTGTTCTCTGCTTGACCGCCAATGAGCTGTTCTGTTTCGGCTTGTTGCTCTATGGCTTGTTGCTCTATTGTCTTTGCTGGCTGGGGAACTTTTGATGGTGCGACTTCCTCGGCTTCTAAAGCAGCCAATTCTGCATCATATTTAGCATTAATTGACACTTTTTTATCAGTAGTGCTAATTAAATTACCCTTTTGATCAAATACTTCTATTGGGACAGTTTGCACTACCGACCGCAGTTCTTCTTGCCTTCTTCTTTCTATATCAGCTTTCTTAGATTCTAACTCTGTTGGGGCTGCGGGAACTTCTGGTGCAACCTCCCTGGCTGGCTTGGATTTAGATAATATATCTTGCTCGCGTTGTTTTAATTCTTTCAGCTCACCGGGATATGAATCTTCCAACAATTCACCATTTTCCCTAGCGGCATTTATTTTATTTATCCTATCTCTAATAGTATTCAACTCTGCATTTTCTGCTGCTGGCACTTCCCTTTCCGCAACTTTAGGAGCAGCTGCTTCTATTTCAGCAGCCAAATCTTTTGCCACATCCCCACGGAATGTACGCTTCTTGCCATCTGGTGTTTCCAGATTAACAGACACGACTTCCCCTTCAGCATTCTTATTAATCGCTTGTATAGGATCAGAGAACAAATTGACAAACTCTTGACCACGCACTACCAAATTACCAGCCTCATTCTTTGATACCACCTTACCCTCTGCCTCAATCCCCAGTTCCCCTACCCCAGTTTCGCCAATATTATCAATATTACCTATTACATATTCTTTATTGGAACCATCAACATCAAAAATAACCGTTTTACCATCTAAATATAACCGGCCCTTTTGCCCTTTATACGTCCCAGACCTATCAATTACCTGGTTAATTTTTACTATCTCAGTTGGTTGTTCAGTTGGCTCTGCTGATTTTTCTGTTGGCACACCCGTAATTGCTGTTGGTGTGATTTCTGGCGTAACTCCTTCTGGTGCATTTTCGACCGCTTTGCCGGCCCCTTTCCTACCAAGTTCATAATCAGCTAATGATTTAGCTACCGTTACTTTAACGAATGGCTTACCATTCAATTCCCCCTTGCTACTTATTTTGTCTTTGAATACCTCTGGGACTTGCTGCTCATTTTCGTATGTAAATGTAACTACTCGTCCTTCTTTAACATCATTAAATTGTTGTTCTGATGTTGGTGCCTCGGCAGGCTTGGCCTCAACGTCTAGCACTATCGGCACAAAACCATCATCCTTAAAAGATATTTCTTCTTCGGGGTTCTTTAGCAATTCATCTTGATCAGCCTTTATATCATTGGCCTTTTGCTCATTAGAACTTTGTATGTTAGGGTCTGCGGAAGATTTGCCAACCAACGCTCTATAACCTATGGCATTAGCAATGTATGCCTTCTGTTTACTTTCGGACATACCCAGAGCATCCAATTCATTTTTCAGAGTTTCTACGAAAGTTATGTTTTCAAGCACTTCCGCTTTAGCCTCCGGAGTACCTTGGCCCTCTGAAACTACTTTTCTATAAAGATTAGGCTTAGAAGCAACATCATAGTAACTATTTATTGCGGCCATATTCTTGTACCGCATCTTCCCGTACCCAGCCCAAGCAGCAACTCCCACGTTGCCCATAAACATATTCGTAAAAGCATCAAGCTCGGCATTACGGCCGTGGAACTGATCATACTTCTGTTTATCTAATCCCATCAAATTATCAAGACCTCTATCAAGTGCTGCAATCGCCGCCATTTCAGAGGAGGCTTTCACGTTTTGTTTTGTAGCGGCCGATAATGTCTGAATGGTATTGGTTAAAATGTTTCTTGTTTTCGCTTTCGCAACCTCCTTAGTTATCGCACCATTCCTTAACTGGTTTACGACAGCATCAATTTGAGGGGTAGCTGTTTTTATTGCGCTTTCAACTTGTTTTGTCGGGAACAAATCCTTGGCTAACGCCATAAACAAGGCAGTATTAAAGCCAGCAGACGCAATAGCTTTGGCTGGATCGTCTGGGTACTTCAACTTCCCCGCCTTTAAATTATCTCCAAAAAATACAAGCCCCGCGTTTGTCATATTCATAGCGGTAGGACTCATAGCCCTGGTAGTATTTACCAAACCTTGGGTAAGCCCCTGGCCACCTCCTAGCATTCCACCACTAGCAGACATACCAGCCACAAATCCAGCCATGTGCGCAGCATCATTGGCAAACTTCCAAAAACCTTTAGGGTCTGCGCTAACATTTGATGCCGATTCTTCCCAAGCCTTCAATTGAGTTTCAGACGTTGGAGTAAATGGTTCAGTAAAGGTGCTTTTAATCCCACCAAATACACTTTTCACGCCCCCAGCAAATTCTTCCAATACTGTAGGCACGTCTAACCACTGTTCCTCATTTCCTTTAATCTGAGAGGAATACACCTGATATTCTTCCGGAGTAAGTTCTTTCTTTGCAGTTTCATCCAACTCCGCCAATAGGGTTGGCGTAGCCATCTGCCCAATTCTGGATAGCGCTCCTCTTTGGCCCGATTTTTCGTATGCTTGGCTGACTTTATTCGCAACAGCGGTCGCTGCAAATTTTGGATAATTCTTAAGCAAATCTTTTTTAGCCTGCTGAAACTCGGCAGCAAATGGCCCCTTCATTGCAACAGCCTCATTTACTGGGTCATTCAGGTAATTAAAAACCAAAGTACCTAAAGTCGCATCTGCGTCTTTGAATATTTCTTTTGGATTCCCGTAAATATTAGTTTTTTCTACTGTGCCATCCGGCTTCGTAATGCTTACCGGTTGCATATACTGCCGAATGAAATTAGCCTTTTCTGGGTCTGTTTCTGAAGCGTAAGCAATGGCTGCTCTTTCAGCAGACCACTTGCCATTCAACCAGTTGTTTGGGTCTGAAAGTCGCTGTGCGCTTTTAACCCTTTTTAACATTTGGATAGAAGCCTCATCCGTCTTGTTTAGAGGTCTAGCATAGGCATCAATCTGTGCGAATGGTGTTGCCAAAAGCTCTTGCTCTGTCTTGCCGGTAACCTTGGATAAATGCGCTAATCCATACTGGGGGTCTGCTTCAAATAATACCTTAAAGTCTTCGTAATCTTTTTGTTTTAATCCGCGCTTTACATCCGCCTCTTCTAATTCTGGCAAAGACGGAGGGCCATAAGTGGCTATGTCAGATGGTCTTTGTTTTTCTACAAGCGGATTGGCCCTAAAGTACAAACTACCAAGAGGGTCATTCAAATCAATTTCTTCCTCTGGGAGCTTAATGGGCTTAACTTCTACTGGAGTAGGAGATACTCTAGGAGTTTTTCCCGATGGTAATGGTGATTCGGATGGGGAAGATACGGGCGCAGTAGTTGGCTGCTCTGCGGGTTGCGTCGGCAATTCCCCGCCAGGCTCCATATATACAACGGGTATATCTTTTGAAGTAGCTGGAGATGGCGCTAATTCTTTTTTTTTTAAGTCAACCTTGTCTTTGTATTCTGGATACTTTTCTACAATTCGGGCGGCCAATTCGTAATCATCAACATCCTTATACTCAGGATATTTAGTTTTTATTCTCTTGCTAAATTCAGTTACGCTTACCATATACCAAATGTATTAAAATCCCAGACCTAAACTATCTTTTTTCTTTGGCGCCGGTTTCCCAGCCTTACCCCAATTAACTTTCGGTCCTACCTTCTGCTGACCAATCAAAATTGCCTCTCTATCAATTCTTCCAGCCGGCTTACCAAATGCAGTAAAACCCCTTGGAGTAACCGATTTAATAACACCATTTTCAACTTCTAAATCAACACCGTTAAACCCAACATCAACATTTAGTCCTTTCATAGCCAATGACAACTGGGCTGGAGTTTCGCCTTTAGACAAGCTCACTTTACCGGTAACCAGATTGCCCGATTTATCCTTGACGGCACCATCATCAATACGGCCTCCGTCATAAGTAGCATCAATTACATCAAAAACAACTGGGATTGGCCCTCCAGCAGCTCTTGCATCCGCCCTACTTTCAGATTTAGCCCTTTGAGCCTCTTGATATTTTCTTTTCGCCACTTCATCATCAATTTCAATCGGATACGATTCAGTAGCGTCTTCGGCAGCTTTTAATGCTTGCGCTTTAGCCAAAAGGGCTGCATCTGTAATTGTTTCTTTCGGGAAATACTTCTTCAGCGTCATATCCAAATTCATAAGCTCATCAGAGTTTTTGATATTCTCAAATTCCCTTTCATAAAAATTAAGAACTGGATCATTCAATCTTACATCTCTATAAGCCGAAGCCCCTATCTCTTTAATAGCAGATGGGGTGTACCCTTTAGTAACATTCTGCTTTATTTTCATTCTAGCAGCCAATCCCTTACCCTCTGGGGTATTTAGGTCATTTGGGATAGTAGACCCTGGGATTTCAATTCTTTCCTTATTTGCCGCCCAATTCCTAAACTCGTTTGCAAAATTTATGGGCTTGGGAGTAAAATAATCTTTGGTAATATCCAACTCTTGCCTATCCGGGTTTGCAATCCAAGTGCCAGAAGCGTCTTTAACAAACATTGGCAAATCGTGAGATTTAAGTGCTTCCGAAAATCTCGTATTATTCAACTCTAATCTCCCTTCTCGGCTAGCCATTCTTTGCAAATACGGCTCTTTTGTTTTTTCAGAACCAATGCTTTGAGAGGCAAAATTTGATAGTTTTCGCCATTCAGCCTCATAATCAAGTTTTGATTTAGGATCTGAATTTATAAGCTTTTTATTTTCTATACCCGCCCTTTTTAGGCTATTAAACATATCCTGAAAAGCCTCTTGATCTTGAGTTCTTACCTTGTTTAAATCTACATTTTTGGCTTGTGATTCTAAATACTTATCAAAAGCGGCATTTACGACTTCTCTCCTTTTTTGAATCAAAGAAAAAGTCCTCATCAACGGCTCGGCATCATACTTAATTCTGCCGAATGTATATATATTAGGAATGTTAGGAACCATTATTAAAACTTTATACGTCTGAAGCCCTTCTTCTTTCTGCGTCCATCAAAGCTCTCATCATATTTTGAGCACCCAAATTAGCAACATCTCCTCCGGCACCAGCCCTCTGCATAGCCATCCCTAATCTGGTTCTCCAGGGTTGTCTTTGATTCAAGTCAAAAATCCTACGCTTCTCAGCAGCACCCATTTGAGTAGCACCTCCTAATTGAGCAAATCGCTGTTCTGCAAAACGCTCTCCCGATTCTTCGGCTCGCAATCTTGCATCCATAGCTTTTTGCGCAATGGTTGAAGCTCCTGCAATCCCCGCACCTCTACCAAGTCCTCCCAAGCCAGCCATTGAAGAAGCAACATCTCTATCGATATTACCCATTTGACGTTTGTAAAAAGCCATGCTGGTAGGGGAAGCTGCGGCTCTTTGTTGAGATTGGGATAGATAACCCATAATGCCCTGATCTTCCAATTCTTTGGGCATATTAGTCAAAAGCTTCTCCGTTTCTTTTCGGCCCTTTCTTTGCTGAATCATCCCACCAATGGTTTGTGCAAGACCGAGTGCCGCGCCAATTGCTTGCGTTGGCCCAAAACCCATTTTACCAAGGCCAGAAAGAGCTTTCCCCGCTCCTCCTGCTCCTGCGGCTCCTGCGCCGCCTGCTCCTCCTGCTGCTGCTGCTATTGCTGGTGGTGGCATATATATTTATTTTGCTGTTAATGGACTATCTGAATTTCTAACAGACACTTCCGATAAGGTTATATAAGATGATGCTGTTTGCTTCTCAAATTTAAC
>Ga0181344_1001045_pt1 | contig 10410 bp, 16 predicted proteins | sample Su13VDMLBDD_FD_130098 | JGI IMG/M metagenome (GOLD analysis project Ga0181344, IMG submission 130098) | Freshwater viral communities from Lake Michigan, USA - Su13.VD.MLB.D.D | ecosystem: Environmental > Aquatic > Freshwater > Lake | place: USA: Michigan | collected 2013-07-15
AGCAGGACCAACCAATCCCAAACATTGTCCGTTTGCGTTGAATTGAGCCTGAACTGGCACATTATTTATTGTAGAAGTTGAAGCTACAGCATTTTGATTTGACATAGCTACTCCTTAACTTTGATCGCCAACAGACGTAACGTAAATAATGCCAGTAGCAGAAGCACTAATGGCAGTCAAATAGAACGGTGTTTGTGGTACGGCAAGAATCACAGGCTGAGTCATGCCAGCAGGCAAGACGTAATCGCCAGGTGTGCCATCAACAGGCAACACAGCCGCGCCAGGGTCAGCACGTCCCCATTTCACAGCAATGGCAGAAGTGCCAGTATTGAGAAACGAAGCGTAGTTAACTTGGTCGTTTGTGGTGTCGTCAATCAGAACAGCAGCATGGGAGCTGCTCGTCACTGACAGAGCATAAGTCCTGCCAGCGGTACGAAGTACAGACGAAACTGCCATGATTAAACAGCGTTAATAGGCGCTGGGCCTTCAAGACGCACGATTTGGATGCTGTACACGCCAGCAGCAGGAGTCAAACTTCCAGCAGTCAAGTTTCCAAACTGAATAGACAACACGTTAGCGTTAAAGCAATCAGCTTCACCAATAACAATGCCAGCAGTTTGTGCGCCATTAAAACCCAAAACCTTAATGATGTCGGTTGTTTGCAAACCAGGCAAAGAAAAAGTTTGTGTGGCAGTAATTGCAGTTGCAACAGCAGCAGGAGTAATGCTAGGTTGAATGTAGAAAGTTTCGTGGGAATTACCACGGGTGACGGTTGTAGAAGACATGATTATTCCTTTAAAGAATGATTTTATTGTATCGTAAAAGCGAGAAAAGCCACCCCTTTTGAGGATGGCTTTCTCTTGCTACATCAGAGTTTACTGTGAGTAAGTGCTGAAGTCGTAGCCATAAACATAAACGTCCATTGTGGCGGCAGCGCCTTGGGCAGTAGCCACGTTCAAGTACAGGTTTTGGCCAGCTTGGTTTGCGGTAGTTGCCACGGTGCGTTGAGACACAACGGTTGGGCCTGTCAAGGCAGACAATGCAGCGTTAGCCACAATAGCAGTGCCACCAGCCGAAGGCGAAGTGAACAAGCCAGCGGCGGCTGTTGTCAAACTTGTAGAAGCGTTAGTGAAAATTACTTGATAAATCGAGTAATTGGTGGTGTTTGCAATAGGCAAAACGGTGTCGCCCAAAACGTTCACGTTCACAGCAGGGAAAACTGCCAACAAGCGAATAGCTTGGTTAGACAGAAGGCCTTGTGGGTGAATCGTTTGGGTACTTGCTGGTCCTGGATTAGCCATGATGGTTCCTTAAAAAATGTTTAAAAACAGGGGGCGAACCCCCCATTAGATTTAGGCTGCAACGCGGCAAGCCAATTCAGGGTACAGAGGAGCCCAACCGTACAACACGTCCAAACGAGTAGGAATCGAGTCGTTGTTGATTGTGTACTGACGCACCACACGCATTGACAAGCCGATTTCTTTATCAGAAGCGCGGCCAGCAAAATGCACACCTTCAGGCAATTCCAGATCGGCGACTGCCAATGTGAAAGCGTTCTTGTGCATGATGATGTTTTGTGGAGACACAGTGCCCGAGCTGTTAAAGAACGACACGGCAGCAGCGCTAGAAGTTGTCGGGATAGACACGTTCTGGAACTGACCAGCGGTAATCACAGCAGGGCTCACGGTTACGGACAAAGTACCACCCGAACCAGCAGCAGCAGCCTTAACCACGAAGTTACGCAGTTTGTTGGAGCCGTAAGCAGCGCGGTTTTGTGGGTTGACAGCGTACACGCCAGCGATTTGGAACACGTCACCAGCGTTTAACGATACACCGTTAGTCAAAGACAAGGTGATAGTTGAAGAAGATGCCCAACCGCTAGTCAGGAAACCCGAACCAGTGGTGGTGTTCACAGTAGCAGTGCCAGCAAACGAACCGAATTGTTGAGAAACAACGTTCTGGTCCATTTTCCAACGCATACCAGCGCTGTCAGTACCCATCATGCCTTTTTCATATTGATCACTGATCTTTTGGCTAGGCATGAACAAACCTTTCAAGCTGTCCACGATAGTGGCAGAAGTGAAGGGCTCAACGATACATGAACGGCGACCATCGCGCGGTGCGCCTTCGCTGTCCAAGTAAGCGCCAGCAGTCAGATAAGTGATCAGACCTGTGGGAGGTGTGCCAGCAGTACCAACGATGTTGGCAGTTTGCAGGTTAGCCATAGACAAACCGTCACGGTCAATCTTGTTGGCGATAGCTGCGATTGCAGGCTTCAACACGCGATCAGAGAACATGTCCAAAGACAAGGCCAAATCTTGTGTGGTGAACTGGGTGTCAACGTGGAACTGTGTAGACAAAGTAACGGGGACAGAAGTCTCGTTAAAGTCTTCAACGTTCAATGCTGGACCAGTTGTACCAATGAAACGACCAGGCTTACGCACGTTCACAGTAGCGCCGATTTTCGCGCCGACCACTGCAAATTGGTCATCATAGTTGCGGTCAACTTCAGAAGTGAAGGTCAATTCGTTTTCCAAGACCATCAACGCTTCGTTGGTGATCTTGCTAATGGTTAAGAGGTTGTTTGCCATTTTTTACTTTCAAAATAGATTAGGTTTACCGAATTTTTCCCGCTTTGCGTAGCTCTTTCCACTGCGCTGCTGTTCCAAAAAAGACCCCGTTGGAATCTAATGGCACGTCAGGCGTGTTCTTGCCACCGCGAATCGGTTGAATCGGTGCTGGTGCTTTACTTCTAACAATAGGGGCTGGCTTCTCGGCTTCAGGTTTTTCCTCAAACTTTGCTTCCAACTTTCCAATTTCTCGCAACGCTGCTTTTGGCGACAAACCAGTGATTTTCTTAGCAATTTCCTCGTTTTCAGCTAGGTGATACAGGATTTGTGGTCCAACATCACTCTCCAGAATAGCATCGCGGATATCGTCATTTACGACCACATCGCTAGATGCAACGATTTCATCAAAATCAGGCAATGCAGCTTTAGCGGATTCCACCTTTTTAGCCCAAGTCTGGATGACTTTTTGCTGTTGTTCGGCTTGTTTCGCTTGCGCCTCTTGTTGCCTCATTTCAGCAATCCGCTTGTCAGCCGTGTACTCAGCTAGAGCCTCGGCATATTCAAACGCATCACTGAACTGACTAGGTTGCGGCTTTTCGTCCACAGGATTAGCCCGTTGGGGCTGGCCCTTGCTTTCTAAAGCTGCCAAACGCTGTTCTAGAGCTTTCCTTGCTTCACGTTCTTGTTGCGCTTCTTTACGCGCTTCTTCACGTTGCTTGGTAATCTCACTGAAACGGCGCTCAAGTTTTGGATTTTGCTTTCGCTCACCCTCTTGTTTTGCTTCGGCTTCTGCTTCTTCAGGTTTACTCTGTTCAACTGCTGCTTCAGGCTCCGAGGATTCCTCGGCCACTGGTGCTGCTGGTGATTCAGCTAAACCTAATCTGTTTGCATAAAATTCCGCTGCGTTTTCGCTGGTCAAAACTTGACCTGCTTCTTTGTCAGACATTACGTGTCCCTACGAATTTACCCCGTGTACCTCACGGGTAAGGTTGTGGTTAATCTACCACAGAATCATTTAAATATCAAATTGCGCGTTCGGTCGTTTCAGCACTTGCTTCACGCGCTGCTAATTTATCCATAGCAGCTAAACGCATTGCGATTTCAGCTTTCATGCGCTCAATTTCAATCTGAGTTTGAGTTTTCAAGACCGTTTCTTGGGCTTGAGCATCAACCTTCATCTTCATGTTGGCGTGATCGTGTGCGTCTTGCAACTCAATCTGGTGCGCTTTGTTAGTCTCTTTGATCAACACACGCTTAGTTTCAGCGTCTTGGCGGACCTGTTCAATGTCAGAACGTTGCTTCATCTGCAATTGCATTGCTTGCATCTGCTGTTCCATGTCCTTGACTTGCTTCTGAGCCTGAGCCAATTGCATTTGAACCTGTGGCGGCACTTTAGACTTGTCGTCAATCTGAGCCAGCGGGTTAAGCGTAGCCAAGCGGTCGGCAATAACGTCAGCGCCAGGGAAATCCATGTTGCGGAACAACAGATCGCCAGCAGTCTGCATCAATTGCGGGTCAGCACCAATAACGTTCATCATGGCTTCAACAGCCTCTTGGCGCTTGGAGTTGTAGCCTGGACCTGTTTCCATCACCACGTCATACTGACCAACCGAAATATCATTCAAAACTCGGCCCACTGAATCACGCTGGTTAATCGTCAGCAACTCAGGTTTGCCGTCATCACCAATGATTCGCATGATTCGCTCGGTGTCGTAAATCTTGGGAATAAGGTCAAGACAGATTGCGCCGATATGCGAAATAGATCGAGTTAGGTTGTCGTAATAGTCAAAGTTTGTTAGGTCAACTTGCTGTTGTTGGCCGTTCAATGCCTTGCCAGAGATATTGCCTTGACCAAGCTGTGCAGGGTCAAAGATGCCCATGATGGACTTGATATCTTCGTTTACGCCAGCAGCAGCGGCCATAACGCCAGCTTGAGGTGGTTCAGGCTGAAGTCGCACAGGCACAGGCGCGGGACGGCCTTCAATGTCAGTCTGTTTGTATCGCAAAACAGGGAAAGACTTGATGTTAGCTTGCGCCCAATCGTTTTCGTGGCCCTCATCTTGGCCTTCAGCCAGCAGCCATTTTGCCTTTGGAGCCAGTGCAACGCCTTCGGTAATAGAAGTCTGCCAGAAGTTGTACATGCGCTGCGGGTCTTTGGCGTAGCGAATCATGCCAAACTTTTTACGCTTGTCACCAATGACGATGTGGCGACCGTAGACGGGCACGATTGGAATGTACTTGCCTGGCCATGTGCCTTCTTCAAGAATGTCAATCGCAGTCAGTTTGCAATACTTGATGCTTTTCTTGTATGAAGAACGCTGGTCAACAATATCAATACCAGCGGCAGACAATCGAGCAAAGAAGTCTTTGTCTTCAGAAAACGTAGCAGACCCATCGCTCAACTGATACAAAGTGGCCTTTTCGCGCACAGTGTAGAAATATTCAGCAAGGCGAATATCCTCTTTGGTAATCCATTCCGACTGACTGTCACCAGTCCCGCGCTGCGTGAATGACGTACCACCATCCATTGCGGCATCAGGATAGAGCTTAGAAAACTCCTTCTTCGGCATCATTGTTGTAATTAAACAACGGTCAGCATCAGAGCCATCAGGGGCAATAGAGTTAGGGTCGTAATAAACAGTAAATGGGTTGTCAACTGCGTCAATAAAGATTTCTTGGTCAAAAGAATCTTCAGAAACGTAGTCTGTGCGAACGCGCACATAACCCCAACCCATGCGAACAGCGTATTCAAAAGCGTTGTCGTAGGCGTGATCAGCGTTGGAATTGACCTCAATGTGGCGAATGATGCCCTGAATGGTCTGAGCATCCACCATGTCGTCATGCGTGTTGGTTGCATGAACTTTAATGCGTGGACGTTGTTGGCGCTGTTGGTTACAGACTTGGCGGCAATAGTTGTCCACCTTGTTGACGGTGATGACAGGGCGAGATTCAAGGTTACGCGAGTTTTGCAACTCAACAGGCCATTGGTCGCCACCGCCAAATTTAAGGTCTTCAAGAGCCTCTTGGCGATTCATTGTGTCGGCGTCATTAGCCAGCTTGAGGAATTCAATAGCCTCTTGAATTCGTTTGTCGTAATCGTCTGCCATATATGTCCTTTGACAAGTTAGCTAATTTTAGCCCATCCAACTGTGAGACGTGCCAACATATTGTTGCGGCTTTGGCGTTCTGCGTTGCTTTGGCTCGTTAATCATCAGACCAATGTAGCGGAAAGCGTCTGCCCCGTGGCTGTAGTTATCATGGACTGGCGTTTTGCTGAATTGCTTGGTGTCTGGGTCAACATCGTAGCGGTAATGCCTGAGACACTGCAACCCATCGTGGCAATTGTCACGGTCAAACCAGCAGTTTCTAAAGATTGTCCTGGCTGCGTTGATAGAGTCCAAGATTGGTGTCTTGGGAATAATCTTAGTTTTATAGCCAGCCGCCCTGACAATTTCCTCAATACTACGACCGTTGCCAGCCAAAGTCTTGTTCTCAGCGTCATGAGGTAGCCAAAGCGTGTCATAGATATACCCGAAGGTCTGCATCTTGGCCAAGTAATCGCTCATCGTTGTCTGATTACCCTCAACATAACGAATAAGGCGAGTTTCCATGCCAATAAACTGTAGAAACCAAATAGCCGTAGCATCCGACCAGCCAAGGTCAAAGATCGCGTGAACAGGCTTTGTAGGGTCGTAGTTGACCTTTGTGATGCGACCGTCTAACTCAGCCAACTGCATTTCTTTGGCAAACACAGCGCCATCAACTGTCTGACGGCATAAACCTTCCCAAACCACGTTGTAGGCTTGCGGGTCACGGCTCTTTAGCTGGTCTTTCTCAAGTCGCAGCGTTTCAGGAAACCAAGGATTATCTGACCAATTGATCTTGACCACAATACAGTCATCAGGCGGATGAAGCACAAACCGCTGATAAGTCTCATCCGATTCCAACTCAGGGTTGAACGTAATCCAAATCTCTGAACCTGGCTTACGAATGGTAGGAATCAACACATTCCAACTTAATCGGCTAGTGGTCTGAGCTTCTTCAACCCAACAAATGTCCACACCTTCGTAAGACTTGACGTTCGCTACGTTGTTCTTTAGGCCAACAAAGCTGAATTCTGAGCCGTTCTTACCGCGCAGGCTAGTCTGGGTAATCTCATAGAACGAGCCCAAACCAAGAGATTCAATCTGGTCGCACAGCAGCTTGTGGACTGAATCCTTAATAGAAGTCTGAAACTCACGCGCACAAAGGATGCGTAACGGCTCTTTGGCGGCTTTAATCAACAAAGCCCTAGCAACACCCCAAGACTTAGCGCCACCTCGTCCACCGTAGAGAACTTTGTAACGCGACTTCTCAAATAAGCATTGCAGCTTGATCGGGAATTGTGCATTAGCGACTTCACTCATCCACAGGCTTCACAAACGTTACTTGAATGCCAGACAACAAAGGCGCACCATCAGCACCCGTGATCTCAGTCTTTGTGCTTTCACGATACTTCTTAGGAAACCTTGCAGCCATTGAACGCGACCAGATTGAGGCGTTTAAGCGGTCACTTTCCTTGTTCTCAACCATGTAAGACATTGCTTGGTCTTCCCACCAATACAGTTCCATATCCTTGGCAATGTCCAAGGCTTCTCGAAATTCAGGGTGTTCATCGCGCCAACGGTACAAAGTAGCAGTTCCAACGCCCAACATAGCGCCAATTGCTTCAGTTGACTTGCCGATTTTCCCAAGTTCTATAGCTTGCTCACAATAAGCAGGGTCGTAGAGTGACGGACGACCAACAGGGCGCTTTTCTTGGGTTTCGGTTGTGTCTGTCATCGTTGTGATCTTGGCGTGTAAGGTTGAGGGTCGTAACCCATTTCGTAGATTGAATCGCCGTTTGTGAATAAATCACGGGCTTTGGCTTGTTGCTTGATGATTTTGTAATTGCCGCCTAAAGCACCTAAACCGTGTTCAATGGCATATTCACGGTCTGTTGTTACCCAATCGCCTTGATTTATCTTTGCGCCTCTTGGCACATCTTTAGGGACAGCGCGATAAATAGTCACAGGGCGGTCTGGCCTGTCTTTAAACGATTGAATTTGACGAATGATTCGCGCATCACGGTTTTCATTTATTCCATGCCCATAAAGTCTTGGCGCTTCAAAAGAATAAAAATCATCAGGGTAAACGTCTGTTAAGTTATGCAAGGGTTTACCACTATCCTTCATGGGAGCCAAATGCTGCCCTTTGTAAGATTCTTCTACAGGCTCAACAAATGATTCTTTAATTTTGTATGGGTTGTTTAAAGGCGCATTGTCTCTAGCATTCATCAATGCTTTATAGCGTTCACCAGTTTCTTTGCTAGGGTTTAGCTTATAAGCCTGATACGCTTCATTTACCAATGGCCCAAACGCATGGTAATCAGTAGGCAAACCTTTTACAGCAACCATGCCAACAGGGTTGTAAGCGCTTGCCATGTCCATCGCAGACTGCATTTGCTTTGGCCCGTTAAGCTGACGTGTCGCTAAAAACTCATTTGTCGCAGCTTGGTCTTGCTCATTAAGCGCCCTAGCACGATCATTAGCGTTGCCCATCATCTGCTGCAAACTTGTGCCAGGGTTATGCACAAAGTCAGCCCCCTTGCGTTTGGCTGTGTTAATGGCGCTGTAAATGTCGGCTAGGCTTGGCATAAGAATTCCACTGGTTGTTTACCAGATTTTATTCAGCTTTTGCTTCAGGCGCTTCTTCTTTTTCCAACTCAGCCAACTGCCAACGACATTGCTCTAAAGCACCGTTGATCATGTGAATTTGAGTCTCAAGCTGGCGACCTTGGGTCATCAATTCTTCCATGCGCTTTGTAATTTGCTCTTTAGTCATTTTCTGCCTTTCAGGTTAATTCTTCAACGAAACACACATCCTGCCAGCTCATCCGCAGGCACTGGTCTTCACCAATCTTGATTGGGTCAAACTTCAGATATTCGTCTTTGGCTGTGTTTGCCACCGTACCAAAGTGAACCTTGTCGCCCATCTTTAATCCCATGCTTTGCGCTTCGTCACCCAAAGCCATTACGATTCCTGTCGTAAAAGCGCCTTTAACTTTACTTAGGTCCAAAACGTCAGACTTAAAGCGCTGTTCAGGCTTGACGATGATCTTGTCGTTCAATGGCTTGATGTTCATACCGCCACCTTTTTGGTGTATTTGCGTTTAGGCTTATCTTCCATCTCACGGACAGGCAACGCAAGCATATCAGGCACAGGGTCTGCGTAAGGCACAGGCGTGAATTCACCGCAACGCTCCATTGGGCTGCGGTTTTGATATATCGGATAACGACGACACGTTCCGACTGTGTGACCACTATCTACAAAGTGATCACAGGCTTTACAATTCTTATCAGACACGGCGAATCTCCTTATTTGCCTTGTTTAGAAGCCCATCAGTCCTGCTCGACTGTTTGGGCTTCGCTATTTCAGCGGTAAGCTGCTTTTTCTTTGACGTAGCAAACGCCAGAAGTGCGGCCAGTGTTGAACAACTTGTCAGCGCCTGTCTTGTCTTCCATGCCTTGAGCCACGCCACCAATGATCTTGCCGTGACGCTCACCGCTGCTGTCAGCTTTGTCAGCGCCCTTTGGCACTTTCTCGCCTGTTGCACCAGTTTTGAATTTTGTGCTGTCCATTTTACCCATGATGATTCCTTAAGGAAAGTTGTTTGGTGACTTTATGACCTGTATGGCACAATGTCAACACAAATTTTAACAGGATTTTTTATGGCTACCAATTTTAAAATTTCTGGCGATATGCAACGTAAGAAAACGCCTTCTGGGTACTACGAACCGGAAAAAGAGCATAAGTCAGAGATGAAACGCATTGCTGCTATTGAAAAAGAACTCAAGCGTCACAAAAAGATGCCAGCGTCTAAGGCTCACGGCAAGTGATCAGGCCATTTTCCCTGATTCTTTAAGTTAACTACGGTCTTTTGATAGGCCATTTGCCACAATGAACGGCGCTGCTCTTTAGTAAGTCTTGCGCCTGAGTCTAGTTCCATGTGGCATTTCTGGCAAAGTGCGGCTGTGAATTCGTCACTGGCCTTGATTCCTCTGCCTTTGCCGTGTTCAGCCGAATTTGAGTGTGCCGCCTGTGTTTGGCCTTCTATGTAGCAGTTTTGACAGGCAAGGCTTGCAACATTCTTAAGATGCTTTGTGCTGCGGTAATAGTTAAATTTGGGAATCATCATATAGTTCTAGAAAATTCTCCATGTAATTTTTTTGCTGCTTCAGAATACGCATTGTGAGCATCTAAAGCACTATGAAAGTATCCAAGATAAATTTGCTTCTTGTTAACTGTGATTTTTGACATCCACTTGTTTGATTTTGGATGAAAAAACACACCTTTAAACCCAGTAGAATTTTGTTTTGTTTTTAACCTGTTTTGTTGATTTTGAGATTTTGTAACATCTCTCAAATTTTCTAATCTATTGTTTGATTTGTTCCCATCAATGTGGTCAACTTCATTTTTAGGCCATTCTCCATAAATTAAAAACCAGATCAATCTATGTGCTGCATAAAGTTTATGTTGAAATTTTATTTGAACATAACCATCTTTTCTAAGATGACCAGCAACATGTCCAATTTTTGATCTGGGGCCAGTTTTCTTTTTCCAAATCAAATTACCATCTGAAAAATCAAAAGTGTCTAACACATCTTTATGTGTAATTTGTTCCATAAAACCTCGTTGTCGGTTTTTCGTTGATGAAAGATGTGGCAGGCTGTCAACGTGTCAGCTTTTCCCCCGCTAAAGGTAGCCACATAAAATTGTATCAAACAATCTCAATAACGTCTTTTCCTTTGCTTCGGATGTA
>Ga0181344_1001046_pt1 | contig 10401 bp, 11 predicted proteins | sample Su13VDMLBDD_FD_130098 | JGI IMG/M metagenome (GOLD analysis project Ga0181344, IMG submission 130098) | Freshwater viral communities from Lake Michigan, USA - Su13.VD.MLB.D.D | ecosystem: Environmental > Aquatic > Freshwater > Lake | place: USA: Michigan | collected 2013-07-15
ATTTCCAAGCAGCAATGGTAAGGAGCGCGGTATGACCCTCTACGACAAGATCATGGCGCTGTACCCTGCGCTGACTCTGCAAGACTTCCTGACCACCATCCGCTTGCAGAACGACTCAGACGGCAAGGGTGACTACATTGCCGCTTGGGATCACCCGACCCTGGCACGACCCACTGAGGAGCAACTAGCATGACCGTAGCAGTAAGCGGTGAGAGCATCACCTTCAACGACAGCAGCGTACAGAACACCGCTGCCACGGGCTTCGGCTTCAAGAACCGCATCATCAACGGCGCGATGGTGATTGACCAGAGGAATGCTGGGGCGAGTTTAACTATCACCACGCTAAACGGACAATACACTCTTGATCGCTGGAATGTAAACACAAACCAAGCCAGCAAGGTAAGCGTTCAGCAATCAACTACTGTCCCTGCTGGATTTAAGAATTCTTCGTTAATTACTTCTTTGTCAGCCTTCTCATCAGGTGCTGGTGATTATTTTGGTTTTGTTCAATATGTGGAAGGTTTTAATTCCGCTGATTTTGATTGGGGAACTGCCAATGCTCAAACAGTAACTTTATCGTTCAAAGTAAGAGCATCTATTACTGGCACATACTCTGTAGCTATTGGTAATTCTGCTGGCGCAAGGTCTTATGTTGCTACATTTACAGTTGATTCTGCCAACACATACGAAACAAAGACAATAACTATTGCTGGCGATACAAGTGGAACTTGGTTGACAGACGCTGGTCGTGGCTTGCGTATGTGGTTTGACTTGGGTAGCGGCTCTAGTTTTAATCAGGCATCCGCAAACGCATGGACTGCAAGCAACACGCTTCGCACCAGCGGCTCTGTATCACTAGTCGGCACAAACGGAGCCACCTTCTACATCACAGGCGTACAGCTTGAAAAAGGCAGCACAGCCACATCGTTTGACTACCGGCCTTATGGGACGGAGTTGGCGCTTTGTCAGCGGTATTTTTATAAAACATTTAGCCAATCGGTTGCCGCACCTAGTGCAAGTAAATTAGGTGCAATGTTTGTTTATCAAGTTGCAAACAACGCTGCTTTTAACGCAAGGTTTCCAGTGACAATGAGAGCAACTCCCACTTGCACACCTTACGATATGTCAGGTAATGCAAATCAATGCACATTTGGGTCAACAAATCGAACTGCTGGAATTAACAGTAATTTTCCAGGCGATAGCGGATGCATGGTTTTTTCAGATGCTGGTTTGGCTCAAAGTGCTGATGTATATTGCCATTTGATTGCTTCTGCGGAGTTATAAAATGTACAAACAAGTTAAAAATATAGATGGTTCAATATCAGATTGCATGGTCAGAAGAATTTTTGATGGAGCAAACATCCCCTTCGACCCAGCCAACACCGACTACCAGCAATACCTTGCATGGCTGGCAGAGGGCAACGTCCCATTGGCTTTTGATGCTTTGATGCCGCAAGAAAACGGCGACACCTTCACTCTCTCGGCCTAAGCCATGCAAGAATTTCAATGGTCAATCCCAGAGTGCGTCATTGAGGGCGATGCCCTGATCAGCGTCAAATATCACGTCAGATTGACCGATGGCGATCTCATGGTTGAGACTGAAGGGTATTGGAAAATGCTGAACCCTTACACGGTGGACAGTGAGACCACCGAGCATTTGGTTGCTCATTGGGTTGATTTAGACGCTACCCAAAAGACCAAACATCTTATAAAATCAAGACTACAAGAGCAACTGGATGCGCTAAAGTCGGACAAAACGACTCGACCACCCTGGGCTGTGGACACATTTAAGGTGACGATATGACGCAACCCATCGACATCATCTCCCGCGCCCTGAAAGACATCGGTGCGCTTGAGGCTGGTGAGACCCCTGCTCCAGCGGATGCGCAAGACGCATTCGACATGCTCAACGATATGCTCGACCAATGGTCAAACGAGCAGATGATGGTTTTTTACAAGACCGAGATCATCTTCACCCTTACAAGCGGCCAAACGCAATACACCATTGGGCCTGGCGGCCAGATCGGTGGAACCATCACCGGATCAATCTCTGGGACCACCCTGACCGTGACGGATGTGTCTGCTGGCGCCATAGCCTTGGGCATGACCCTGACCGGCTCTGGCGTGGCTGCTGGGACCAAGATCGTGCGCTTTGGCTCTGGCGCTGGTGGCAACATCAACAGCGATGGGACTTACACTGTCAGCATCAACCAGACCGTGGCCTCGACCACGCTGTCGGCTTACTATGAGCGCCCGCTGTCGATCAACTCGGCATTTGTTAGGGTAAACACCAACAGCAACGGTCAGCCGATCCTCAATGGTGGCTTGGACTACCCTGTTGCGATCCTGAACCTTGAAAACTACGAGCTGATTGGCCTTAAGACCATGAACGGTCCTTGGCCACGTGCGCTGTATTACCAGCCCACCGAGGCTCTGGGCACAATCACTGTCTGGCCAAACCCTTCTCAGGGTGAGATGCACATTTTTGCCGACACCTTGTTTCAGCGGTTTCAGACCATCAATGATGAGATCGTGATCCCACAGGGCTACAGCATGGCGCTGCGCTGGTGTCTGGCCGAGCGCCTGATGCCTATGTACGGCAAGGCCAACTCAACCCAGATGGCCATGATCAACGGTTTCGCAAACCACGCCAAGTCAACGATCAAGCGCACCAACATGAAGCCAATTCAGGTGGCGCGATTTGATGATTCGCTGATTGCTGGAAAGAGAGCCGATGCTGGCTGGATTCTGACCGGAGGCTTCTGATGCCTGATTTCGGTTTTGTCGGCGCTGCATACGAGGCGCCATCCATTTATCAGGATGCCCAAGAGTGCATCAATTTTTACCCTGAAGTTGACCCCACAAAGGCGCAGGGTGAACGTGGCGTCATGGCTCTGTATCCAACGCCAGGTCTTGAGACCGTGGCCATACTGCCCAATCAAGAAGAGGTGCGAGCGATCCGCACTCTGTCTGGTGGCCAGCAGGTCGTGGTGGTGTGTGGCGATTTTGTCTATGTGATGGAGTCGGACTACACCCCCAAGATGATTGGCCAGATGAACACCAGTTCGGGCCTGGTCAGCATCGTGGACAACGGCGTGAATTGCTACATCGTAGACGGCAGCAACCGGTATGCGTGGTTTATTTCCAACCCATCCTCGGCCACCTTTACGGGTTCAATCAGCACCACCACCCTGACCGTAACATCCATGCTCAGCGGCACCATTGCTGTTGGCCAAGCTCTTTTTGGCAACAACATCACACAAAACACTGTGATCACCGCTTTGGGCACGGGCACTGGTGGGGTCGGTACTTATACGGTCAGCAACTCGCAGACAACTGCCTCGACCTCCATTAACACAACATCAGCCCCTGCTATCGTGACCGGCGCCATATCAGGGACAACCCTGACTGTATCGGCGGTGACCAGTGGCGCCCTCCAGATCGGCCAGACCATTGAGGGTACTGGCGTGACCAATGGCACCATCATCACGGCATTTGGCACCGGATCAGGCGGGGTTGGCACCTATACCGTCAGCGCGTCTCAAACGGTCACCAGCACCACGATTTACGCCATCAACTGGACTGTGCTTCCCGCTAATGATGGCGCCTTCGAGGGCGGTGGCACGGTGGACATCACCGACAATTACTTTGTTTACAACAAGCCCGACACCCAGCTTTGGGCAGCTTCTGACCTGTTGTCACCATTGACTGACCCGTTGTCATTCGCCAGTAAGGATGGATCGCCTGACGATCTGGTGTCGATCATTGTGGACCGGCGCGAGGTTTACCTGTTGGGCGAGATGTCTTCCGAGGTGTGGATTAACTCGGGTGGTGTGCCATTTCCCTTTACCCGCATCCCTGGCACATCAACCCAGCAGGGTATTGCTGCGCAATTTTCAATGTCTCGCATGGGCAACTCGTTTGCTTACGTGTCAAAGAACAACCGCGGCGAGGCCATGATCGTGCGCATGAATGGATATTTCCCTGAAAGAATTTCCACTCATGCGGTGGAGACCACATTGGTCAACCAGAACGTTTCAACCGCTTACGCTTGGACCTACCAGCTTGAGGGCCACGAGGTCTATGTGGTTTCGTTCCCATCTGTGGGTGAAAATGGACTGACATGGGCTTTTGACAACACCACCGGCCTGTGGCACAAGTGGTTGTACCGCAACCCACAAAACGAGTTTGAGCGCCACCGTGGTAATTGCTGCGCGTTCTTTAACCAACAGGTTTTGGTAGGCGACCACACCAACGGCAAGATTTACCAACTGAGCCGCAACTTCTACACTGATGACGGCGCTCCAATTCGCCGAGTGCGCAGAGCGCCACACATCACCTCTGATTTGCAACGTCAGTATTTCCACGAACTCCAGATTCAGTTCCAGCCTGGTGTTGGCCTGTCTTCTGGTCAGGGTGAAGACCCACAGGCCATGCTGCGCTGGTCCTCGGATGGTGGTTCAACATGGTCCAACGAGTATTGGACAAGCATTGGTAAACAGGGCAAGTACCTGAACCGTGCGATCTGGCGCCGACTGGGGTTTGCTCGTGACAGGGTGTTTGAGGTCTCGATCTCTGACCCTGTGCGGGCTGTGATCATTTCGGCCAACCTTAAGGCAGAGGCAGGGGATAACTGATGACAACACCACAGAACCAACGAATCCCAACCAGCCCATTGGTTGACCAGACGCAGCGCCCAACTCGGGCGTGGCAACTGTTCTTTTTGAACCTGCTCAACTTCAGCGGCGTAGCAACAGCTACGGCTGGCTCGGCAACGCTCCCCGCAGCCCCTGCTGGGTTTATTGAAATCACAGTCAATGGCGAGTCTAAAAAAGTGCCATATTACAACCCATGACACCTGAACTGCTTGCCCCTTTAGTCCTTCCTCCAGCCGTTCAGAAATGGCTGTTGGACTTCTGGGTCGTGATCCAAGGATTGGATGATTGGCGTGACAACGACCCTGTTGACGCCAAGCAAAAAGAGCGCGTCATTTACTTGGTGATGGTGGAGTTACCGCAGAATCCTTTTTTCCAAACGCACTCGCACAACCTGCTGCCAATCACCAGTAATTTGATTTTGCGATGGATCGGCGCGAACAAGTTGGAGGATAATCGTGAGCATCTGCACAAGGCTTATATGTGGCGGGCTGCCTACTACGATTTGATCCTTGAAGTTGTCCGACTGGTTCACGGTTTTGAGGTGGCTGCAAATGCCAGCGATTTCATCGCCAAAATGTATGGCGAGACTTTTGATGAATATGTAAAGGAGTTTGAAAATGCCTAATCCATACGTTGCAATGGCCGGTGGCTCAATTGCGAGCGGCTTAATGGGTTCAAGCGCAGCAAGAAGCGCAGCCAGAACACAAGCAGCAGCCGCAGATCGGGCAATGCAAAACGAACGCGAGATGTTTGACATTTCTCGTCAAGACTTGGCGCCTTACCGTGGAATGGGCTACGAGGCCATTAGGGATATTGAAAGGCTAAAACCATTTTTTACCCAAAGATTTAACCAGCCTTATCAATATGGTGGACAACCAACTCAAGCCTTAAAAACAGGTACAGGAGCTGCACCATCGCTATCGGCTGGAACTATGCCGGCTAATTATCAAGAAGCTAGAAGTGCATTTGAGCTGCAACAAGAGCAACAAAGAGCAAACGATCCTTTGGGTAGCGCAACAATAGCAGTAACAGGCAAAGACCAGTTTGGTCAAGATTTTGGTTACCGATCAGATGCGGATGCGTTTAATAAGTTTTATAACCAAAATTATGGAACTCCCGCACCAGCAAGTGGAATAGCTGCGGATGGTGCTGGTGCGCCAATGATGCCAATAAGCGGTCCAGGAAGCCCATTTGAAGAATATCTAGACCCCAGCATGGCGTTTCGTCAAAAGCTGGGCACACAAGCCACTGAGCGCATGGCCAACGTGGGCGGTGGTGCATTAAGCGGCAACACCTTGCGGGCCTTGACCGACTACGGCCAGGGCTTGGCCTCGACTGAATACGGCAACGCCTTCAATCGATTCCAGACTGAGCGCGGCAACATTTACAACACTTTGGCAAACATTGCTGGCATGGGTCAAGGGGCAGTCAATACTGGTGTCAATGCTGGACAAAACTTTGCTGGTCAGACCACGGGTTTATTGACCGGTCAGGCTGCGGCTCAAGCCGGTGGTCAGGTCGGTGCGGCCAACGCTATTGGCGGCGCAGCACAAAACTTAGGCAACATGGCTTATTTGCAGTCATTGATGAAACCTCCGGCAGCTAATCCAGCGGTGGCCCCAGCCAGTGGTTACGGAATGCAACCAAGCCCAGCCGCAAACCCATATCAACAGTTTAGTTATGGCTCCAATGCGTAAGGACTAATCATGGCAACCGGAATCAACATCGACCCAAACATTTCTCTTGGCGTCAAACCGCCAGCGGCCATGTCGTTGTCGGAAATGCTCAACCTTGCCCGTGGTGCACAGCAATACCAATTTGAGAGTCAACTGCAGCCCGAGCAACTCCGGCAAGCGCAAATGACAACGCAAACGCAAAGCGCAATTCAGCCTGAAACAATTCGGCAAGCGCAGATTGCAACAGGCACCGCTGGATCGCAAGAAAAGACTGCGGCGATTGGCACTCAGAGCGCACAGTTTGCGTTTGACAAAAGCAAAAGCGATGCGTTGATGAACATCATTGGCGGTTACAGGAACGATCCTCGAATCGCATCTGGTGACCCTGACAAAGCCGTTGATGCAATAGATGAAATCAAAAAGCAAGCTCGCGCACTTGGAATTCCTCCATCGGTTTTGGAAAGAATCTCTGCTCAAGCTATGGGCATCGCGCTAAATCAGCCCAAGGCGCTGCCGCAATACTTTGACAATGTAATTCAGTCGCAACTTGGCGCTCAAGGCCAGCAAAACCTGCAAACCGGTAGCGTGGTCACAATTGGTGACCAGCCTGGCGTGTACCGCCCTGCAACAAGAACCGTTGAGCCAATTACGTTTGGCGCTCCAGCCCCTGCACCGCAAGCTGGCGCAAATGTGCCGCCTCCTGTTGGTGTTACCGGCGCAGACATGACGGCAAAAATTGGGGATCAATCTGGCCGCCTACCATTGCAGTACCCCGTGCCTCAAGCGGGTCAGCCTCGGCCTGTTCTGCCGCAAGAGGTTTTTGACCGTGATGCTGGCAGTAAATTCCGCAACGGTTTGGTGCAGCAACAGTCACAGCTTGTTACCGCACGGCGCAACCTTCAAGAGGTGGTTAAGACTGCTGACAAATTGCTCAAAGAATCCATCTTGCCTGAAACCGGCGCGATTGGCGCGGCCAAGCGTGGGTTTGCTACTTTCATCGGTGACCCAACCTACAAGCAACTTTCCAAAGACTTGGCCAACGTACAGATTTCTACCATTCAAGCAATGGGTGGATCACTTGGTACGGATGCTGGAAAAGAACTGACCCGAATGGCCACAGGCGATGAGACTTTCCCGCCAGAGGTTTTACTGAGTATTGCTCGGCGAGCTGATGCTGACATGACCAATTTGGATTTGATGGCCAGTGGGCTGCAAAAACATTCCCAACTCTACGGCGATGCCAACACCAAGCGATACCAGCAAATGTGGGCAAACAATGCTGACTCGCGCATCTTTGAATTGATGAACATTGCCCGAGATGTCAAAGACGAAAAAACACGCATGGCAATGAGCAACAAATTGCTGAGTGGCTTAAATGATGCGCAACGCCAGCAGCTCACCAAGCAGTACCAGAACATCCTTAAACTGAGCAAAACCGGTGAACTGTAATGGAAGACATCAGCCACCTTATCCTTGGCAAGCCGAAATCGGCTTCTCCTGTTGCGCCACCCGTTGCACCATCTGCTGCGCCATCTGATGCGCCCGCACCGGCGCCAAAGGGTGACGTTTACCGATTCAAAAACTTACGCCCCGAACAAGTAAACGCTGCAATTTCCGAGTTTGAGCGAAGGGGCTTTGACCCTGCGCTAATTCGGCGGGTGTTGAATTCTGAAGAGGAGTTCAACAATTACCCTTTTGAAAAACGCCAGAAATTTTTCTCGCTGGGTTTGGGTGCCGAGCAAGAAACCTCGGACCCTGTACAAGACATGATTATGGGCAAGGCGCCCGCCAAGCCGTCAACCGCTGCCGCAGAGCCTCCGCGCCCCAGTCCTGTAGCCGCGCCTGTTGTTGGAAAAGACACCCGCAAGGTAGGCAAGGTCAAAGACAGCGCCCCTAAGACTGATGCCGCTACCCAGTTTGGGCGAAGCGCTGCCAGCTTGATTGACACTACCTTGGGCGGTATTGCCCCTGGCATCATTGAGCCGGTCACCTACGCTGGCGCACGAGCATTTGGCAAATCGCCACAGCAAGCTAAGGAGATCAGCACATCTGCTGCTGCTCCATTTGAATCGCCTTTTGGCCGCACCTTTGGTGTGACTGAAACCCCTGAATACAAAGGGGAAGTCACCCGCCAATTGTTTGATTACATTGGCAAGAATTTTCAAAAAGGCGCTGCGTGGATTGCTGAAAAGACTGGTGCACCGGTTCAAGACGTTGAAAACGTGATGGGCACGGTGTTGGCTGGCGCTGGTGTTAAGGCTGCCCCTGCAATTAAACAAGCAACCACGGTTGCTGCTGATGTGGTCGAGGGTGCATTGGGCACCGCAAAGCCAGCAGTCGTTGCTGCTCCGCGAATTGAGCCAACGCTGGGCGCCAAGCCAAAGGTGTCTTATGCTGAATTCCAGGCGCAATTAGAGGCCAAGCGAACTGGTGCGCCGGTGCTGCCACCAGCCCAAAAAGTGCAGACGGCCACCATGCCAGCGCCGAGCTTAATGCAGCCTTTTCCCGAGGTCAGATATGCGCCCAAGGGCAAAGTAAACCTGCCCGAACAAAACGCTCGCAAAGATATTTTGTCCCGTGTCGGTTTAGAGAATGCCCGTCAATCGTCAATCTCTGGCGATGGTTTTTCAGCGTCCAACGAATTTCAAACTAGCAAAGTAGATGCGCCAGTCGGTCAACTGTACCGCGACACTTTTGCTGGTGAGAGAGCCGCACTAGAAAACTTTGGGCAGCGTATTGTTAATCGCACAGGCGGCAGCTTAGGCTTAGACGAGGCAGCGCTTTACAACCGAGGCACAGCCATCACCAAGCCCTTTGATGACTTCAAAGGGGTGCTGCAAACGCAAATGAAACAGGCTTATGACCAAGCCAAACAAGTAGCGGGTGGCCAGCCAGCGGTAAATCCAAGCAACATGCAAAAGTTCTTGGACACTGACTCCAACTTTACGGTCAACGATAGTTTTATGTCTTTGCGCCGAGGCATCCAGTCGCATCTAAAAGAAAATGGTTTGATGGATGCTGATGGCCGCGTCAGCCCCATGACGGTTGATCAAGCCGAAAACCTGCGCAAGTACGTTAACAGCAACTGGAACAACGAGCGTTCTGGAATCATTGGCCGCTTGAAGGACAACATTGACAATGACGTGACGATGGTGGCTGGCGAAGACGTTTACAAAAACGCCAGGGCAGTTCGCACCAAAATTGCCCGTTTGCTGGATGACCCCAAGGGTGTGGCAAAGATCATGGACTACGACCCACAGTCACCCATGAACCGCGCCGTTCCGTTTGAGAAAATTGCCACGACTGTTGAGCGCATGGACGTGGACCAGCAGCGCCACCTGATCAAGCTGCTTAAAGAAATGCCACCAGAACTGCGCCCACAAGCTGACGCTGCAATTGCAGAGATTCGCGCACAATTTGCCAACCGCATTTTGGAAGAAGGCTCAAAGAACAAAGGCCAATGGAATGCCTCAAACGTCACCAATTACTTGAACAGAAACAACCGCAAGCTCAACATTTTGATGGAAGACAAAGAGCTTGCGCAAATGGTCAAGGACTTGCATGACGCTGGCCACATCGTTAAATACGATCCCACATATCCTGGCGCAGCCATTCAAGCCCACAACCTTGTGCGTCTGGGCGCTGTGCCTTTGCTGAGTACCCTTGGCACTGCGGTAGGTGGCGGTGTTGGTGGTTCAATGTTTGGCGTGGGCGGTGCGGGTCTGGGGGCCACAGTGGGCGGCATGGCTGGCGCAAAAAAGGGCGTCCAGATGCAAGAGAAATCAGCACTCAAGCGCGGCCAAAAACAAATGGTCCCTCTCAAAGACATCGGCAAAGGAAAATAAATGTCAGTCAATCTATCACCAGTCGGCAATGCTTTCCAGTTCTTCAGTAATGATGGGCTGCCCCTTGCCGCTGGCAAGCTCCAAACCTATCAGGCTGGCTCCACCACACCGTTGGCGACCTTCACTGACTCCAGTGGTCTTATTGCCAACACCAACCCCATCATCCTGGGCACCAGTGGTCGGCCACCATCGACCATTTGGTTGTCTGACGGATTCTTTTAC
>Ga0181344_1001048_pt1 | contig 10383 bp, 10 predicted proteins | sample Su13VDMLBDD_FD_130098 | JGI IMG/M metagenome (GOLD analysis project Ga0181344, IMG submission 130098) | Freshwater viral communities from Lake Michigan, USA - Su13.VD.MLB.D.D | ecosystem: Environmental > Aquatic > Freshwater > Lake | place: USA: Michigan | collected 2013-07-15
ACAACCTGCCCCGTCGCCGTGGTCTGCCCAGCCGGCTGCTGCACAGTGAAGATCTTGTCCAACACCGCCTGCCCAACGCCCGCGTTGATCAAGTCAGACGTGCTGATACCAGACTGCACCAGCACGTTGTACGCCTCAGCGCCCGTCGGAGCATTCGGGTTGGCAAGGTAGGCCGCAGCGTCACGTCTCAGGTTGGCGTAGTAGTCGTCAACCGTCTGCTGGCCACCGGTCTCCATCGCCTTGCGATACGCAGCCGACACACCCGCAGCCTCCCCACCCTCCGCCATCCGTACCGGCAGCCGCGCCAACATCTCTCGAGCAGTAAAATTGGGCATATCAACACAGCCTCAGCAATAAATGTCTCGCCCAGAACCGCAGGCATTGGGAGGATTTTAACTCAATAATACTCCGGCACAAGCGATTCGTCACCCACCTCATCCTCCTCGTCCGTGTTCAGCGAAATAAAGTTCCCAGCCCGAAACCTCATCAGCGCCTGCGTCGTCGAGTCCACAATGTCATCGTTGTCACCGTTGGGGAACGACGCACACTCCTCAATCACCTCCTGCGCCCAGTGGTCCTGCGTCGCCCACACCATCCCCGACTCAAACAACGGAGCAACCGCGTTCGCCCTCGACACCTTGTCGTGCCCAGCCCGCCTACCCCCCGGCGAGTACATCGTCACCGGTATCCCCATCCGCCGCAGCTCCTGCTGCAACGTCGTCCCCGTCGCCTTCGCCTCAATGAGCACGTTGTCCGGCTGCCAGTACATGTACAACTCCTTCGCCATACGCTTCAAGTCCGGGAAATCCCACCGCCCCTTGCGCATGTCCATCAAGATCAAGTTCGGCCCCGCATCCTCCGTCGGGTAAAACACCCCCCACGTCGTGATCACCGAGTAGTCCGCAGTCTCCTTCTTCGAGTACGCCGTGTCATACGACTGAATCACATACTCAACCTGCGGCAACACATCCCGCTCCCAAATCCGCCACCACTCCCGCTTCAGAATAGCCCCCTCATCCGCCGTCGGCCTCTGCTGGTACATCGCATTCCAACGCTGGACCGACAGCTGCGCTCTCACCGCCTGCAACTCCTCCAACTTCCAGTACGAGGGCCACAACGGACGCTCATTCTCCTCCCCCTCGTCAAACACCGCCGGGAACTCAATCACCTCCCACTGGTCACTCTTCACCGTGTTCTGACTCTTCAGCAACCGAGCCGTCAAGTCCTTCGTCCCCCAGCGCGTCATCACCACCACAATCGCCGCACCCGGCTGCAATCGCGAGCGCGGACCACCGTTGTACCACTCCCACGCATTGTCCAACGCCAGCGTGGACATCGCATCCTGCTCCGAATGCGGGTCGTCAATAATCAACAAGTCCGCACCACGACCCGTCATCGCACCACCAACACCCACCGCAAAGTACTCCCCTCCCTTGTTCGTCTCCCAACGACCCGCCGCCTTGCTGTCCGCCTGCAACTCCACACCCTCAAACAAATCCTTGTAGTTCTGCGTGTCCATCAGGTTCCTCACCTTGCGACCAAACCGAACCGCCAACTCCCCCGTGTGCGTCGCCTGAATAATCTTCAAGTCCGGCCTGCGACCCATCGCATACGCCGGCAACAAGTACGACGAAAACTCACTCTTCGTGTGACGCGGCGGCATGTTGATAATCAACCTCTTCAACGTCCCAGCCACTATCCGGTCAAACGCACTCGCCATCTTCTGGTGGTGCGCCGAAAAAATAGCCTCAGGCCACGCATACCGCGCAAAGTCCAAAAACCCAGACCGGCTCTTCTCCCGCCTGTCCAACAACGCCAGCCGCAACTCCAATCGCAACCTCTGCGCCTCAACCTCAGGATCCAATCGCATAAACACCCCACTCCATCATTAGTTTCGCTCTGGCAACCTACCTCCTGCCGCCAAACACCCCACTCCCAAAATTTGCAAAAAATTTTTAGCCCCATCAATTCCACAACACATGGGGGCCATTTAGCCATATCCCACCCAAAGCACAAAAGCGGAAATACTTTTGGGGGGGTGATTTACTGTGGGGAAGCCGGCTAAAGCGGCGCCCCGACGCGCGCGGGGCCATCGCGGGGTGCGCCCGATCGATCCGGCCCGTCCTCCCGTCAAATCGGGGGCAAGGGACCCGCTATTTCCGGTAATGATAATTACCGGAATTAGTGACTTCAACGATATCAATGACTTACGTGTTTTCGCGTGCATCAGCGTGCGCCAAACACTACATCTTGTGGTTTGCACCCCTCCGTTCCTATCGATTCCCATCAGTTCCCATCAGTTCCAGTGCAACCGGAACGCAAGGGCAGGGCCCAGCAGTGCGGGCGTTTTGGCCACCGACACTGGCTATCTGGCCTATTCCCAGTTCCCCATTCCCCCCATGTCCAGAATGCCATAGTGAGTGGCCAGATATTCGCATTCCAATTAGTAATGGCATTTCAGTTTGTTATTCCATTTAGGAATAGGTCTTTTTGGTGCTGATTTTGGGGTGTCGAGTGGTTTGGGTGGGGTCGCTGGCAGGTTACCCTGTTATTTTTGCAGGTTGCACTGTCTTAAGCTGTTGATATTGAATGGTTTAAAGGCGAAACAGTGTAACCAGTGTAACCAGTGCAGCACTTTGTAGAGGGGAAGCGCTGTTTTGCTGGTGGAACGGCAGAGATGTCTGCCCTTAGGTATCCATTCTCAAGGATAAGGTTTTACTAGAAAAAGGATACACTGGTTACCCTATAAAGCCGAAACATCATATATATCAAAGCTTTAACACAGTGTAACCACAGGGTAACCACAGGGTAACCTAGTGTAACCTCGGGCGGTGTTTTCTCACAACCGTTTGTCTTTTTGCTGATGTGAGAAAATCAGGGTCGAGACGTCAAAGGCGGGATTACTGGGATCATTGGGATATTTTTTTGCCGTGCGATCCTGATATGCAGGCGCACAAGGTCCTGCCACTCGACCGGACAGCCCCTGAGAGCGGCTCGTTGGGCGTCCCTGCCCTGAGCCTCGAGGTAGGCCTTCGCGTAGTGGCGAGGCCTCAGGCTGGTTACTTGCGGAAGGCTTTCGGTGGGCATAGGACAAGCTTCTGGCCGTTGCTGCGTCGACACTGGTCGCCGTTTCTGGCGCGGATGAGTGTGCCGGCGATCATGGTGTCTGACTTGGTGGGCCGGTCTATTCCGCACTCGATCAGCACGGTGGATGCCTGCACCCATCGCCACAGTGTGGTTGGCGTGTTCCAGTCCAGCGATTCAAGCAGGCGCTCCTCCACGGGATCCACAGCCATGAAGTCGGTGTTGTGTGCGTTGAGCGCGTCCATCTCCTGCGCGCTGAGGTAGTAGCCCTCGCCTGACTTCCACAGCGCGTAGACCTCAGCCCAGACCTGCTGCATGTCCAGCCCGTGGTCGTGGTTGATGTGCTGGCACTCGATGGTCCAGAAGCGGCGGTTGCCGGTTGAGTCGTGCAGGAACTCGCGTGGGTTGACGCTGCCGAAGAACAGGGTGCGCCGTGGGAAGCGCGACTCTCTGCGGGCGTAGGCGAGCCTGAGCACGTCGACCTGTTTGGTGATGAATGCCTTCAGCTGCGCGATGTCAGACTTGCGGAAGGTGCTGTCCAGCTCGCCCAGCTCTACCAGCCAGTAGCTGGTGCATTGCTTCACGCTGTCCTTGTCGTCTGGCTTGAGGATCATGCCCTCCTGAATCAAGTCCAGCTCAGCAGGCACGAGCGTCTTGAACCACTGAGTCTTGCCCAGATACTGGGCCCCCTGCAGCGTCAGCACGCCCGGTGCGCTGATGCCGTTGGGCATGTAGGCGGCAGCGACTGCGGCGATCATCCAGCGCTTGATCAGCGTGTCCTTCATCGCAGCGTCGCCCTTGGCCGTGATGGTGTTGCACAGCGCCTGCAGGCGCGGCTGCCTGTCCCACGGCTTGGACCCCACCCACGCCACCACAGGGTTGAACTGTGTGCCCTCGGCGAGGTAGGTGATGAAGTCGGTGATGCGGTCTGTGGGGAACTTGAACAGGCTGCACTCGCTCGTCAACCACGCCAGTGAGGCGTTGGCTTCGTTGTCCATCGTGTAGCTTTCGCCGGGTATAATAATCTCCTCGGACTTCTTTATTACATTGTACCGAATCACCACGCCAAGCCTGCTGCAGATCTCCCGCAGGTTGTCTATGTGACGCAGCGGCCTGAGCTTGTCGTCGGTCCATAGCAGAGGGCTGTGATGATCGCCGTGCTGCTGCTGAGGGGCTGGGGCGGCAACGCCTTGAGTGGCCGGCTGCTGCTGCGGGGCGCGCGCCGACGTATTGCCCTGCACTGGGGACGGTGCGATACCGAGCAGGGACGCAGCAGCCTTGACTGCCGCTCGCAGGTCGCCGCCGTGCTCGTAGTGCGAGTACAGGTCGAAGGCGTTGACGGGGCGCCCAGTCTCCTCGCTGCACAGCGGATCTGATGCGTGATGTATCCAGCACGAGTTGCCGTCCGGGAATAATATTACACCCGGCAGCCCAGAGTGACTGTGCGGTGACAGGTAGCGGCTGGTGCCCTTGCGCTGGTATCCGTACTGCTCGAGCATGGACACCAGATCATGCGCGTCCGTGAAGGCATCGATGACACTGCCCCTGACGACGGATGACGTGTCGACCTTCTTCTTCAGCTGCGCGATCGGCGCCTTCTCGGCTGGCAGCCACGGGCACATGGCCTTGACCTGCGGCTTGAAGCGCTCCCAATCCCTCCACATCGCCAGCAGCCAATGCGGTGGCTCGGGCCACTGGTCGGTGGGCTGCACGAGCCAGCGATACGGCTGCCCGGTGTCTGGGTGTATCGACGGAGGGAGCACGTCCTGCCTCTGCTTGCCGTCACAGCCTGAGCGCAGCTCGAAGACGGTGTATCGGGCCCACCTCTGCGCGACTGCACGGATGCGCAGCTCACGCTCGGTGTCCCCGGCACCCTTGGCAGCAGCTGCAGCAGCCAGCGCTGCCTTGTGCTTGTCACCGGTCGGATCGTTGCGGGACGGCCAGTCCAGCTTGTGGTAGCCCAGATCCGTGTCCGCCGGCACACGGAACGTCACGCGCCTGCCCTTGCTGCGACCTTGGATTACGGGGTAGGCCTCGAGCGATGACGGATCTATGCCGTACTCGTCGCAGATGTGGGCGAAGGATGCGTCGCAGTCGATGTCGAGCGAGCAGATGCGCGATGGTCCCAGCGCCACGCCCATGTTCCAGTCGGGGTGTTTATCCCAGAACTGTTCTGCTGCCACCGGGTCGCTGATGGTGTTGTTGCCCCAGTCGGATGATCTTGGGAACTTTCGGCTGGGCTCTATCGGCACCAGATGCATGCCGAAGCGCTCAGTGTATCGGCGAGCGTACCAACTGATCGGCTTACTCATGATGAGCGCCTCTCTCGATGTAGCTGTGGATCGTGGCGTCGGCTGGGATGTCGTCAGGCTTGAGCCAGAGCTTGCCGCCGTGCTGCTCGAGCTTGATGCACTCAAGGCAGTCGAGGCACTGGGCGCCGAAGTGCAGAGCACCAGTGGAGATTTTGCGCCGGCAGTATTGCCACCGCTGATGCGGACAGGGGGATGTCATAGTCACCTCACAGGGTTAAGGGCCGCAGCCCGTGATTTATTGTTTGAGCAAAGCCAGCGCCTCGTCGACGCTCCTTGCAACGCCAGCAATCCCGCCAGCTTCTTGTGCAACTTTCAGGAACACTTCCTGCTCGGGGCGCAAGCGACCGGTGTCAGTCTTTACCTCGACAGCAAGGAATCGCCCGTCAGGAGCGATCCCGATGATATCAGCGCCACCCTTGGTCAGGCCAGCCTGAATCATGCGCGCGTCGGCCAGCGTAACCGTGTCGCCAACGCGGTATATCGTCTTGCCAACCCACGCGCCAGCGGTCTCGCAGCGCCAGACCTTGCAGCCAGCCTTAGAAAGCGCGAGCAGAATCAGGGACTGAAGCTGTGATTCTTTCATAGTGATCCTTCGCGAGTTTGAATTCTGCAGGAGTGGGTTTGCGTCCCTGCCTCTGAGCATAGACTATCGCAGCCCAAGCGGCTGGGTTTTTCATTCCGCGACTGACCCCTACGCGCACGAGGTCTGGGAGCTCACGCGCCTTGCCCTGCTCACGACCGCGCTCGCGACGAGCAGCCTCGATGTCGACCTCCGCCAGCTCTCCGTCGACCTGCTCGATCTTGCGCCCGGTCACGACCAGCAGCACTCCGCACTCTGGGCATGCAGGTGGACCTTTGCGGAAGATGTGGAAACAGTCTTTGCACTGCTGGATGTGGATGTCAGGATCTTCGTCCTTCGCCGATCGCTTGCGCTTCTTGCGCCCGTCTAGCGACCACTCGCGCACGTCGTCGGGCAGGCCGTGGCGCTTCCAGTTGTTGACCTGATCGAGAATGACCAGCTCGCCCTTACCCTCTTCCACGCGCAGGCCTCGACCGATCAGCTGCAGGTAGACGATGACCGACTGCGTGGGGCGCAGCTGCTGCACTGCCTCGACCGCAGGGATGTCCAGTCCCTCAATGGCGAGCTGGACCGTACACAAGACAAGGGTATGCCCCTCCCGGAATCGCGTGAGTGCCGCCTCCCGCTCTGCGTCGGTGTGCGTACCGTCGATGTGTTCTGCGGGGATGCCCGCAGAGTTGTACTGCTCACAGGTGTGCTCCGAGTGCGCGATCGACACACAGAAGACCATGCAGCGTTTTCCGTCAACATATTGACGGTACGCGCGGATGGCATCACCCGTGATAGTCGGCCTGTCCATGACCTGCTCGGCTTGCTTGATGTCGTAGTCGCCAGCCTTGGTCTTGACTGAGCTCAGGTCCGGCCCCTCCACGGGAGCCACCAGTCGGTACGGGGAGAGGAAGCCGTTGCGGATCAGCCACGAAGTGTCCTGCACCTCGACCATGTCCCGGTAGAGCTCACGCAGGCCTCGCCCGTCAGTGCGCTCTGGGGTCGCTGTCAGCCCGATCACGTATGCATCCGGGCATGCGTCGACGATCTGCTGGTAGCTGCCGCTCACGCTGCGGTGACACTCGTCGAAGATGATGACCTTCGGGCGCTCTGATGCGGGCATAGACTCGATGCGGTTGGCGGCTGTTATGACTGTCGCGATCTGGGCCAGCTGCGGTGACCGGCCCTTGCCAGACATGATCATGCCGTGCGCAAGCTTCGCGTCCCAGAGGGCTTTACTGGTCTGATTGCACAGCTCCCGGCGATGCACCACGAACCAGCACCGGTTGCCCTGCTCGACAGCGCCCTGCATGATCCTGATCGCCATCCGCGTCTTGCCGGCGCCGGTTGGGGCCACGAGGATTGACCTGCGGTGCTGGCGTATCGATTCGCGCAGCCTGCCGACGCCCGAGAGCTGGTAGTCACGCAGACTGATCATTGCGGTGCTCCAGATAGTCTGACAGGGCCTTCACTGTCTCGTATGTGGGCCGGCTGGTGTCGCTCATGAAGCGGTAGATCGTGGCCGCAGCTACCCGCGACCCTTCTGCTACCTTCTGGATATTGCGGTCCCTCAGGGCCTCTCTGACCTGTTCAGGGGTCATCATCTTTCTCACTCCCGTAAAATAATTTTCGCGTGCGTTGACAAGATTACACACAGCGGCTAAAGTTTTCAATACCCGGAAGTACTGAAGGGGAAATGGAACTGAGGCTGAAAGAAAATGTTTTTAGACATCAAGATAAGCATGACGCTGACAAGCATGCACGAATACCACGGGACTCACGGGGTCATAGTCAAGTTCACTGCGATCTGCCCAGACGGGGTGCGGCGCAGGGTATACGTGTGCCAGCAGGGCGACAGCGAACAGTACAAATGCTACTGCAAGGGCACGAATTATGAGCAAATAATCACCGGGTCAGCTTACCGGGCGCTTTGCGCAGGAAGGTAATCGGATGAAAATCACACCGTATCAAGACTGGCACGGAGAGTTCCCCGCGCTCGTGTCCGGCATGCCAAACGACAGCTACCACGGGCACTACGCCAGCATCAGCAACAGCGGGTTATCGCTGGTAGACCGCAGCCCAGCCCATTATTACCACGCACCGCGCAGCACCAGCAGTCGCGCACAAGAAATCGGCACAGCGTTCCACACTGCGCTGCTTGAGCCGGAGCGCTATGCGCTCGAGTACATGGTCGTGGACCAGTGCGACGACCGGCGCGTCAGCGCATACAAGGAAGCCGCGAAAGTCTACGGCGGCGACAAGACTTTGACGGAGTCAGAGGGCGCGTCCGTGCGCGTTATGCAGGAGTCTATCCGCGCGAATACTGCGGCAAACGAGGAGCTGTGTAGGCCCGGACACGCAGAGCTGTCTGCGTTCGTCATCGATCCCGAGACAGGCGTACTGATGCGCGCCAGATTTGACTGGCTCACAGACGACGGCGTGTGCGTTGACATCAAGAAGACGCAAGACTGTCGCGAGCAGGCTTTCAGCAGGTCACTGCACAATTACAGGTATCACGTCCAAGCGGCGATGTACTCGCACGTCTACGAGCTGTTGTTCGGCAAGCCGCTGGCGTCGTTCAAGCTGCTGGCGGTGGAAGAGCAGCCGCCTTGCGCGAACGTGCTGTACGACATAGATCCCTTGGCAATGCAGCACGGGCACAAGCTGTACCGAGAGGCGCTGCTGGCTTATGCAGCAGCGCACGAGTCGGGCGACTGGGGGTCTTATTCTGGAACGGGAGTAATAACACTGCCAGAGTTTGTGCTGGCGGCACTTGATAACGGCGAAGAGGGATATTGAGATGGCAGACGTAAGCAAGGCGCTGGAAGCGAAGAGCGACCAGCTGAACGCGACAGATATTTTGGGGGCAGAGCCGGTCATCCGGATACGCAGCGTTGATGTCAAAGGTGCAGAGCAGCCGATCTGGGTGTTTTTCGACGGCGACAACAACAGGCCGTGGAAGCCAAGTAAGGGTATGCTGCGAATCTTGGCAGCCGCATGGGGGCGCGACAGTGATGCGTGGATTGGAAAGCATGTACAATTGATTTTTGAATCAACAGTCATGTACGCAGGTAAAGAGGTGGGCGGTATTCGCATCAAAGCTCTGTCTGACATCCCGGCAGCAGGAATCAACTGCGCGCTGACGATCAGCAAGACCAAGCGGGAGCCGTACCATGTACCTTTATTGAAGGTGCAGTCCAAATCATACCCTGCGGATAAGTTCGATGCAGCGCTGCCCAAGATGACCGCTGCTATGAAAGAAGGAACCATGACACTGGTGCAGGTAGTCGCGCAGTGCCAGAAGACCGGACAACTCACACCGGAACAGCTCAAGCAGCTCGAGGCTGCCGCGCCAGTTGAAGTGACTCATGATGATGATAGTGTAGAGGTGTATTGATGAACGTATGTTCTTTTACAGGTAATTTGGGCCGCGATAGCAAGACCAACACGGTCGGCAGCGCGACAGTGTGCAACTTCGCCGTAGCTGTGAAGTCTGGCTTTGGTGACAAAGAACAGACTCTATGGATCGACTGCGCTCTATGGGGGAAGCAGGCAGAGAGCAAGCTGCCACAATACCTGACCAAAGGCGCGCAGGTAGCGGTCAGCGGCGAGCTGGGAACGCGCGAGCACGAAGGCAAGACGTACCTGACTTTGCGCGTGTCGTCGATCGGTCTGGTTGGCGGAAAGCGCGACGATGTGCCGGCGGCATCGCAACCTGTACCAGTGTCCGGCCAGCCCGCTGCAGGGCTTGATAATCTCGACGACGATATTCCGTTCTGATCTAAGCAGGAGAGTTTAAATGCCGACCAAAAAGGAGCGCATGGGGATACTGTTCAACTCTTCCCCAGTGCGAAAAGCAAAGCTCAATCAGCGGCTCGCCACACCTGTAGCGCCGCTGGCGGAGCAGACAAGAACGGTCACACCGCAGCAGTGGCGCTTCATCCAAGCGCTGGTGGACGGCGACGGGAGCATCACACTGCAGCAAGCGGCTCTCAACGCCGGGTATACAGAGGCGACAGCAAAAGACGTTGCTTACGTGCTCACGAACCCGAAGCGCAATCCGCACATCATCGCCGCCATCCAAGCTTACCGGCAGGACGTCGCTGAGAAGTACGGCACGACGATTGACCGGCACATGCGCGACCTGCAGATCATCCGCGACAAGGCGCTCGAGGCCGGCAATTACTCCGCTGCAGTGCAGGCTGAGTACCGCCGGGGTCAGGCGCTGGGCACGATCTACGTGGAGCGCAAGGAGATCAGGCACGGCACGATCGACACCATGAGTGCGGAGGAAGTGCGCCGGAAGTTGGAGGAGATCAAAGCCATGTACGGGGACCCTGCTCGAGTGATCGATGTCACGCCCATCGCGGACGAGATTGCGCAGGAGATCCCCGACGACGAGGATGATGATGATGATGA
>Ga0181344_1001049_pt1 | contig 10372 bp, 17 predicted proteins | sample Su13VDMLBDD_FD_130098 | JGI IMG/M metagenome (GOLD analysis project Ga0181344, IMG submission 130098) | Freshwater viral communities from Lake Michigan, USA - Su13.VD.MLB.D.D | ecosystem: Environmental > Aquatic > Freshwater > Lake | place: USA: Michigan | collected 2013-07-15
GTCTTTTTGAAGGTCTGCCAATTTGCAATCCAGTTACTTCTTTAATGTGCTGGATATTTGATACAGTAATTTCATAATCAAATATTAATTCCATTGATTCAGCAATAGACTTGTATTCAACATTTCTGTACAACTCAATATCTGCTTCTATTTTTTTTGAAATTTCCCAAACTTGTTTTTGAGTCAATCTGTTTACATTTTTTTCAGTCATTTTATTTATCTCTTTAATAGTTAAAAATGCACATCCTTGTGCGTTATGGTTGTTTACCAAGGAATGTTATCTACATCTTCAATAGTTGGTTCTTTTGTAGCAATTGGTTCTGGTAAAGAAACACCTTTTCTTGGAGCTACAGATGCTATCCAATTTCCAGATTTACCGTTCAGTTCCCACACTAATACTTTAACTAACATTAGTTTGTTGAGAAGGGCTTTCGCCATTGATTTATCATTTGGTGCTTCTTCACTTTCAGCAAGTTTTCCACCACAATTGGCATCAATGTTTAATAACATTTCTTTAGCTTTATCCGCTTTCTTAGGATCAGCATCATAAATTCGTATTTTTTGAAATATTTTGCGACCTTTGTATGCAATAGGTTCTGCTATTGTCCAACGCAAATTAACATATTCAGTACCTTCATAATCAGCAATGCCAGCTTCATCAATCAAAGCTAAACAAGTTGTGTCATCAGGAATGTTTTCAATCTTTCCGCCACCAGAAGTAAATGCACCCGTTGCTTCAATTTTTTTGTTATCAGATGTTACCCAAAAGTTACTCATATTACGCTCCAATGCTAGGAATTAAATTAATTAAAGGATTTTGACCAGCCATTACAACTAAGTCATTTGTTATGCCGTATCTATTTTTGCTAACATTCGATGCGGACGCATATGTTACCAGTATTCTAGTTCCGTCACTGATTGCTTTTTTACGTTCGCCATCACCCATAGTATGGGTTTCAAGCTTTAGATAGCCCACCAGGTCAACATTGTCTGTATAGTGTGATACAGACTTCTTCTGCATACGAATGTTGTATCTGGTATACGGATCAGCATCAGGTAGTTCAATTGTTTCTGTTTCTGAATGAGCAATGAACACTATGTTCATACCTTTGGTTTCGTTCAGTATGCCAGCAGCTTTGCGTACACGACCATGAAGTGATGACAATGCTTGAAAGCCAGCACCATAACCGCCAAGTGCTTGAGCTATTGATTTTGGTTTTTTTAGATCGGTGTCTACGATGTAATTCGTAAACAATGTATCTAATTGTGTAACGCTATCGACCACAAGTGTTTTATACTTATGATCCTCTTTTATGAGAGCAGTAAGTTGTTCCCATAATTGATCAGTATTTGATAATAATGGAAAAGCATCTGGTCTTGATTCTGAAGGAACGGCTTGTAAGCCATCTTCAGCTCTAATAAAGATTGGGCTGGGAAAGGTTGATGCAAGGCTGGTTTTACCCAATCCTGCATCGCCAGTTATTGTACAAATGATCGAACGATCATCTGGTTTTGCTATAGAGCTTAGTATGCTCATGGTGTTTTCTCCTATTGAGATTAAATTTCTTTCTTTTCGAGTTGCTTATCTTACCGATATAAATTAAAATTGCAATACTTTAAAAATATTTTTTTTTAACAAGAGGAAAAAACAATGCTTACGCCAGAAGAAATTATAAAGAAATTACAGCCTTTGAACTTATCTTACCTATCGAGAGATTCAGGTATTAGTTATGTAACTCTTTGGAAGTTTTCTAATAAAAAATTAAAAGTAATTTCATATGATTTAGTCAAAAGATTAAGTGACTATTTCAATGTTAAGTGAACTTACTGATGCAATAAAAGCGGTTGGCTATACGCCACCTCCGAATATTGGTATTGGAAAAGTTACTCGGTTTTCAACGAGCAAACGTCAATCTGATAAGTCTGGATGGGTGTTAGTATTTGATGATGGTAAGGGAGCGGTATTTGGATGTTGGCGAACAGGAGAGCAACACCAATGGCAAGCACACAGGGATTATACGCCAAGTATTACTGAACAGGAGGCAATGCGTCAGCAGTTTGAGGAAGCTAAACGAAAGGCAACTATTGAGCGTGATGAAGCTTATGCTGTTGCAGCTCGTGAGGCTAAATCATTATATGATGCAGCGGTAGTTGTTAAGGAGCATGACTATTTAACAGATAAAGGTATCAATCCAAACATGGCGAAAGTGTTTGGTGGAAAGCTTTTGATACCGGTATATGATGAATTAGGCAACATACAGTCATTGCAGTCTATTTTTAGTGATGGAGCAAAGAGATTTCACTCTGGCGGTAAGATGCAAGGTGGGCATTGTTGGATAGGAGATCCGATTGCATCTGAAACTTTATTGATAGCAGAAGGATTTGCAACTGCGGATAGTTTACACCAGGCAACTGATCTAGCGGTATGTATTGCGTTTACAGCAGGAAATCTTAAAGCTGTAACTGATATGTTGAAGATACAGTACGACAAGAAACGTATTGTTATCTGTGCAGATAATGATATTCATGGCGTTGGTATAGATAAAGCCAATCTATGTGGTGTTGATGTAGTTTATCCAGAAACCTATGGTGATTTTAACGATGTCATGAAGCAACATGGCATTGATGCTGTGCGTGATACTGTTTTTGGAAAGATCAAGCATGAGGGATTGTTTGTATCATTATCAGAAATGATGAGCAATGTCACTACACCACAGTGGTTGATCAAAGGAATACTTGAACGTGGATCAAATAATTTACTGTTTGGTGAATCTGGTGCTGGTAAAAGTTTGTTTGCTATGGATTGGGCATTTTGCGGTGCGATTGGTAAAGATTGGCACGGTCACAAGGTAAAAGAAGAGTTGAACACATTGATCATCATGGGTGAAGGCTTGCGTGGTGCTACATTTAGATTTAAAGCATTGATGCAGAAGTATAAGGGAAGCAGTATAAATGGAGATCGTATACGTTTTAGCAGAAGATCTATTAATTTACTTGATGCTCGTGAAGCGGAGAATATTTGTAAATTGGTAGAGGATATGGATTTCAAACCAGACATTATTATTATTGATACGTTGCACAGAAACATGGTTGGTGACGAGAACAGTAGTGAAGATATGGCAATGTATTTTAAGTCTATAGAATTGCTCGCTAGACGATTAAATGCAGCGATAATTACTGTTCACCATTCTGGACACGGGGACAAGGGAAGGTCGAGAGGATCGTCGTCAATAAAAGCAGCGATGGACGCAGAGTTTTGTGTGAGTAAGGACGGTAAGGATGTTGTTAAGTTTGCTTGTACCAAGTCAAAAGATTTTGGAGCTGGTTCGGATATGAAGTTTAGCATTGAAGAAGTTGATCTTGATGGAGAAATGTTCTATGACGTTGATGAAAAGAAGCAGATTACTTCTGTTTATTTAAAATATGAAGGTGTTGCTTCTAAAAAAGAAAAAGAATTGACAGAAAATCAGCAAAAAACTATGGACTCTTTTATTCAAACATTAGAAACTCATGGTAGAAAAGATTGCGTTATGGACAATGAAGGTGGGTACTATACCACTGTGCATTATGATGAGTGGTATATGTTTGTTAAAGATGCTTTTAAAGGAGCTGAAAACGTATCAAAAGATTTTGCACGTTGCAGAGAATCTCTTTTAAAACAAAAGGTTATAGGTAATAATGGTAGCTATTGGTGGCTGGTATAGTATATACCTACCACTAAAATACCAGTGGTATAGGATACCTGTTAGTGGAATGATCTAGGATATACCTACCATACCCCCTCTCTATAAGAGGGGTATAGTGGTATGTCATTTGGTATGGGATTGTGGATGGATGAAATAAATGAGTTTTTAACAATGGTACAAAAGCAGTTTGGTATAAGTGCTGTTGCGATTAAAGAGGATGGTAAGGTTGTGTTACATGAAGGTAAGTTTCAACAGAAGAGAGATGGAGTTGTTGATGAAAAGAAAAATGACTAAATGGTATTTGATGCCTATTGCTTTGGTAATAGGGTTTTTTATTGGTTTGTTTGGATTGATGCTATGGTTGATACGTTAACGGTTTTACCCTATGCCATTTGTGTTATTATTTTTATTATTGTGTTGTGGAATGAGTGGGTGGAATGAAACATAATCATTACTTTAAGAAGGTGACACATCTTGATGGGATTGATGTGTATCGAGTGCTGGAGTTGTTTGAGGTTACAGATCCATGTTTACAACATGCAATTAAGAAGTTGTTATGTGCAGGAGCAAGAGGGAACAAAGATGAAGGACAGGATGTTCAAGAAGCAATAGATACGTTGGAACGTTATCAAGATATGAGAGTTGAAGAGGAAATGAAATGATTGAGATAATGATCTGGGTAGCTATAGGTTATGTTGCTGTGCAATGGTTGTATTATGAGATTTTTAAGGATTTGTTATGAGGTTTCCACCTATTAATTTATTTAGCGCACCAAAGCAGCTGGCGATATGTAAACACACCCATTGGATGATGCTGTATAGTTTGAAGCAAAAGTGGTGTTATGGTAAAGATTGTAATGAGAAAAGGTATATTGAGAATGATATGCCAGTACATACCAGGTGATAGTTGATGGCATTAAAGACAAGTAACAAGAATAGGAAAAAGTTAAGAAGGTTTAAAGCAAATGAAGACAGCTACAAAGCCAAAAATTAAATATGAAAACAGGATATGGAAATGTTATTGTAATTATAGAATTGCCTATGGCGATACACCTAACATGGCGTATGTTAATTGGCGTAATTGGTGTGTAAATAAATGGCAGATGAAGTAGATGTTGCAAATGAATATTATGAGAAGATGCTTAAAGCATCTATAGATGCTTGTAAGGAAGGCGAGCTGCACATTGATGGATCTGGGGAATGTTTATGGTGTGGCGATGCTGTTGCAATTGGCAGATGGTGTTCGATAGAGTGTCGTGAAGACATGGTGAAGTATGGGTAGGCTTCTGCTTGCTTGCTTAAGGTTAAGCTTACTTGCTTAACCTTTTTTGCATTATTATTTAATTGGGGAACATGAATGGCTGAAGAAGAGAAAAGTAAGGTTAGTCCACAAAGTCTTGGTGGTCAAGCAAGAGCTAAGGTGCTTACGCATAATGAGAAGGTGGCGATTGCAAGACAAGGTGGTAATAAACGTGATGATACGTTAAGTTCTGAAAAGAAGCATGAAATAGCGGTAGAAGGTGGTAAAGCTCGTCATAGCGAATAGTTATTGTTTTAGTGATGTGTTTGTATAGGTTTTGGTAAAACGTTGCGTAGGAGTTAAATTTGTAGGTTAATGCGTGTGTAAGAGTTAGTGGTGTGTAAGTGGGAAGGTTGGTGGGAAAGGTGGGAAAATAGGGGATTTTATGAGATTTTCATAAAAACCTACTAAAATAGTAGGAATAAATACCCAAAAACCTAGTAGGAAATAAGGTAATTAATAACCTACTAAAACACTAGGTTTTATAAGTCATTGATTTTAAACAGTTTTTAAAGTCAAAACTTAAAATAATCGATTCTAGGCGTTAAAACTTTAAAGTAATATAGTTATATAGCTAAACTGTAAAACAAGCTTAAAACGTGGTTTTTAGCGGTTTATGGCTATTACTTGGAATAACTGCTTAATAGCTTTTAAAACTGGTAATGATTATAGACTTCTAGTTGATAGTTGATAATGTGACATGATGACACGTTAAAATTATATAGTTTTAAACTATCAAATAACGTTATAGTTGAATGATTTTATGATGGGTAATAGTAGGATAGCGGGTAAGCTTTAAAAGTAGCTTAGAATGGATATTTTGGGATATTTTGGGCAAAAAAAAGCCATCGGTTAAGATGGCTTATAGGGTTATAGGGGTATAGGGTTATAACTTGAAATGTTTGATTAATAAATCTTGAATTAACCTACTTTTATTACGTTCCAGTTTTAGCTTATCAATTAAAATTATCGGTAATGAAATCATAATACCTTTATTCTTTAATTCTTTAGATATTGGTGGCCTACCAGCTTTTAATTTATACATTGTTTATAATCTCATCTAGTTTTAAAGCATGTGCGTATATATGCTTTTCTGGTAAATTGTTATCGTTATATATCCAACAATAATAATGTTCTTCAACTTCAACGCCATCAACCCAAACAGTGTATTTTTTCATGGATATATAGCCTCGGTATTGTGTTGTTTTGCAAAACGTGTCGCAGTGTCTAAGTAATCAAATAGCATGTAGTGAATTGTTTGGTTATATACAAAATATACTTTATACATTGTCTTAGTTCCTGCAAGGCATAATGACATAAATTAAGTCATTATCTAAAGATGGCATGAAATAACCGCACTCATTACAGCTATATAATCTTTTTGGTGTTGAATTGCCGTAATATTTACAGATAGCATCATTAGCAAGTGCGACATATGACCAGTCAAATTGATGCAAGATTTTATTTAAATTTTCTTCATGGTTATTTGCTTTTACCGGAGTTAGTATTTTATCGAATGATGGATACTTGCCATCAATAGGCGTGAATATCTCGGTTTGATTCATACAGGTTAATTCATACCTGTTATTTATTAAAAATATTCCAACTTCTTTGTTTTCGTGTTTTGTACCTATCTTTTTTAATAGTGCCTTGATAGTTTCTACTGGTATGATTAAAAAATTATCAGGGATAGGTATATCATTATTATCTAATTGCGCTGGGATTTCATTTTGATATGTATTGATATGGCATAAGATATGCCCATTGCTTGCCGTTACAGTGTTTTCTGTAACTTTTACGCCGTTAAGATAATATCTAATATCAGTTTTTTTAGGTGTTGCAGTTAGTGCTAGTCTTAAATCTTGAAGTTTCATTTTGATATGCTCTTTTTAGTTAAGTTAATTATTTTTTAAAAATTTTGAATAATAAAAATTTCGCTATTTTCAACATATATAACAGTTGTTTCATCTTCTATGTCAGACATGCACTGATATGTGTATCTGTCGTAATCTTGCCAGAATTCCTGAATATTTTTATATTCTGTAAAATCACATCTAATCGCGATTGGATCAAAATCCCATTGTTCACCTAAGTCTTCTTCTAATTGTTCAAGAGCATCGAATAAAGCAATTCTTCCAAAATAACTGAAGTTATCTTGTAAAACTGGATGATTTGTAAATTCATACTCGGAAATAGTCTTTTTCATAATAATTCTCTTTTGTTAATGGTTAAGATAAAACAACTAGAAGCATACAGACTAAACGTATGCCAATAATAAAAGCTAAACAACTAAGTCCAGCCAATATGTAAATTTTGTAATCAATATTGAATAGGTTCATAGTCTTAAGCCTTTAATAAATAAAATGGCAAAAAAGACATGATTGCAAGTAGCAATAACATGGAGTTAAGGACTACCGTCATAGGTAATGACAAAATGATAAATGTTAAAATTACAGATGATATTAATATTAGAAATATGTTTTTCATTTTATAAGCTCTTTTGTTAAGGGTTAAATTAGACTACGATTAAATTGTATATGTTTATTCGATAATGTCAATAGAATTATTTAGTCTTATTTAGAAATGGTTTGAGTGATTCAAACATTTTAACCTTGCACCTTTACCTTACCCCTATATCTAATAATCAGATATAAATATCAAAATAATATCTAAAAAACAGATATACATATAAAACAGTAAAGTAAAATGGGGGTATATATGGGGGTACAATTTAAAACAAAAAACAAATAATATAATAAAATCAATAAGTTATACTGTTAGTTCGATTGCTGGTATATCCTACGAACGCAAGTCGTTAAAATCTAGCACCCCCCTAAGCCCCGTCAGCCGTGGGCTAGGGCGGTAGCTAAATCGAGGGCTTGCCTGCCGTGGGCTAGGGCGGTCATGACTGTCCTGGGAGAAAAAAGTGGGGGGACACCCCCTAAGTCCATAGCCGTTTCCACAAAAACTTTACAAATGCGTAAAAAATAAGAATATTTGTCGATAAAAACTTTACACTTTCTTGTCGTTTTGATGGTATATTTTGTAATAATTTTTTTACAAGAATTTTGAAAACTTTACATATGCCACACGATAAAGATAGAAATAACAGACATAAGAAGGTTCAGGTGCGATTAACGCCCTTGCAATGGACTAATATTCACACTCGTATACGCATGGGGGAAAAGAAAGCAGACTTGGCTAGGGAGTATGGAATTACTAGGCAAGCAATCAATTATAAGTTTGCTGGTGTCGTAGAAGAGTCCCCTATTGAAACAGCAGCTGCCAAGATAGTGTTGGCGCATGAATATGCAAATGATGAATTGCAAAAACTACCTCCTAAAGTGCAGGAGAAAGCATGGGACATGGCAAAAGCTTTAATGTCCATTAGTGAAAGCTTAACGGAAGGTGCATTGCAAGGTGCTATTAATTTCCGTAAGTTATCAACATTGGCGAATGAAATGACAGAGGAAATGCTTGATAAGGGAGGTGACGCACAAATGTTGGCGATCATCAGCGCCATCACCAAGACAGCTAATGAAGCAGCTGCACCCTCATTGAATTTGTTGAATATCAATAAGCAGACAGTAGATCGACTTACTAAGACTGGTGATATTGTAGGCAAGAAAACACTAGCGGATTTTTATGGTATTGGATTATCAGATGGAGTATTAGATGTCAAAACCGATTCTTAACCCTAATCTTGAAGGGTTTTATGAAAATCCTGACTACCGGTATTATGTTCTGCATGGCGGTCGTGCAAGCGGTAAAACTTATCATACGGCTGGTTTCTGTGTGTACATGGCAGCTAACTACACGGTTAAGTTTCTATGTGTACGGCAGTTTCAAAACCGACTGTCAGATTCTGTTATGTCCACCATTGTTGAATGTATAGACATAGCTGGATTGCAGGATGAATTTGTAGTGCTGGCGAATGAGATACGCCATAAGACGACAGGATCTAACTTCACTTTTTTGGGGATCAATAGAAACTTAAATGAAATTAAAGGTATGACCGGTGTGGAGGTATTGTGGATCGAGGAAGCGGAAGGATTAACTGAAGAACAATGGCGAGTTATCATGCCGACAATTCGTGCAGAGAACAGTAAGATATTTATTGTGTTCAATCCTAGACTGGCGACAGATTTTGTTTATAAAAAGTTTGTAGTGAATCCACCCAACGATTGTATTGTTAGGCAAGTAAATTATCCCGATAATCCATACCTCTCCTCTACTATGTTAAGGGTTATTAATGAAGCTAAAGAATATGATGATGATTTTGATCATGTGTATTTAGGTCAGCCAAAAGATGATGATGAATCAGCTATTATTAAAAGATCACATGTCATGGCTGCCATTGATGGGCATCTTAAGCTTGGAATTGAGCCACTAGGTACACGCAGAATAGGATTTGACGTAGCAGATTCAGGTGAAGATGATTGTGCTATGGTGGAAGCCTATGGATCGGTAAATTTATGGTCGGATATGTGGCACAGTAAAGATGATCAATTGCTGAAATCGTGTACACGGGTGTGGACTAGAGCAAGAATTGAAAACAGCTTGATTATTTATGATGCTATTGGTGTGGGAGCAACGTCTGGGGCAAAGTTTAATGAATTGAACAATGGAAGTAAGTTAAAAATAGAGCATCAGAAGTTTTTTGCAGGTGGTAAGGTTGCCAAGCCAGAGCATCAATACAACCGATCTGGAATTAAGAATAAGGACTATTTTTCTAATATAAAAGCACAAGCATGGTATTTGATAGCGGATAGGTTTCGTAATACATTTAATGCTGTGACTAATAAACAAGAATTTAATAATGATGAAATGATATTTATTGATTCAAAAATGCCTAATCTTGCTATTTTAATCGATGAATTGTGTACACCGTTACAAGATTATGATAATAATGGTAGAATCAAGGTAGAATCTAAGAAAGATTTGGCAAAACGTGGTATATCATCTCCAAACATCGCAGATGCGTTTGTAATGGCAAATCTATCAAGCGATATGCGTAAACGTTCATTTTTTGGATAATAAATATATGTTTAACTGGTTTAAAAAACAACCTACAGAATCCACGCCAGCACCTAAAAAGAAAAAAAGTCTTTTTAGTACGCATGATTATGATGAATTAGATAATTTTAGGGTTAAAGCTGTTGTTAATGATACGTTGTCAGCTATTTATCGAGAGCAACCTGCCCTACTGCATAATGAAGGTGCGATGGATAACTCAGATAATGGTTATCCTGCTTTTAAAATGTATTCTGCTGGTCAATCTAACATGAGTGACCAATTAATGTACTGGTACGCCAACCAAGGTTTTATAGGCGCACAGTTATGCGGAATACTTGCACAAAATTGGTTGGTTAATAAAGCTTGTGCCA
>Ga0181344_1001050_pt1 | contig 10369 bp, 13 predicted proteins | sample Su13VDMLBDD_FD_130098 | JGI IMG/M metagenome (GOLD analysis project Ga0181344, IMG submission 130098) | Freshwater viral communities from Lake Michigan, USA - Su13.VD.MLB.D.D | ecosystem: Environmental > Aquatic > Freshwater > Lake | place: USA: Michigan | collected 2013-07-15
AATAAGGCTTCATCATCATCGGGGCAAATCCGTCCCGAAAACGAAACCCTCCACCTTTCATTGTCTATTGTCGCCGAATAAGTTCTGTATCCATTATCAGTATCGGCTGTCTGTTCCACCTTCATATCCCAAGGGTCTATCATATACTGGTGTCCCCGTATGTTATAAATCATTCGGGCAAATTGGTCTTTTTCATTATTATCCTTCACTTTCGTCCAAAATATCATACTTTCTTCGTCAAGGTCATTCATCACCTTTTTATATTTTTTATTGTGGTCGTCTTTCATTGTTCTATACCATTGTGGGTATATTGCCTTTGTTATTTCCTTTGCCTCGTTGCGTTTCAAAACAACGGGTATTCTGTAAATCTTTACGGGGTGTAAGTTGGCGTTGGTGTTTGCGTTCATTTTATATTAATTATTAGTATAAAATCTTTATATTGTTTAAATATATAAATCTGGTAGTTTTATTTCAATTTTGTTTGTAGCAGAAAATCCAAATAAAAGTTCAATTTTGTAGGTTTTTTGGTTGTGAGTTTGAGTTTGGTGGCGAAACCCAATCAATTTTATAGCGATAAGCCCCCCCTCTTATAAGGGTATATAAGACAGCCCTCCCACATTTATAAAGCCTTAATAACTGGATAATACCCCGTCGGTAGAAAACTGAACGAAAGTAGAAAACTGGACGCAGTTTTCGGTAAAATCTGGCTCGTTTTTTTAGCGAATTATTTTTTAGCAGACCCCGTAATTTTTTCAGCGAGATTTTTTCAAAAAAGCCGTTCAGTTTTCTACTTTTCGTTCAGTTTTCTACCGTAGGTATTTATATAGAGGTTAAGGCCCTTTATTATACTGGGTAATACCCAGTGATATAGGGGTATATAGACCCTCTTTTCTCTCCCCAGCTTGATACGGCGAAAAAAAACACATATATATACTTACCTGTTGTAGCTGTCCTCGTCGTATTTATTCCTCCTTGGCGATGTAGCCCAGTCTTCGTTGTTTTCGTCTAATGAGTTCGCAAAAGGGTACTCTATCTCTCTCGGCGTTATGAGATAAAGTATATGAGTTCCCGCCAGTATGTATGAACTCGTATGGTACTTCCTGACTTCTAACGACCCTGCGATACATATAAAACAAATCTCGGTCTGCGATGGTCTTTGAGCCATTTGCGAAATCATATACCTTGTCGTCCAATTCCACCCAACAATGGTATATAGGCATACCGCGATTGTCGTCCATTTCCTTCCATTGTGGTTGTCTGCTTCGTAGTTCGCCCTGAACCCATTTTACACCAGTCCTGTTTCGTAGTTTTGCTACTACTTCTAAACTTTCGCGGACACAATTGCCTTTCTGTCCTTTTGCGAATTGGCTTATAACAGCTCTGTCTTGCGACATCGTCCAACCCTCTCCCCTAACCGTTCCGTCGGGTTGTCTGACCCATTTTGTTCTGTGTTTAAGCCCGAACTCTCTCAATTCGTCAATGACCTCATTATATAAATGTTTATATGATGGGGCGGGGGTCTTGGTCTGGGTCTTCTTCTTCTGTTGTTTAGTTTGTTTCGGCATTTTGTTAGTTTGAGTTTGAGTTTAGTTTTCAATATCAGTCAATTTTATAGTAGCAAATTATTTCAATTTTGTTTTGTTGTTTTATATCTTTTAGTTTTTTACGAAATAAAAGTTCAATTTTGTGAGTTTGCGTTTTTATTTTTTTTACTTTGTATTATTTTTACGGTTTGTTGATGTATTGTTCCACATTCAATATCGGTTGTTCTTTTAATTGTCTTTTCCAGTGTTATACATTGTTTCGCTACCCCACATACTCGTCTATGTAGTTTCATAATCGTTTTATTTCCCTTATCGTCATTGGAAACATATTTATATCCACAGGGGCATTCATACTCCCTCCATTGAGTTCTACTCATTAATACTTTGCTATTTTTCGGCATTTTAAATTATATATCTCTCAACTTAATTTTAAAAAGCATTTCAATTTTTTTTTGTAAATAAAAATAAATTAAATTATAGCAAAAAAAAGCAATAACGGGGTAATACCCAGCTTCTCTTTTTTTACATTTTTCGCAAAATCGTATAAGTAAAAACGACAAAGTTATAAAATTGAACTTTTTTTGCCCCTTTTTGCTATAAGATATAAAATAACAAAACCACATTTAAAACTCAAACTTACGCTTATCGCTATAAAATTGATTACCTTTTGTAGAGCAGACCAAATCTCAAACTACAAAACAGAACCCTACAAAATTGAAATCTTTTCTGTGAAAAAACTAAAAGATATAAATCAAACCCCACAAAATTGAACTTTTATTTTGTAAAAACCCAAAAGATATAAAATATAACAACTAAAATGAACTCACAAATGAACTACAAACCAGACGGCTCACAGGAGAACTTAATGGCTACCGCCGTATCGGTAAAGGTCGTAAATGAAGATAGACTACAATCAGCAATCGCGGACAAAGACCAATTGGGCGATTGTTGGCCTTCCTCATTGTTGATGTGGTGGAAAATGCGTAAAATCGGTGCTTCCAGAATGAGAGGCAAACGAAACATAGAGCAAACCATTAATGACCCCGACAACCAGTACCATTATTGGGTTGAGAACAAAGGTCTTGTCTTTGAAGAGATGAGCGGAATTAGACGCATTATTCCCAAAGACGAATACTATCGTATCAACCAAATCGTAGAGGCAGAGGCAGCCGAGGCTTGTGGTATTCATACCGACGAATACCCGAAGGCAGACCGAAAACTAATGCGAAACCTTGATGAACGACAACTAATCAACATTGTTGTTGGTATGTTGAGAAAGTATGGGCGAACCGATGCTGAAATCCTCTTTGACCTAAACATATCTAAAAAAAAATAAATAAACCATATCTATTTACCCATTGTATAATTATAAATAACCCAATTAAACCAAACCAAAACTCAAAAAAACCATATATATATTCTTTTGTATAACCCATTGTATAACATATATTTTACTTTAAACTTAAACATATAAACGAAAATGGAGAAGCCTTTTGCTTCTCTTTTTTTACATTTTTTACAAAAAAGTATATCAAACTTATAAAATTGAACTTTTTTGCCCCTTTTTTGTAGAAGATATAAAATACAAAATAACACTATTAAAATGGCTAACCCTAACGCAAACGCAAATCTTACTAATAAGGATAAATGGACTTTGGAAGCAAAGGCAAAACAAGGCTGGAAATGCTACTTTATTGAACGCGACCATATTTACGAACTACAACAACACAGAAATACATTACGAGCCGAAGTGGAACGATTACGGGAAGATGGAGGCGGTGGGTCAGCCAACGACTACGACCATCTAAAACAAATGTTTCTGGATTTATATGCTCGGGTGGGCGAACTGTGTGATTGCCCCGTTTGCTTTGAAACATTAAGCAAAGACCTTACCGCCGTCCCACTTTGCGGTCATTTGGTTTGTAAAGAATGTAAAGCCCGAATGGTCGCCTGTCCTATTTGTCGTAAAACATACTAATATATATATCTGCTTTTATTCATATTTAATTAATCATATATAAGGGGGCATTTGCCTCTTTTTTTCGCAAATATATAAGCGACAGACGCAAAATTGAAATCTTTTTTTGTATTTTTACAGAAGATATAAAATAACAAAACAGATTGAAACGAAATTGAAACGAAATTGAAAATGAACGCACTACCTATTGACCTCGTTAGAAACATTCTCTCATACAGAGGCACTGATGCTTTTGAGGCATTACATACCGACCTCACCACCACCACCAAAAAACACACCGCAAAATGGCTCCAAGAAATACTCGGCAAAATCGTTGATGCCGACCAAAATGACGAAATCACCCACAAAGAGTATCTCATTCTCACCAGAATATATAACAAATATACCCCCGCGAAACATACCAAGGCCAAGGCACACAAGTTCGCGAATACATTAGATAATTAAACACACAAAACACACAAAATTGAAAAAAACAAAATAAAAAAAAAACAAAAAAAGGGGCAGAAATGCTCTTTTTTTTGTAGCCGTATAAGTAGGAATAGCTGGGTAATACCCTTTGGTAGAAAAGTAGAAAACCAGACACTTTTTTTTGACTTTTTTGGCTGAAAAAAAAGATGACCCTCGTAAAAATAAATCTCACAAAAAAATCCAGCCAGATTTTTCTAAAAAAAGCGTCCAGTTTTCTACTTTCCTACCTCGCTTCTCCTTTTTTACATTTTTTACAAAAAGAGATATGAAAGTTATAAAATTGAACTCTTTTTTTGTATTTTTACAGAAGATATAAAATTACAAAATAACAGATTTACTACAACTCGCAGATAAAATTGATTACCTTTTGTTGAGAATACCCAAACTCAAACAAAAATAAATTGAAATAAATTGCTAACAAACCAAGAATATAACTTACTATAAAATGAACGCCGAAATCAAGACCCAACTTCAAGCCAAATACAGAGAGCATTTACAGACCCCCGTCGGTCGCAAACATCTCACCGACGCTATTGCTATTAAACGAGAATGGAAAGAAACCCAATCTCATTGCGACGCGACATTCTCCACCGATAATGTAAAGCCCAAGTTTATCCACCTCGCCGAAAAGATGAAACTCCTCACAATTGTACCGATTGGCCTTAATAATATGTGCCACAACAACGCCGAGATATTCTGCGGTGAGAACATCACATCTGTCCTCGGCTTCAACATTACTTCCTGCCCCTGCGGTCGTATCTCCACATACGAACTCCACTCCGTAAATAAGGTAGGCGACGAATTGGTGGATTTTACCCGCGACTTCAACGAAGAACCCACCAAATACTTCTTACCAGTGGAAACCAAACTCAAACCCTTATCATACATTCGGGTATTCGGCAAAGACCCATTTGCTATTGAAACGGGCAAATGCCGATGCCCGATTAACTGGAAATGTTTGAAAGAATACAGAACCACCACCGAGGCGTTTGACCGCCACATACGAACAATGGAACGAACAATCATTATGGACCACCCCGACGGCGGTATGATAATGTCGCGAAGATAAACTCTTTATATGAAAAATCGTAAAAACACAAAAAATACTCTTTATATTGTTTATATTTATATACTTTTACTACTGACTGCTTAATTAATTAAAAAAAATCAAAACGGGGCATTTGCCCTTTTTTAACGCCTGACCGTTATAATCTCAACAAGTCCTTTACGAAATCTCTCTGGCGGGTCGGCCTCCATATCTATAACCAATGGCGATAATTTTTGTTGAGTGGCGTATTCATATATGCTTACTAACTCTTCTTTGGTAATACCCAGCCCAAACTCGCTTAATATAATATTGACTTCTCGCTGACCCGAAAGTTTTAGCAAGACCATATACGAACAATTGTTGCGAATAACCTTTGGTATTTTAAAATATGACTGACTTATAAATATAACCGACACATTTAATTTTCTCGCCCTGATATAATACTGCTCTACCATCGTAAGGTCTTTGCTTAATACTAAATCGTCCCACACTACAAGATGGTTGAAGTCTTTGTCGTATTTGTCTAATGGCGGGGTATTACTCAGCCCTTCCTTAATAGTGATTTGGTCGCATTTGCTCGTAATCCATTTATATAATGGCTCGTCTTTGTTTCTGGTGATGATATTAATGGTCTGGAATGTGCCTTTTTCGCCACAACTAAATAGATGTAGTAAATTGACTAAAAAGTTTGTTTTACCCGAACCCGATGGGGCAACAATACACATACGAAAGGGTAGTTTTAGTTTGTGTAGAGCAAAATTAGGATTATCCACTTTATCCTGAAACTCCTTCGGCATACGCTCATACATATTTACGATGTGTCCTGTTTCTTTGGGCGGTTCTTCTTCCTTCGGTTTTGCTTTTCTCGGCATATTGTATATATGTATCAAAAGATAAATGTTTAGGCTAAAAATATGTTATAGTTTATATATATAGTATGGCTTCATATACGGCTCCAAGCGAAAATCTGGCTATTTTTGACCCCACAGTGTTTATTAATGACCTAACACCTATTACCATAGCAGAAGGCGATAAGCGATATTTGAGGTTTCCATTCGCACAAGGCACAGAATACCTATCAGCTATATTTGTGGGCGGGGTTGCTACATTCAGCGATAATACCATATTTACTGATAATTGGGTTTTAAATGATACACAGACCACACCTACCCGAACTATCTCGGCAACCTGCCTACCTGCGACAAATGTCGTTTTGGAACTGAAAGCAAATACGGGAGGGGCGGTTTGGGAAGAAACTAATATAACTCAAAATGGAGTAGCATATACCGCCCCTGCTGGAACAACCACTACGAAAACTTGGTTGGATATTCTTACTGGTGCTGGGTCGGTTGGAACATTAAATAGTGTTTTAGCAAACGGAAATACTGCTACTGGAACATACGCGAATATCAATTTAGTTGATACTGACCCTGGCGGACAAGCAAACCCAATAATGACTTTACAAAATACAAATGCTACTGGGTCGGTTGCGTTAGAGGTTTATAAAAATAAACCTACCGCGGGTGTTGCTGGTGATGTATTATTCAACCAATCTGTATATGGTAAGGACAGTGCCTTAAATAAACAAGAATATACGAGAATAACTCATACACTACGAGATGGTGCGAGTGGTGGGGAAGATGGGTCTATTGAACTGGGTTGTTTTGTAAATGGTTCATTCAATAACTTCTTACAAATAAACGGAAACGAGAATGAGGTAAATTGCCTTAAAATATTGGATATGGGTGGTAATAACATTAGAACGAATACTGGTAGTTTAACGATGACTTCTGTTGGTTCAAGTGGAACTGGTGATTTAACTGTATCCGCTAAAAATACGGCTACTTTAACTGGATTAGGTGTTGCTATTACTTCAAGCGGTTCTGCTGGTGAGAAAATTACTTTAACTGCCCCTGCTACTTCTATTGATTTAGTTCCTACAACTGCTATAAGAACTGATAGTAATATTACAACACTCACTACTGCTGGTGGGTCTTTAATAAACTTTGCTGGTGGAAATCCTGACGAAAGGTTTAATATTGATAAAAATGATATAACTTTACATTGGAATAACGCAAGTGGCGAACAAGCAGATATAGTATTAGAAAGCGACATCGCTTCTCTTAATTCTGCTATTAATATGAACTATCAAACAACAGGCGGTAATATGGGAACAACTATTCAAAACATACCTGCTACTCAACGCATTATTCAAACCGACGGAATTAATAATAAATCCTACCAAAGTTCGCCTACAAAAGTAGAACTTATAGAAGGTTCAAATGTTAGAATAGCAAAAATAGAAAATAGTGTAAATAATAATGAGAACAGATTGGATTTATTTTTAAATCAAGGAAGCGGTATTACTGATAATGCTGGAATAGTAAATCAAGTTGATAATCAATTGCTCTATTTAGTTCATACGGATAATGCGGTTGGTAAATCAATACAACTTCTTAATCCTCTTAACTCTGTTGGTGGTTTAAATTATAGTAATACTATGGATACGAACCCCTGTAATATTCAAAGCACTCATACAAGTCTTCAACTATCCGCTCCTTTTGCGACTGCTGGAAGTGGTGATATAATTTTTGCCCCTGAAACTACTGGTGGAAATCTCATATTTACTGGAACTAATTTGGAGGCGAATATATCTGGTCCTCAAACAAGTCAGTATTTAAAAATTAGATTAAATGGAACTGATTATAAAATTGCTTTATTTAACCCTTAATTTAATCAACGCAACATTATATACCTAATAATATATCTATTTAGGCTAAAATTATGTTAGTGGTTATATATATAGTATGGCTTCATATACGGCACCCAGCGAAAATCTTCCTATTTTTGACCCGTCAGTGTTTATTAATGACTTAACACCTATTACCATTGCCGAGGGAGATAAACGATATTTGAGGTTTCCATTTGCTCAGGGTACAGAATATTTGGGCGACATTATTGTAGGCGGAAGTTCTACATTTTCGGGTGTAGCTTCATTTAACGAAACCGCGGTTGGTAGTTTAACATCATTGGCGGTTCAACCAGCAACCAGCGATAATACCACCAAAATACCCACTACGAGTTGGGTTCAATCGGTAGTATCGGCTCTTCCTGTTCCGTCTTCGTTATTGGCTTTAAATAACACTTGGACGGGAACTCAAAATTGGACGAGTGCTACTGAGGGTAGTTTGACCTCTTCTGCTACTCAACCAGCAACCAGCGATAATACCACCAAAATACCCACTACGAGTTGGGTTCAGTCGGTCGTAGCAACCCTTCCATTACCATCTTCTTTGTTGGCTTTAAATAACACTTGGACGGGAACTCAAAATTGGACGAGTGCTACGGAAGGTAGTTTGACTTCTTCCGCCACTCAACCTCTCGCGACCGACAGTTCAACAAAAATACCTACTACCGCTTGGGTTCAAAGTGCTATTAGTTCCGTTGGCTCTTTGTTGGGTTTAAATAACACTTGGACTGGAACTCAAAATTGGACGAATACCGCTCTCGGTGCTTTAACATCTTCGGCAACTCAACCCTCTTATACAGATAGTTCAACAAAAATACCCACTACTGCTTGGGTTCAGGGCTTAATAGGCCAATTTTTAGACCCAATAACAACTTCTCGTTCAACTGCGGGACAAATATATCCACCGACGGCATTACATTTATACGCGACTGGATATATTATTGGAACAGGTGGTTTGGCTGGCGACCCCTCCACACCTGATATGGGGCCTTGGGGTATGGGCGGTGCTGGTGGTGGTGCTGGTGGTGTATCATTTACCTTCCAACTACAAAACAACGTCCAATATGTATATTTTGGCCTCAACTATACCTCGGCTGGATACTCTTCGCTGTCTGTAAATAGCACTTCGCCTTCGGGAGCAAATACGATGGCTATTGCGAATGTAGGTGGAAAAGGTGTTGATAGTGCTTTGGGTGCTACTGGTGGAACTGGTGGAACTGGAACTTTTACTGCTTTATCTGTATCGGGTCTTGTATCTTCTTCGGGAAGTGTAAATAACGGAACTAACGGAACTGCTGGAACTGGCGGACAAACTGGTTCTACAATTGTTTTTCCTACGGGTGGTTCAAACTCCTTAAATGTATCATACGGGTTCGGCCAATCTCACCCAGCTTTATCTGGATACAATACGAGCGGATTTATTAGTTATCCAGCAAGTCCTATTGGCGACCCGCGATGTGTGATTATTTGGTCTGTAAGCCCTTAAAAAAATATTACAACAATATATAATGCTTAAAAGCGAACAGAACGAACCGACCTTATACGAGGCGTTTATAGTAAATCGTAAAAGCATAGAGAAGCAAATTGCCGACCAAAATATAGTTATAACTGGTATATTAGGTGTATTAGTGGTTGGTGGTATTATTTTATTGTGTGTTCTTATTTTATAATGGATAATGATTGGACGAAAGATATTGAGGATATTTTGGAACAGATGCGAATTAATTCTGTATTGCTTACAACCGAGCATAAGAAACGCTATTTTTTACTCAAAGGTCGGCTACAATACTACCGATTACCCGTTATAATTATTAGCGGAATAAATAGCATAGTGTCGGTTGGCCTACAACCATATTTGGAACAGGGTATTATATCAGTATTGACTTGTCTATTGGCTTTAATGTGCTCCATTATAGGTGCTATTGAACTCTATTTAGCGATACAGAAAAGTATGGAAAACGAGTTGATGATGAGTAAAGACTACTACATTTTAAGCATTGAGATTTTTAAAACACTCGCATTAGACCGACAACGCCGACCCATACCCGCCAAAGAGTATTTGGATAAAAAATATTGGGCGTATGTGAAATTATACGAGAACTCAAACCTATTGGATAAGCGATTGATTGATAAGTTGAACCCTCTTCCGTTAGATATACCGCCGTCTGTATCAAGCAAGACCCCACCCCGAACCGAGCCGTTTGGGTTGGAACTCCACCAATTGAGCGATATGCCGATAGTTTAATTGTATCCATTAATTATATAGATGGGTGGAATACGAGATTGGTCTGACCCCGACGAAGTGGTGCGAAAGGCGAGAGCCTATTTTGGAAAAGATGTACCCATTTATCTAAGCGATAAACCGAGCAAAAAATATATGCTACAAAACCCAGAAGGCAAATGGATTTATTTTGGGGCATTTGGAATGGAAGACTTTACAAAGCACAAAGACGAAGCCAGACGAAAGTCATATCTGGCGAGGGCAAGAGGCATACGAGGACAATGGAAAGACAATCCTTATTCGCCTAATAATTTAAGCATTAATTTACTCTGGTAGAAAACTGGTAGGAAAGTAGAAAACT
>Ga0181344_1001051_pt1 | contig 10360 bp, 9 predicted proteins | sample Su13VDMLBDD_FD_130098 | JGI IMG/M metagenome (GOLD analysis project Ga0181344, IMG submission 130098) | Freshwater viral communities from Lake Michigan, USA - Su13.VD.MLB.D.D | ecosystem: Environmental > Aquatic > Freshwater > Lake | place: USA: Michigan | collected 2013-07-15
CTGACAGAGATGCCAACGGATTACAAGGAATGAAATTTCGCTTCCGTCTTGGAAATTTAGTGCTACCATTATTTGATATTCAGACTGCTACCCAAGCATACGCAATGTTAAAAGATGCTCTATGTAATATTTCATTTGACAGTTGCGAAGACCCCGACAGTCTTAAAGTTGTGAATAAATTGTCTCCTTGTGCAATTGAATATAGCGACTATGTTCATAATGATAGTCAAAATGCTGGTGCTTCTGGTTTAGGTTCTGGATGCTTCATGGTTGGTCTCAACTTTGAAAGAAGTAATGCTCTTAACATTAGTGGTCTATCGAGTTCTAACAACAGAGTGCTCACATTTGAGTGGTCGGGAATTGAAGCAGACCTTTATAACGCAGTCATTAGCGTAGAATATCTACAAATTGCTAACGTCAGCACTTCTAACGTTGTTGTCAATAAATAAACATTGCCTGAAATATATTATTTTGCTTATTATTTTCATTTGTTATATTATATAATAAATGTCAAAAACTGATGATAGATTAGAAATTATGGAAAATAACAATATGCTATATGATTGTGAAGAGAGTTTATCATGTATCATTCAAAAGGAATTGAGACAGAATAGATTTATATCAGCAGACGTTGATGATTATAAAGAAGGTTACCAACTTATATACAATTTTGACACAATTCCTGATGACGAATATCTTAATCCAACAAATAGTTATATTAATTTATCAATCAATGTAAATTCAGATAATCAACCTGCCCTACCAGCACCACAATCAACGGCAAATTACGGGTTTGGAAATAATTTTAATTTCAATGCACAATCATCACCTAATGCAAATCCAGCTCAATACTATAAATCTTTCTTCAATACAGGAGGTTCAGTTTTAAATTTATTTCATCGTGTTGAATTACTTACAAATTCAGGACAAATTGTATTTTCTGAAAGATTTTTTAATCAAAATAGAACTGCTCGTCAATATGAAATATCACAAGAACGTTTGAATACAATTAATGCGATGATGGGAGGTTTATGCTTTGATAAAAAGAATAATAGAGATTTCTTTCCTCTTTTTCCAACATCAGCTGGGGATTCAAAAAGATTTACAAATTTTGCAATTCCATTATCAGAGTTAAATTCGTTTTTTAATCAGTCTAAACCAATTCCAGCTTGTGTTTTGAAAGACTGTGTATTACGGATTACATTAGAAAAACCAGAAACGTGTGTATTCCTTTATGAGTATGACGGTGGCCCTGCTTTTGGTCAAAATTTTACACAGGGATTTTCAATTGATATACAAAACGTATATATGAATTATCAAACTATTAAACCGTTTGACTCAATAAATAAAATTGTAAAACATAATAGTATCCAAATACCATACAAAACCAAATTCACAGTTAGAAATAAAATAAGTTCTTCAACTTGTGAATTTATGATACCATTAACAGCTGCTAATGTTTATAATGTGCAACTTAAATTTATAAGAGCAGATTTTAGATTATCTGACAGTCAAACGTATGAAGAACCACCAACAGATCCACCAACTTTAATTTATAATAGAAATCAACGTGGCCCAATGTACGCTACTGATTTCGACGAACTAATGGGCGATTCCGTTATTGGCAGAGATACTACATTTCCAACTTTCAAAATTAGAGTTGGAGAATATTACTATCCTCAATACAATCCAAACCAAATTCAAGATTATTATATGATGACAATGGACGCATTAAATCCAATTAGTGGAGCAAGTTGCCAAGATATAGACCCCAAAATGACATATAATAAAGCGTCAATTGGATGTGTAAATTACTCAGATTATTCATTTAGCACAGCAAGAAATGCCCCAGGATTTGAACAAGACATTTATTATGGGTTATCCACCGGGGGAGTAATCGTTGCTTTTGATTTACGACGTAGCAAAGATGTTGGTCTATCGGGTCTCACAATCAATGCACAAAGAAAATTAAATGTTATGATGAGTGGTATAACGGCAATTGATGAAAATGCTCGTCTTGAGGTTTATATTACTGTGGAATACTTACAAATACTTGAATATAAAGATGGCAAAATAACAATTATGAAGTAATTTATAAATAATATATATATATATATGGCACGTATTGGGAATGTTAGACCTCAAAGCAGAATATACGACTACGCTCGACATTCATATCAACCAGAATTTGATATGAATTTATCATCAAAAGCACCATTTGACGGACAAACCGCATACCAAAAACCACACGACAAAATTTTTACACCTCAGCAAATTATATTTTCTCCATCCGTTGATTTACAATTTAAAATGGGGGATACTGAACAAGAATTAAAACATTTACTACATAGAAAATCTGAAATTGTATCAGGATTAAATAATAAGAAAATTGGAAAACCAAAAAATATGTATGAAATGAAAATTGGTTCAAGAAGTGAGGGAAGTTTTTACGAACAAGCGAAAAGCAAACCTTATGTTGAATTAACGCCAAATATTAGCGGTCTCAAAGGTGATATACATCAGCAAGCACCCGCAACAGATATGATGACAGATAATGAAGTCTATGAACTTACAACCGTCTATAAATCTGATATGTTGAAACCTAAAACAATGATTGATAAGAAAATAGAAGACACAGCAAAACTCACAAAACCATATGAACGTGAAGTTATCGCAAATGCCAATGAGAATACTCGTGATTTTATGGAAGCAAAACTTGGGCGAATAGAAGTGTATCCATCAACCGCAACCGGTTATGGTGATGACGGCGGTTCAAATATTAAATTTAATTTTGCTCAAGAGTTAAATAAAGGAGTTCAACCAAAAACAACCAAACAATTATATGAAGAAACATTCTTAAATCCTAAATCAGTGTCAAATGTAAATATGATGCAGAGAGACGCACAGAAAGCACGTGATGTTTTGGGTCTCTTTGGAAATAAACAACATTTAACAGTGAGTGAAACTGCTGAACCAAGATTAACAAATAGAATGCTACGCCCACACTCATATATGGGATTAATTTCAAAAAAACAAAAATAAGTTTCTATTACATTTTAAATAAACATTATTTGTTTATTTATTATCATCTATTATTATATAAAAATCATAATGGATTATCAAGGATTATTCACCGGAGGAGAAGGTGGCGGAACTCAACCACCTGTTAATTTAGATGGAACTATGATTTATAAAAATGAATGGACTATCAATACATTATACAATAAAGATGAAGTTGTTGTGTATTTAGAACATCAGTATATTGCTTTAAGAAGTAATATAAATAAAGAACCTGATACAAATCCCGAGGATTGGGATTTACTTGCTTATTGGTCAAATAATGCTACAGTGTCAAATTATAGAGGAACATTTATTACAGGACTTATATTAAAACAATATGATAGTGTTTATGATAGAATTTCAAATGGAACATATATCAATTATTCGTCATCAAATTATGAATGCACAACACAACCAGATTTAATAACAGATTTACACAAAATCAATAATCCTAATTCGTTGCTACCGTCTATGTTTTCAACACCATATATGTTTGCCAGTTTAGGAAATTCTTCAAATTTTAATGACGGAGCAAGATATGTTGGAACACAATCAGACACTGGACTTTATACATATCCGTTTTTACCAAATTTAAGAACAAGAGGATGGAAAAGAACAGGAATAACCCAAGAAGGTTCAAATTTTATGTTAGACCCTACATCAATTTACGCAAAGGAAGGGGCATATAAATTCACAGCCGTTGTAAGTTATTACCTTTCAAGAGTTCCACGATTCACCGAAACAGAAGATAATCCTTCTGGAGAGATACGGATAGAAGAGATTGGAGGCGGAATCATTGATAGATGCGGTTTAAACGCTCCTATCACCCAACCTGTTACTCCACAAGGAAGCACGGGTTTTTGGCGCACAAATCAATCTACATTAACAGGTATATATGATGTAAGATTTGGACGAGAATATGGTTTATTTTTGGATAATATATCATTCCAGAATCGCACATGGACATTTACTGTTCGTCTTTCTATCGAATTTTTAGGAGCCACTGACCCTGTTGATTTGCGTTATAATTATCTTGCTTTATCAAAATCACCACCACTGACACCACAACTCAAATCTGTAATAACGATATTACCAACACCAATTCCAGAAGATTATGTTATTCCATATCCTATAATAAATAATCTTTTAGGACAATCAGTAAATGTGTCTCTTGTAGATACACCGCCAAACGAACTAACAACCGGTGTTGATTACACACCAAAATGTATAAAATTAAATGGATATGCACAAACTCAAACATATACATTAACTTGTTCAGCAAGAGTCGGAGTAAGTTATAGAAAGGGTGACTTACTTGAAATCAGGGCGTGTTTCCAGTCATCAGCAGATAATATAAATTGGGGCGATATTAGTGAAAGACAAGTAATATTTACTGATATTCAAAGCGACGAAGGAACATTTAATGTCCCTAATATACCCATATACATTCAATTAGATGGATATCAACCAGACGCACAATTTGAACAACAATATGTTAGAGTTGCATTAATTGTAGTTCCTAAACCAAATCTTGGGCGTATTACACGAATTATACTTGAAGCAAATGGAGGTGTGAATGATTTTAACCTACTTTTTAATCCATACAATTGTTTCTTTCAAATGTATCCAAACTCACAACTTTCATCAAACATTGTATGGCATCAGACATTTGAAAATGGATATGCGTCTCCCCCTTCATATAGCATTGAATATCCAAGGCGTGGTGATAATACTCCAGATTGGTATAACTTGCCTCGAATATTTGGTTTTCTACCAGTTGTATGTAATAACTTTGTGTATCCTACGAATAACTGTCAGGCAGTAGGTAATCAGCCATTGATATACTCTGTGCCGAATTTCTTAAGATGTGAATTTGGTCCCGAGTGGTGCGGTGTTGTTATAAGGTCTGCCGGAACTTATATTGTGAGATATAAACTGGATATGACAATACGAATAAGTCAAAATTTTAATACAGAGTATTCTATTGTATTTGCAAGAAACAATCAAATTAATAATGATTATGAAGCATTATATACACAAAGACTGACTGTTGTAGATAATGAGTGTCGGCAAACAGTTCAAACAAATATATCTTTACTTAACGATGGCAATATCATATATCCAGTGTTAATATGGAATAACTTAGCAGTGGGTGTAACTGGAATACGAATGCAACCAGGAACTGAATTCTCAATTGTAAAACAATAATTTTGAAAATAATAATTATAATGAGTGAGCCTGTAAATAAAGCATTATATGAAAAAGCAAAAAGAATGGCAACTGAAAAATTTACATCACCAACTGGGGCGTATCGTTCTATGTGGATTGTTCGTCAATACAAGAAAATGGGAGGAACATATTCAAATCGAAAATCAACGTCAAAATTAGAAAGATGGCGTAAAGAAGGGTGGGTTGATTTGAATCAGCCAAATGGTAAAGGGGGGTATGAACGTTGCGGGCATAAAAATACACAGAATAATAAATATCCATTGTGCAGACCATCTAAAACAATATCAAAAGATACACCCCGAAAATATCAAGATATTTCTGAGAGTAGTATTAGAAAAGCAAATGAAGAAAAACAAAAGATAAGAGAGAAGGGCAATATTAGATTTGATTAATTATAATTATAATTATTATGAGTAATAATTATAATAAATGGTATTAAGTGAATTATTAAATACAGCGTGCCAATTAGATAGAGATTATAAAATTTCATCACACGTTAAAAATATGATGATTGTTGTTAAAGACGTCCAACCCTTAGTTATTGTATTCTTAGGCTATTATAAATATGCTTCATTACTTAGATATTTAGTAGTTTAATATATTTTAGTCCATCATAATTTTTTGTTAAGTCAATTAATGTTTTTTGATATGTTCTTCTAAAAACATTATATTTTCCATTTAGATATTTTACAAAATCAATAATTTGTTTGGTTGTATATTCCATTATATGAATGTCAAATATTTTAAGCATATTTCAAATTGTATCTAACATCATTAAATCCAATAGCATAAACGCTAAAATCAAAACTGTTAATATTACTGGCCGTATTTAGAGCAATGCTTTGAACGAAAGCCGAAGTGTATCCGGGACTGGTATCACCTGTTGGACTTAAAACAAATTTTGTAAATGGTATTGAGAATAATGATGTTGGTTCTACGTCAACTGGATTACTTTTATATTTCGTTTGTAATGGATAAACCTCTTGACCTTTACCTGTATTACTTGTGCCTGTTGATAATGGTATAGCATCACTGGCATATATTTTATATGTGTTTCCTAATTGTGAAATTACACCTGACGCACTATTACTATAATTCCACCTGGTTCTATAATTAGGGGGGTCTGGCACTGTATTTTGACTTTTTATTTCAAACCATAAATAACCCTCTGCTGAAATATTTGACGCTGTATTCAGTTTAATAATCGCATATACACTGAGAACATCTTGAAATTTTAAATTTGCGGTTAGAAAATCAAATGGCAAAGTCCAATTTATTTTTTGAGTTCCTGCAACGAGTTTTTGAAATCCCCACGAATTATCAGACCCTGCTATTGGTGGTTCAGAACCATTAGCCCAAATTGCTTGTTCGGCAGGTGTTAAATCCGACCATATAATATCATACGTTTTTGATACATCTGGAACTATTTGATTTACATTAAGAGCCCTAAGCATTCCAGCGGAAAGACCACCACCACCGCTTGGGGTAATTTCAACATCATTGAGATATAATTTTTTAGTAGTTGTATTATCTCCAATTTTAACATCGTTGTCAAAGTCATACTCTGATGCTCCTTTAAATTGTGTTTTTGATGCTAATTGATTATCACAAATATAATCACTTGTAGTAATATCAACGCTTGTTTTAACATTATTATTTAAACCAACACGTCCAACCGTTAAATATCTTTGAACATCTTCAGTCCCTTGTAAATAAAAATCCTTATTCGTTAATATGTAGTCAGTGCTTTCTAATTTCATATTATTGTCAGACGATATAACCTGTGCAGCTCCAACTGTTAAAAAATTTTGATTATCATAAACTTGATAACTAAAAGCTGAATCTGTTTTCATTCCATTTGCCGTATTATCTGTAAAAGGTATCAATTTATCTGTAGTTGTTATACCATCACTATTGACCCATACATTTGGATTAGGAACTGGAATATTATCAATTTCTGTTTGTAATGTATCAATTTGCGTTTGTGTTGCTAAATTGATATTATCTACTTTGACAACTTTATTAATATTATCATAAAGAAAGTCTGGAGACTGGATAAGTGTATTAATTCCACCTGTTCCAAAGGGTATTCCCCCTAATTGCGATGTTTCGTCATTGCCATTGATATAAGCAAAATTACTCAATGGAAGAATATTGTCTATTTCATTTTGTAAATTTTGAATGTCAGTTTCATTTGCTAATTTTACATTTTTAGCATAAACATCATTATCAAAATCGTATCTATCAACACCACTGAATGATAATTTATTGTTAGCATTTTCTAATTTTGCGTCATTGCCGTCTGTTCCATATAAAAATATTTGACTTATTGATTGAGACATATATTATATAATATGAAATTAATAAATTAAACATAGAATACTTTAAAATTAAGGTCAATAGGATTTAACTGTCTATCACTTTCTAAAATATTATTCCATTGGTCTCTAAATTGTAAATCAACTTCGTCAATGATAAAACCACTTGAAAAAGTGTTCATACCGCGATTACTACCATTATTATAGTATGTTTGATAGACCCCATAGGCGGAATTAATACCAATACTCATAATTTCATTTGCTATGGTGCTTGATACGTTTCCCGGTGCTCCATCCATCAATTCTAAAATAGATTTAGTTGTTGCAAGTTTTCGAGAACATACATAAACTGTTGTTGCTCCATATAAATTTGGGGGCTGTGGTGTGATTGTGTTGGAAACGCCAATACGATAAACATTAGTTGATATATTAGCACCAAATAACCAAAGAAAATTATTTCCAATATTATTGGAATTTTCCCGAAATCCCTCTATATCGCAAAAATACTGAAAAACATTCGTGCTTGTAACAAATCTTTTTAATGTTGTTTGATAAACAATTGTGGTTCCTTGTAATCTGGTATCAATTGCTCGTATTACTCTTTCAAGTTCTGCGGCTAATTCGGTGGCATTGTAGTAACCAACATTCACAAAAACAGTATATTGAGCTACTGGCGGGCCAATACTTATGTCATAAATTGATAATTCAAATTTATTATTATATGATGCTACGTTATGAAAAACATTAGCAATATTTACATAATTCAAATCACATTTTACAACATTTGTTAAAGCACGAGATTGATTTAACTGCACAACACAATTTGTGTCTGGGTCATTAATATTAGTTCTCATTGAAGTATTGATACGTAAATTTACAACGTTGTAATTTTTGATATCAGCATCTACTCCTGAAAATGAATCCATATTATTATATAATATAGATTTATATTAATTATTACTTTTTGAAAGAGTTAATGTCTATTACATCTAATAAACATTTTCTAAATCTTGTTTGTTCTGGTTCTTTTCTGGATATGTGTATAAATGGATGTGAATATTTTTCATCTTTCGACCAACAAAACCCGAGAATGTCTCCAAATTCTTTTTTGGTTAGACTTGGTGGAGTGAAAGTATCACATAATGCTTCTTTATCTTGAACGTTTCCCGAAAAACAAAATATATTGGTAGCATTTTGACGACATATTTTTGGCAGTGAAAAATAGTATTGTGATAATACAAAAACACTACAATTTATTTGACGAGGGCGAGAACATAAACTTTTAAATGTATCACTTTTGACAATATCACAATCAATAATATCGTCTAAAATTATAAATATTCTTGGCACTTTCGCCCAATCACCATTACTATTTTTTACCATTTCTTTTTGTTTTCGTATAACTGATTTAAGATGTTTTTCACTTGGGTTATGTTTCACATGGTTTTTTGGTATAACTTTATCATCAATTAATTTCTGTAAAATATCGTCATTAGAGTTTGTAAAAACAAATATTTCATCCCAATATGGGCGTCCGGAACTGTCTTTTCCATACATCGAATGATTTAATAACATATTACACAAAAATACTGTCTTACCACTACCAATGCTACCAATCACCATATTAATTGATGGGTGTTTAGGTATAATACCTTTCATCATTGTTGGACGTTGATATGTTTCATTTTTAGTTGATTTGATTTCAACAATGTCTAAACCATTAAATTTTGGTTGTTCTTTTTTTGGCATCATTGGTGGTCTTGGTGGGGGTGGTTTAATATCTGCTTTAAAATCATCATCACTGTCGCTTCCGGATGACGATAAATCACTGTCGCTATCTTTTACTTTTTTGGCAGTTAAATCAATTTTAGATAATTGCTTCATTTTATGTTTATTGACTTTTTTGTCAGTTTTTTGCTGTGCTAATGACATCCACGGGTCGTGTAATTCAAGATGCCCTTCTTTATTAGGTTTAGCAATTCTTGTTGATTTTAAATATTTTGGTTTTCGATTCATATATATTATATGAGTAGAAAATGATATATAAGTATTGTTGATTTCTCAGGTATAGAAGAGTTGATTTGTGTCGGGATGAATTATTACACTTGAATTTTGTAATGGGTCATCAATTGGTGGCATTATCATATCATTTGGATAATAACTCTCTAAACCGTGAGAAGCAGATAATGCGTTATGTTTCTTTGGTCTATCACTATATTTTGGAAGCAATTTATCAAATTCTTTTTCATTAACTAATACATTACGATTTTTATCAGTAGAAGCCGCAAAACCGATTGGTGTTGAAGGTTGCATAAGTGCCATTATTTTATCATTTGGCACGTATTGAGGTTTAGTAAATAAATTTTCACATCGTTTCGCCATATTTGGTTTGTAATATTCTTGAACTGGAATTTTTGCGACAAGTTTAAATGTTTTTCCATATCTTAAATTATACTCAATATCGTCAATTCTTTGAAATGGTGATAAATCTGCTAATGCTGAATTGTTAGTGGCTCCTCTTCCTTTCCAGTTAAAATTAGCAAATCTCTCTAATGATTTTTGACGTTCAGTTTTTGGGGGTAAAACTTCATCTGCTTTCGCTAATTCTGTATATGGTGCTAAACCAATTTGACGAATATCTCCAATAGATTTATCTCCTGATATAGTTGCAGGAACATTAGCAACAACTGCTTGCGGTTGTGCGGGTGCTGGTTGTTTAGAACCTCCTAAAATATTAGATATTTTAGGTGGTA
>Ga0181344_1001052_pt1 | contig 10358 bp, 16 predicted proteins | sample Su13VDMLBDD_FD_130098 | JGI IMG/M metagenome (GOLD analysis project Ga0181344, IMG submission 130098) | Freshwater viral communities from Lake Michigan, USA - Su13.VD.MLB.D.D | ecosystem: Environmental > Aquatic > Freshwater > Lake | place: USA: Michigan | collected 2013-07-15
GGTCGTAAGGCCCGTTGTGCCGCCGCTGACCGCAACGCTAGTAACGGAACCCGTACCCGCAGACGACCATGTAGGCGAACCAGAACCACCAGATAAAAGCACTTGACCTGCCGTACCCACAGAGCTGTACGAAAGGGTGGACCCATCGCCATAAGGAATAGATCCTGCCGTAGGCGTGTCACTAGATTTTAATTGAAGCGTTCTGGCGGCCGCCAACGTAATGAACACGTTCTTAGTGCCGGATGAGAACGACACGGCGCTGTTGCTGGCGGATGACGCCAACACGGTCGTGCGGGCAAACTGGTTGGTGCTGGCGTAGGTGCCGACGCCAATCTCCCATTCGGCGGTCGATTGACCTTGAATGGCGTAGTAAAACGTGTCGCTAACGCTCAAAACCGTTGAGAATGTCCGGTAGCCAAACGGCGCAGATCCAGACACCGTGATGTTGCCGGTGCCGGTCGTGGTCGATGTGTCCTTGACACGATCTGCGGTTATGAAGGCCATAGATCTATCCTATCAGGTAGCTTGGAACACGCCATTCGTAGCATCAAGCGTTACAGTAACAGTATCGCCAGACGCCACGGTTACGTTGGACCCGTAATCCCAATACGCTACCGGGGTGCTGGTCGTAGCATCCCAAAGTATCGCATATCGAAACGTAAATCCAGCGCCAGACCCGGTCCAGACAGCCGGGCTTGCCAAGACCAGTTTGTAAGTGCCCGCTGCTTGGCTGGCGGACGTAATGCTGGCCGTATTGCCGCCTGCCGTGTAACCGCCGCCCGTAGCAAGATCCGTAGTGCCAGGCGTAAACGTTGTGTCCGCCGCGTTGACGGTAGCCGCAAGGGCTATGTTCCATGTGTCGGTGCCAGCATTGATCCCCTCCAAAAGAGGCTCAATGGCGGCGGTATATTTGACGTAGGAGGCGGTGGGCATTAGCGCCTCACGACAGGAACTTGAGTTTGTACAGGGTTGACAGATACAACCCTACAATCTCATCAATGATGTTCTGGAGCGCCGTGTCTTTGTCAGACACCACGTCGTACCGGCAACCTTCAATCTCTTCAAGCTGGTTTTCCAAGAACTCAACGACGTTGGTTGTTTTTTTGGCAGTCTGAAGGCTGATGCCACCAATCAAACCGTGACGGCCTTGATACGCCTCGGCAAACTTGTCCGCCAAATCAACAATACCGTCGTAGAACCCCTGCAACGCCATGTGCTTGGCAAAGCTGCGAGTGTTGAGATGGACCGAGTGAGCCACATCCCGCGCAAGGAACAGATACCCTACAAAATCAGAAGCTTTCTTCATTGCGGCATTCCCTGCGGTGGCATCCCTTGGGGCGGCATTTCAGGAGCCATTCCCTGCGGCATTTCCATTGGCATTTCCATTGGCATTTCTTCGCCGGGCAACTGTTGACCGGGCATTTCGCCCGCCAGATCGCCGCTGGTGATCATGCCGTGAACGGTGCCCATGACAATGTCTTGGATTTGTTCGGGGGACATGGACGCTTGAACGGCGGACAGACGCTTGGTCTCGGCGTCAAACGCCTTGATTGTCGCCTCAAAGTTTTTGCGCTCAAGATCCTGCATTTCGACGGACTGATGGACGTTCTGAAGCATCTTGTGCATCATTTCCATCTCTTGACCCATTGCCTGCATCTGCTGTTCAGCAGCTTGAAGCGCCGGAGACTTGTCATCCGTCTCCAAAAGCTTGGGGTCAATGGTTTTGGCAAACCGCTGGGACATTTCCTGCGCGCCAGGCCAATCCATGTTCTTGATAAACAGGTCGCCCGCAACAGCCCAAAGAGCTGGGTTGCCCTGAAGAAGCTGCGACATAGAGTCGAGAGCTTCTTGGCGCTTGGTCATGTAGCTTGGCCCGGTCGTGACGCACACATCATACTTTCCAACGCTGGGGTTGTAAATCTTTTCAATGATGATGTTGGGGTTTTCAGAGCTAACGATCTTCTTGACCGGCTCTTGCTGCGTCGGGTCGATCTTAGCCATGTCCGTCTCACCGTCGATGCCGATGATGCGGGCGATGCGCTGGGTGTCGTAGATCTTGGGGATCATATCTACGATCTGACGCGTCGTGTAGCGGATGGCGCGGGCAAGGTTGTCAACGTAGTGATATGTGCCTGTATCGCCTTGTTTTTCGCGAGCCAGAATAGCCCGGCCTGATCGCTCGTTGCTGGTCGCGCCAAGGCTACTGTCGTACTGACCCGTGGTCGATTTGATGTCGTCAGACGCGCCTGCTTTAGCCTGAATGAGCCCCACTTGGGCCATTGGGGGCGGTGCGCGTTGCGGAAGCGGCAAAACAGCGCCAGCGCCGTCCGTAACGTCTGGATTGACCTCCAAATAAGGCCAATTGTTGACGTTTGCGGTCTTCCATTGATGCTCATAGCCTTCAAACTGGCCTCCGTAGCCAATAAACGGCGCTTTGGGGGCCAAAGCCAACATTTCGGTCTCGGCGGACACCCAATAGTTATACATCCGCTGGGCGTCTTTGGCGTTTCGCACCAGTCCAGACACGAAAAGACGGCCATCAACCTCAAATTCGTTGCCTACGACGCGAATGACAGGGATCCACTGGCCTGCCCAGTCGTTTTCCTCCAGCATTTCGTAGCCGTTGGTCTTGCACCACTTGACGCGCTTGCGATCCACATTGCGGCTTTTGAGCGGAGTCAACCCAGACGCCTTGAACATGGCGTCTTCGCGGCTTCCTTCAAACGCAGTGCGGTTGTCGGGGTACAAATTGAGCTTGGCGGGCTCGTAGTCGATGTAAAAGTACTCCGCGATGCGGACTACGTCTTCGTTAAGCCAATTGGACAGGTTTTCGTCCCCCACACCTTGTTGCTGGATGGACGAAACAGGCATGGCGTTGGGGAAAAGGCGCTCGTATTCAGAGCGCGTGAGATCTTCTGTGATAAAGCACCATTTGGCGTCAGATCCGCATGGATCTTGAATGGTGGGATCCATGTAGACGCTAAAAGAGTTGCGAATGCGCCCGATGCGGATGTCCTGATCGAACGTATCATCGCTGCAATACTCCGTCAGCAGCCGGATGTAGCCCTCGCCATACGTTACCTGATTTTCGCAAGCAGTATCGTAAGCCACGTCTGCGTCCGACATATACTCAATATGGCGCACAATACCATCGTAGATTTCAGCGACTTCCACGTCCGCCTTGTCATCGACAGGGATGACTTTACCGCTGGGTCGATTTTGTCTCTGATCATTCGTTACCTGGCGCACATGCTGGGGCAGCTTGTTGATGGTCAGGCAAGGCCGGGCGTTGATTGTCTGCCCCTGCACCGACCCACGGGTAGCCAGCACGTCCGCAGGCCATTGCCACTGGTTGTCGGGCGAGCCTGCAAAAAACCGCAGGTCGTCCAGTTCGTCTTCGCGGCTTTCAGAATAGGCAGCAATAGCCATTGTCAGACGGCTACGCATGGTATCCATGACGGTAGCGGGGTCTTTTTTACGAGACCCGCCCCCGCTAGACACGCGGCCCGCTGCTGCTACGCCTGAGTAATCCATCTATTTCTTCTTTGCAGTTTTGGCGGATTCCTTGAACGCCTTGGCAGTCAGGCCCGCGCCCTTAGCGGTAGACAATTTCTCGCCGCGCCCGACTGACAGAGAGACAGACTTTGCCATGTTATTGTCCGTGGAGGATAGCAAAGTTGACGGTAAGAACTTCAGCCAGCGAACCTGCTGTAATGTTACGCACGGTAATGGTTGCAGATCCCGCAGCCAAGCCACTGACCCATGCGTTGTACGACCCAGAAGTGCCGCCGTACACGTTCAGCACCAGCACGTCTTTGACGCTGATTGTCGAGTTGGTCAGCGTAAACGTCACGTTGGTTGTGGCCGCCAACGCCGCATCATTCATTGTAATCTGACCGCAAGACTTGTTCAGCGTTACGCCGGTAGACTTGCTGGTAAGCTGCGTAACGGCGCCCTGCGCGTCGGTCGAATAGCCAAGCTGACCGCCAGCCAAAACAAAATCAGAACCGATGATGTTCTGATCCTCGAAAGCAACGCCGATTGATTTGGTGCTGGTGGTCATGGTTACGATCCCATCCATGAGGTTGTAATTCCGCCCGCAGAGTACCCTCTTCTAGGCCCCCGGTCAACGTACTCCCGGTGCGCCACCGGGAACGCAAACGTGACAGCAATGGCGTCCGCCGCGTCGGGCGACGCCAGCCCCCGCGCCTTCATGTCCTTCTTGCTTTCCAAGAAGATGGTGCCCTTGCTGTCCGGCTTCATCATGGGGCCGATCAGGTCGCTCTTGAGGTAGCGGTCCTTGGGCAGGCTGGCCGTCTTGAGCCACGTCCGCAGCTCGCCCCACATCTCCGCCCGCTTGTTGCCCCACATGAGCGGATTCTTGCTCTTGGACCCGAAGTTGACGCCCCTGATCTTGTACCGCTGCTCCTTGAGCCGGTCCACGACGCCCGCTCCTAGCCCGCCCTCGTCCACGACAACCAGCGCAGGCTTGTACTCCTCGATGGCCTCGATCACGCGCCCAACGACCTCCATCGTGTCGTCGCCCCGGTACTTCTTAATAGCGATGATGTCCCGGCCCTGCCGCACGGCAATGACCGTTGAGTCCGCCCCGAACCGCGCGGGGTCCACGCCGATGACGATGGGGGCCGACTGATCCTTCCACTTGACCCGCGTCATGGCTTCGTCAACCAGGTGGCTGCCGATGAACTGATCATCCGACGCACTGGGAAATTGACCGTAAACCTCAACGTAAGCCTGGTTGCTGTCCGCCCCGTACTCGTCAATGATCTGCTGGTAGACCGCCTTGTCCGTCCCCTCAACCGACCGAGCGTCCACGATCTTGTTGCGCCAGAAGTCCCGTTTGCCGTTGAAGCACTCGTAGAAGTACCCGCTGTTGCGGCGCGGGTTGCTGAACGCCATCCAGAACCTGTTGGGTGTGTTCTCCGTGAAGAATCCCGCCGCCACCGACCAGATGCTGTCCTCGATGCCGCTGGCTTCGTCAAACACCAACATCACACCCTGGAAGTTGTGAACCCCCGCGTAGGCGTCGGGATTCTCCGCGCTCCACAGCCGCCCCTCCGCGCCCCAGTAGCGGGTGCCCATCTTCAGATCCTTCTCCACGATCTCCGTCAGCCACTTGGCCGGAGCCACGCGGGTGGCGCTAATCTCGAACCAGTGGCTGTTCAGGCTCATGGACAGCCACTTGGTTATCTCCGCCCACGTCACCGACCTGAGCTGCGCTTCCGAGTTGGCCGACACGATGGTCGTAGACCCAATGCGCGTCGACAGCATCCAGATCACCAACCACGACACCAGCGCCGACTTGCCGATGCCGCGCCCCGATGAGGTCGCCATCCTGAGCGTGTCGAAGTCAATCTTGCCGTTGTTCTGCGCTATGTGCTCCGCCAGTTCATGCAGCACCTCCCGCTGCCAACGGCGCGGCCCAGCAAAGTCTTCAAGAGGCGTCCCCTTCTGCCCCCACGGAAACGCGTACAGCACGAACTTTAGCGGGTCGTTCTTCAGCGCGGGCGTCCACAACCGCGACATCAGCTCCATCTCGTCCTGGGCCGAATAGATTGGTGCTTGCACGGTCTGTGTCCTCTATGACAGTAAACGCCCCTTCCAGCACCCGCTGCTGGGCCATTTCCAAGGCGTGCTTGACCGATATGGTCTGGTCTATGTTGATGTCCACCGCTGTCTTGGCGGTCCACCCATGCGCGTGTTTCAGGATCTCCAACGCCGCCTTGGCGTCGCCCGCCCGCGCCGCCTCGTGCAGTATGCCCGACACTTCCATCTCGCCGTCAGCGCGCCCTTTCTGTTCCGCCATCTCCGTCAGCGGATCAAACTCGCAAAGCTGCCGATACTCAGATGGACGCATTCCGGCGGCCAACGCCAGCGTGTCGCCTTTGAGCCCGTTGCGCGCCGCCCAATAGATAGCGTCGAGCCGCGCTTCGGTTGCTTGAAGCTTGCGCGTGTCGTGTGGGAGCGTGTGCCATGTCATGTAAGACATTTTATATTTAAAAAAAATTGTTTGCAATCCCTCCGTGACCGTGACCGGGCGGCGCAAGGCCCTGCCCCCCGCCTTGAGCTTGGCAATAATTACATAACCTTGGCAATAGCCCCATAAATTGCTGCGCTTAAGTTGCTAGAGCATAGCAATAGCCTCATGAATTGTCATGTTTGTGTTGCAACACAAGCACAGCTATACAACATGACCATGGCAATAGCTACATGGCCTAGGCAATAGCCATTGTGCTGGTCAAGTTGCAGCATAAGCTAGGCAATAGCAGCTAGAGCATGGCATTAGGCATGGGGCTCGCCTGGTCGCGCGCCGCAATGGCGATTGTCTTTATTGTCCGATTGCAATCAGGTCGCATCACGTCGCGCACCGATTGTCCGATTGTCTTTATTATCCGATTGCATTCGGGTCGCATTGCAGCTTGCAAGCGGCTTGCGGCGCGTCTCACGTCGCGCGCCGATTGTCCGATTGTCCGATTGCACTATCAGGTTTCAGTCGCGCCAGATATAAATTACTGTTACTATATATGTTACACTTTTTTTTTTCTTTAGGGTCACTACGTCTAAAAAGATAATAAGACATAAAAGCCCGGAAAACCGGCGCTTTTACAGCCGCGCACCCATACAATAAACCGTCAATCCATCATGCATTTTTTTTGTCATTCCTGCAATTTTCCGCTTGCTAATGCTCAAAAATCGTTTACAGTGATCCTTGTCGAAACGGCGCAAACGACGCCACAAACTAGGGGACGCAAAATGACTACCGCTCTCTACTATATAAAAGCTGTTGCAATTATCGCTCGCCACCCCGTGACAGTCCTGCGCCACGAACGCGCGCGGCATATCCTGACTCAAATTGCTGCTCGCAATTTTCGCCTTCATTGGTTGCGCGATGTGGCGCGCGGCATATCTTGATTGACGTTCTGAAATGCGGGCGCCCACGGGCGCCCCTATTCCAGAGCGCCAATCAAGGCGCCGACTAGGGAACCGAACATGCACTACGCACACGATCATCTGCTTGACTTGGCAAAAGCTGAATTCGACGCGCGCGACAACCTCGCCAACACCTTCGTGACCATCGCGGAGATTGCGCCAGACCGCGCGCAGGATCTGGTCAGCTTCTACATTCGCAAAAAGCTGGTGAAGCTGGACCGTTCAATGCGCCGTTACAACGTCAAACACGGCGCGTATCTGGACCGCGATTTCATCGAACATTATGCCGCCCACGGCGCGTTCTAAGAAAGGGTAAGACAATGCTTTACATTTATGGTGACGTGACTGAAACCAAAATCGAGCGCGCAGTGGAGCAGGCATTTGACCGCGCAGACGCACAGTTGATGCGCGGCGAGCTGACGCAAGACCAGTACGATGATCTGTCAGACCAGATCGGAAATGACGCCAACAGGCTTTATCAGCAGTTCGTCACGCCATTCGCGCATTTTGCCGGTGTGCGCCGCTAACAGGTCGAAACGGGCTCCCGCCCGTCACGGCGTAACGCGCCGTCTGACGAGACCAAAAAAGGATCGAACAACATGAGCACTTTATACAACGGCTGGACGAACTACGCCACATGGCGCGTCAATCTCGAAATCTTCGACGGTATCGACCCGACCGAAATGGGCTGGCACAAGCTGGATCTGTACGACCTCGCCGACACGCTACAGGAGTACGCTGCGGAAGTCGTCACGATGGGCGCGTCCGGCCTTGCGCTGGACTATGCGATCGCCTTTATGGCCGACGTGAATTTCCGCGAGATCGCGCAGCACTTCGCCGACGATTTCGACCTGATCGACGCAGACGAAGACGAAGACCGGGGCGTTCTGGAAAGCGCCGCGTGGTACGACACCAGCGCTGAGTTGCGCTAGTGCGCGTGACACCCATTCGCCCCATCGCCCCCACGGCGCGCCATCCGGCGCGTCGCCCCCCGCTCCCGACACAACCGAAAGGCCCCGCACATGATAGCCATCCTAGAAGCCCTGCTGACCCTCGTAAGCCTAGCAATAGCCGGTGCCCTTCTGGCAATGGCGTTCATATAGATCTGGAGGTCTGACCATGGCAAAGCGCAAGAAAACCATCGCCGACCCGCACGCCGACCAGAAACCCTATCCCCACCTCACCGGCTTGGACCGTTACCGCCGCGCGCCCGACCCCGACCGTCACGCCTACGGCGCCGCCGTCATGGCCGCCGTGCGCGCCCTGCAGGCTCGCGAACTGGCGCGGGAGCTACCCTCGCACCCGTGCCCCTGCGCCTCCGGCGTGTGGGCGAGCGATGGGCAAGAGATCCTGCGCGCGGTGCGCGCCCAGAACAGGAGGGCGTGATGCGCGTCTTGATCGCCTGCGAATATTCCGGCGTAGTCCGCCGGGCGTTCGCCGCGCGCGGGCACGACGCCTGGTCATGCGACCTGCTACCGTCTGAAGATCACGCGAACCAGCACATCATAGGTGACGCGCGCGACCTGCTAGGCGATGGTTGGGATTTGCTCATGGTCGCGCACCCGCCATGCACTAGGCTTTGCAACAGTGGCGTGCGTTGGCTATCGCGTCCACCCAAGGGCAAGACGCTGGCGCAAATGTGGGCGGATCTAGACGAAGCGGCGGACCTATTCTCCGCATTCTGGAACGCCCCGATTGATCGTGTGGCCGTTGAGAACCCGATCATGCACCGCCACGCCCGCGAACGCATTCGAAACTTTGCGCCCGCATCGCAACAACTTCAACCTTGGCAATTCGGGCATGGCGAAACCAAAGCAACCTGCTTGTGGCTCAAAAATCTTGCGCCCTTGCACCCGACTAATATTGTGGACGGGCGCACCCAACGCGTCCACCGCATGTCGCCCGGCCCGAACCGCTGGCGCGAACGCAGCAGAACGTTCCAAGGCATCGCCGACGCGATGGCCGAACAATGGGGGAAACTATGATCACCACCACCCTACACCCTGACCGCACCCGTTCAGTCTCATATTTTAACCGCCTTTTGGGGCATTATGGGCCGATCACCTATCGCCGATCAAAAGCACGGGCTTGGCGGTGCGTGACCGTCCTGGGCGCGCTGGGCTACGCCAGGAACGAAGCGGACGCCCGCCGCTGGCTCATGGAAATGGTTCCATGAGCGTTGACTATCACTTGGCGCTATCGGATCATTACAAGGCGGTGCGCGCGCGGCTCAACGGCGGCCCGCCGCCCCGCCCGGTCGCCATCGCGCCGCCGCCGCCGCCCGAACCGGAGCCCGAACCGGAGCCCGAACCGTCCGTGCCTGAACCCGCGCCACTGGCGTTCCAATACACCATGTCAGCCGCCCGGCGGATCGCCCAGGCCGCGCTCGTGCCCCACGGCATGACATGGGCCGACGCCATGAGCCCCACTCGCACCCTGCCCTACACCAACGCCCGCGCGGACGTGTACAAGGCGCTACGCAAGCATGGATGGTCGCTGAAGAAGATTGCGATCTTCTGCAATCGCGACCACACCACCATCATGAACGCACTACAACCCAAGAAGGACAAGACCAAATGAACATCACAGACCAAATCCTATCCGATCGCGAACAGACCCACGGGCTGTTTCGTGAAGTTGCGGGCTACTCGCAGGCCATCAAGCAACTCATGCGAACCTCGCGCAATTGGAACAGACTAGACGTGGCGCAGGCGCAGGCGCTGGAGGTGGTCGCCGACAAGGTCGCGCGCATCCTGTGCGGCGACCCGTCCTATCAGGACCACTGGCAGGACGGCGCGGGTTATTTCGAACTGGTGGTGCGCGACCTGGCGCAGGCGCAGGCGCCCATCACCCGCGAGGTGGACATGCCCCGCGCGGCCATGCCTGACCGGCTAGGCGATGAGCCTCTAGACGCGCCTGCGTTCCTGACGGAGGGCCGGGGATGATCCTGCAATTGAACCCAACCATGCCCCTCACCACGCCACTGGGGCGGGCGCTGGCGCACTTCCTGATCGACAACGGCGATGAGCACCACCGGCCAATGGTGGCAAAGCATATTAACACATCCCAAAAACGTGTTAACGAAACGGAGAAAAGTTAACATGACTGATCGTTTGACAAAAATGGTGAACGGATTGCTGCCAGATGGCACATTGATAAGAGCGTGTGAAGTCACGTTTGATTACTTGGAAAAGCAAGACGACCGCATTGCGGAGCTGAAAGCGGCGCTGCGGGAGATAGGTGATGGTGCTGTCGCAGCAGACCGCATCGAAAAGTTGGAGGCGGCGCTAGAAGATATGGCTCAATACATATCCAAAGCTGACTGGATTCAACTCAAGCCAGAAACCCATCAGGTCTGGGATTTGGGGGAAATTGATGACTGATGATTTTGTAAAACAACTGCGTGA
>Ga0181344_1001053_pt1 | contig 10353 bp, 16 predicted proteins | sample Su13VDMLBDD_FD_130098 | JGI IMG/M metagenome (GOLD analysis project Ga0181344, IMG submission 130098) | Freshwater viral communities from Lake Michigan, USA - Su13.VD.MLB.D.D | ecosystem: Environmental > Aquatic > Freshwater > Lake | place: USA: Michigan | collected 2013-07-15
TGCCCCACATATGGAATGGAAACATAACAACCCACCATATGAATGGTGGCTGAAAGTATATCATAGCGAAGGGGATTATGCCAATGAATGTAACATACAATATCAGATATAAATCTTTTGGTGTATATCTAAACATCTTTGGTTAGTTCCTCAACTATTTGTGCAACTGGTTTAATGGCATTTACATTATCTATGCCTTTGCCAACAAATATAAGTCCCTTATCGGCACTATCACGACCAACCACCAGACCAACGCTATTGTTTTCATCTGTATCTGGTGTTGGTGTGAATACGATTGCATTCTGATACATTGATCCTGCTTTTACTTTGGTAACATCACCATATGACATATTGATAAGTGATAATTTTTTCTCATGGCTGATACAGGATTCTTCTGATAGTGCAAATACTGTACCTAGACCAACAGCAGCAGCGCCTGCATCCAAATATTGTTTTATTTCTGCTGATGTGGATATACCGCCAGTTACTATTATTGGCATTTTTGGGTATTTCAAACGAATTTTTTTATATCTCTGTATCAAAGTTTCGTTGGTGTCAAAAACCCTTGATGCACCATCAGAACTTTTTATATCTATCGCATCGAATAATGGTATGGCATCTTCATTAGTACCACCAATTGTCAAAGTCTCTTTACTAAAGTATACCATTTTCAAGATGACTTTAATTCCAAACTTTTTGAGTAAAAGTATTGGTGCGATATGTTTTGATTCTATATTTTCCAACAATTCTATATGCGAAACTTTATATTTTAGTACGAGTTCAATTATGTCGGATGTAAAAAACTTGGGAGGTAAGGCTAGTATTAAATTACAATTTCCTGTATATTTTGAGAATTCATTTAATTGTTTTTCGACAAGATTTATCCCACCTGGTCTATTGTGTGTAATCACCAAACTTGGAATTATTCCTGCCTCATATGATGCTATGGCTAACCTTAAATCCGACACCTGATTCATAGGCGTACATATGATTGGGTACCTAGAATTAAACAAGTTCACCTATTTTTGAGAATTGTATTGGCTTCTTATCCTCATCTAATATTAGGTTTTCATTGATTGAACCAGCAAGATATTTACCATGACCCAATGCTCTGCCATTGTATAAAACGGGTACTACTTTTTGTCCATTCAGCATACGAACACGACCTGGATTTTTCTTATAGTTAGGTGCTGCCATTTTTAACTCCTAGGTGGATTAATGTTACCTATGTAGTATGGTTTTCCAGTAATATTCATCATCCATGTATGGGTAGAATCTAAATTAAATTTACCATAACGATTGAAAAATGATCTTTTTCTATCATCACAAACTTGACCCATACCAGGCTCAACATAATTAAGAAAATCTTTTTCTTCCATCCATGTAAATACATAGCCATTTTTTGTAGCTTGAAAAAGATTATTATTCCAATTTGGATAGATAATCTGCTTTATGACATTTTGAGCCTTGAATGGACCACCATGAGGCATTTTTGCAAATTCTCTAAATGAATTGTATATCAATGGAATTTTTTCTATTGCATTTTTAACCAAATGACATTGTTTGACATGAATAAGTGGCATATCAGGCGTAGAAAAAAACATTTTAGGTGTAAAATTAACAGCATTGCTTGGTCTTTGAACTTGAGAGCCAGTTCTACCAACATCAGCAAATATACAGAACAAACTATCATTGCGTAGAAATACTTTTGGTTTGTCTACACCATATATTACACCAACTTTACCTTTACCCTCACTTGCTTTTCGTAAATATTGTAGACCACAGTTAGATTTTATTGTGTGATGAACACCAAATTGGCTCATGTGTGATTTATCACAAAAATAATTATCGTCTTTATAAAATTTCAATAGGTCATCAGACATATCAACAATTTCAATTTTTGTCTTTGGTGATAGCTTGTGTATTTCTTTGAGTCCGGGGACTGTGGTTAATTGATACTCAAAAATAAATGCACTATCATGTTCGGTATCTTCAACGATGGGCATTTTCTCTGTCAATTTTTTTGGATGAATAGTGACAACTTCATCTAAAAATATTCCATTGTTCAGAAACGAATATAGTGCCTCACGCGAATCGGATCCACCAGTATACATTAAGACCAAGTAATCATATTCATCGCGTAACTGTTGCGCCCGCAATTTATACAATTCTTGTATGGTAAAAGGTGGATCTATTTCCCAATCCACTTTAGAATATACATGGTCATTGAAATTGAAGTTTATATATGGGTTATAATCTCTTTTGATTAAAGCAGCATCTAATACAGCCAATTTATCATAATAAGCTTTACCATCGTACTCATAAAACCCATACTCAGGATAATTAATCATTATTTTTTCACTATCGTTTCCCACTTTTTTCTTTCAACCTCAATATATTTTTTAAATTCTTCATTGCGAAGAATTTTTTCTGGATAATGCACAGTTTTACTCAACACCTCTTTGTTTTTCAACCATGTATCCACGAAAGCATTTGCAAACGAATCTAGAATTTTTTTATCTACATTTTTCTTACCAAAAAGACCAAACCAATAACTAGCATCTAGATTGGATGGTACACCTTTTATTTCTATGATATTATTTGTATTGCATAGATTTTTTGGTAAAACTGTCCATTGTATATCACCTCTAATCAATGATGTTGTTATTTCAGCATATGATTTAAAGTTTACGCCAGTTTGTCCTAGTGATTCTGTTCTATTGATATTTTCCAACATAATTGCTTCAATGGTAGAACTACCTAAACTACCATAAAATTTACCTTTGTTGTCAGCAATAAATTTCTTATATTCGGTTTCTTTAGTATCATTTCTCGCAGCATAGCACATTGGCGATAATGCAAACAACGCTAAAGGTTCTAAATCATCCGTCTTATAATCCACCTTCTGCACTAGAGGTATCACGGAATATGGATTGGTACCAGCAATCAAAAAAGTATTGCTATCACCAACATTTTGATATACATTCATCATAACAGCACCACCGGCACCGTTATGTCCTTCAAAAACTACAGGTCTTTTAATTTCGTTCGATAATGGTTCTGCAAATCTGTTTAATGCTATTGCAAATATTGCAGAGCCAGCGAATTGATGTAAAACTTTGACTGGTTGTTGAGCCATAGATGATAGGCTCAGGATTGTAATAATAACGCCAAATAATACTTTCATAATCTAACTCCATAATTAAATTTCAGTAATAGTTTTGTTGTAAATGTATTGTTGAATGTTCATATCACGCAGTTTTTGGTTTCTCAATCTTATAAATTGATGGCTCGAAACGGCGGTATCAAAAGTGTTTAATGCATCGAGAGAGTCGGCATCATATGTAATCGTAAGTGTATTTCCATCATATGAAATATTCTGATTGGAAATACCAGTTATTGAATTGATGGTTTGAATATAGTCTTGCAGTATTGCCGCTTCTTCTTCTGTTGAGAAATAATCTGGTGTACCAACTGTTACCCATAGATCAGAATCATTAATTTTTGTTACTGTATTTACGATTCGGTATGCCATTATTTTCCTCTTTTATTAGAATTTGGCAATATTTATATACTTAGATTCCATTAGCCGGCAAAAGCTAAATGTATCGCATAATTCAATTTTACTTTCCAACTCTGTAGCCTTACCAGATTCTTTACCTAATTTTATTATTGCATCTCGGTATATGGCATCATTTTGCTGTTCAATCTTAGGTCTATATTCCAAACCAAATAGTTTTGTCTTTGCATCATTTACATGGACACTATAGTCCAACTCCTTGAGTATCGCATAGAATATCTCTAAAGTGTGGTAATAAAACGCTGAAGGATGGGCAATCTCTGAAAGGGCGTGATAATAGAATGGTCCACTTTCAAATGACATATCGTTACCGAGGGTGCTATGAAATTCATTCTTGCCTTGGTCAGATACAGGATGTTCACCGCATAACATCACACCATTATTTTTTTCTGCGTATTTCATTACCAATATCATATGAATAAAGCAGGCACAGGTTGGTGCAAAGTGGTTAACCTTTAAAAGAATATTATAGTATATTGCCTCAAGTAATTGTTTCTCGGTATATTCTAGAACCACAGGTGTTAATGAGTATCTACGACAGAAACGAAAAGCATAACACGATTCAATATGGTTATGCGGTGTTAATACAATTACTGGTGTGATTGGTATGCCATTCTCGATAAATGTTTTGAGAATGAATTCTGAATCTAGACCTCCACTATAAGCCAAGTATATGTTTTTGTGTTGGCCATAAAGCAATTCTGCTGTCATTTTAGCCGCAGAATGAAAACTAAGTGGATTGAATTGATATGGCTTTAGATGAACAGCAAATTTCTTTTCACCAGTCACATGATATTTCACATTGGTTTTAAACCAATCATTAAGAGAATACATTATTTTGTATCTTTTAGTAATTCCTCAATCAACTTCAAAGTTTCATTTTCACTCATTTCTTTTTTCTTTTCCAAAACTTCATGCTCTATATGTAATAGGTCTTCGATGTGACTTGTATCAACACCATTTTTAAGTAATATCGCACGATCTAATGCATTGTATGGAGTGTAATCTTCAATATGTTTTATAGTTTCTTCTTTAGTCTTACCGGGAATAATGTCAACACCAATTGTCATACCCTCAGGTAATTCATCACAATAATAGTTTACTTGCATAACAGCATTGAATTCATCAATTTTCACAATTTTAAATTTATAAGCCATAATTAAGAAACTGCTCCTAGTCTTGAACCTGTATTAACCCATGTAATATTGCTTGAACTTATTGATGCTGATCCTCCTGCTCCTCTGCCCCAAGGACCATTTCTATTTGATAAGTTATTGTTACCTGCATTACCATCTGAACCATTTTGACCAGCACTACCACCTGAACCGCCAGAGCCTGCTGCTACTCCGTTACCTGAACCGCCACCACCGCCACCACCGCCGGCATTCCAAGAACCGCTGGCACCTGTACCTCCTGGAAAATTACCACCAGTACCACCACCACCTGCACCGCCTGAGTAACCTGCTCCACCACCACCGCCACCAGCGCCATAACTAGCAGTACCTTCACCACCATCGGTACCAGTACCACTTTGTCCTCCGCCACCGCCGCCACCGCCGCCAGCAATAGTTCCTAAATTATTAACATCCATTGGATAACTTAGACCAGCAGCAGATAATCCTGGACCACCTTGCTCACCACCAGAACTACCTGGTCCACCATAACCACCTTTACCACTAATAACACCGTTGTTAATTAGTCTGACACGACTAACACTTCCTCCCGAAATCGTATCTGATGCCTTAACTCTAAATGCTGCTGTTGATGTGGAGGTGGAATAAACGAATTTGCTAGAATCAATGATAACTGTAGCATCAATTGGTATGATACCATCCCAACCTGCGGTGTTTGCTACATCGGATAAAACATAATTTGCTGTGTCTGAAGATATGTTTGCAACATACTTGAAACCTTTTTGTGCATTATAAAATTGACCAAGTTCTATCTGACCCGATTGTGATATCGAAAAATTGCTAGAAATATTTGCTATACCATTGGCAGCAACAGCACCACTGGTGTAACCATTGGCACGATAGAGACTTGAAAAACTAACATTCGCTTTTGTGATACCAAATTCTGTAGCGATATCACCAATTGAGATTGCGCCTGAAGCTGGTAATGTCATGGTGTTATGCGTTTCCAGTCCTGGATAGTTTCATCATATTCATAAGTTAGATCCCATAATAGGGTATCTTCATTCCAAGCATAGGCTTGCCATGGTTCTGGACGAGGTGTAGGTGCCTGCCATAGACAAGTATCTTCATTTAATGTCCATGATGCAAATGGTTTTGGTGGAATAAATGCATCGCGTGAAGCATCATAGGTAAAACCAATTTGACCAAAGTTTTTACGATAGGGTGTGCCACCTAATCGGTGTGTATTTGCATAGGTATTGTAAGAGGTTCGTTTGCAAGGTTGTCCACGAAAATTACCATACCATTCTTCCCAATCATATGTGGTATCTGTTTCGTCTTTACCTGTGATAACTTCAGTTACAATATTATTAGAATCTAAAAATGCATAGTGAGCCATATATTTTTCTCTTATATGGTGATACTGCCGGTACCAGCAGTAAACACATAGGTCTTTTTACCTCCAGCATTGTACCATTGATAAGTTAAACCTGCGGCGATACTTGTTAGGTTTGCTTTAGCACTATCGTATTGTAATATTACAATACCTGAACCGCCCGAAGAAGAACCGCCAGCGTCATGCGTACCACCACCTCCACCGCCAGTATTGGTCACTCCATTAGTACCAGTTGAACCAGTAATAGATGGGCCGCCGCCACCGTATTGTCCTGGTCCTGATGGTTGTGCTAAACCACCACCTGCAAACCAACCGGCTCCATCTGGAGAAGAACCCGCCGTAAAACCGTATGCAGCGGTATTTGCACCAATCCAATATGCTCCAACGCTAGTGCCACCGTTAGTAGAACCTGGACCACCCGCACTACCACCGCCACCGCCGCCTTCTGTTGGTCCTTTACTACCACCAGCATAACCCTGACCAGGTGTACCAGCACCACCGCTACCAGAACTACCAAAGTCAGCACCAGAACCACCGCCTGAACCACCACTACTACCATTTGTTCCACCGCCGGCGCCTCCGCCAATTGCAGTTAAACCTAAACCTTCTGAATTGCTGCCTGAACCACCTACAGTAATAGTATAAGTGCTAACACCAGATATCGATGCGTTACCTGTGAGATAACCGCCTGCGCCGCCACCACCACCCCGCCCGCCTGCTTGAGCACCTCCACCGCCACCACCCGCCACAACAATATATTCTATTGTTGATGGTGATGAAGTTCCACCACCAGACATAAACATATGAAAAATACCAGACATTATATTCCTGTTAATGAGCCAGTGATAACACAAACACTTGAATTGATGAACAGAATACTTGCTACACCTCTGGTTGATACATTAACAGAAGTTTTTGTTACATTATTTCCAGGTGTGAACGCAGTCAAACCCGAGCAACTAATCACCAATGATGTATTGGTGTTATTGAATACTGATACAGCATCACCTGATGAGAATGTGCTTGTTGGTACTGTGATAGTTCCATTTGCATTTGATTGTTCAACAAATTTACCAACATCAAGTGTAGATAGTGTATATACATCAGTCTTTTGTCCAACTGCCGGTATATTCAGGTAACCTAGTGTTGATGATGTATTTGGCAAAGTTAATTGAGCACCACCTGCGATAGCTGGTGGTTGTATATAAGCAAAACCACTTGTTGAACCGGTTAATGTTAAGTTACCCGAGAATGTTGGTGCCGCTGTTGGTGCTTTAGTGTTTGATGAAATGAATGCAGCATTGGCGTGTAAAAATGCCGAGTTTGCATATGATGATGCAGAATTGGCAGTATATGAAGGAGTATTTGCAATTCTATATGCAACATTAATGTAGTTATATGTTTCACTAGCCAATTTTGTCAATGTAACTGATGTATCTGATGGTACACCTGCTGTTGCACCAGTACCAAGGTGTAGAATAAGAATGTTATTAGTACCACCTGAAGGTGCTGTTGTAAATGTAATTGTTTTACCAGATAATGAGTATGCACTGGTTGGTGATTGATATACACCATTGATATAAACCGCAATCGCTGCGGTACTTGCAGGTGCAAATGTTAGTGGTGAGTATACAGTTTGACCACCAGTACCAGAAAATTGGTCTACAACAAATGCGTTAGAGGTTAATTGATTTCCGATGTATGCCATTTTTTTTCTTCATTAATTTTTAAATTTATTCTGGTTTTGTTGGTACAAGTTTTACTTCTTGACTATTTAAATCATAGTAAGAATTTTCAGCAGTCATACTATCAGCACATTCGACCCAAAATAATACACCATCAACATCAATTAAACCATCTCTATTATCTTGAACTTGGCATACTCTTGCGCCAAGTAAAGTGTTATCATAGCTGTAAATTTTTTCTTGAGTTGAAACAAAAGCATATTTCATATCTTATTCCTTAGTATTCAAAAATTACAACGCCGGATGCTCCTGCTCCAGCCGTAGAGCCGCCGCCGGCACCGCCGCCGTAGGCTTTACCTGCACCACCTGCTCTCCCAAAACCACCCAAATAAGAAGAACCACCGGATGCTTCACCTTGAGCAGTAGAATCTCCATCACTACCACCAATATTTAAATCTCCATTACTTCCTGTTCCTCCGTTGCCGCCGGCCTGAAATCCATCACCAGTCGAACCAGTTGCACCGCCAGTGGCAGAAATAGTTGTAATAGATTGAGTGCCCGATGAAACTTGTGATGTTCCTGTTGCTGCTCCAACTGTGTAAGTAAGGGTACTACCAGAAGTTAATCCTGTAAGGACTTTAATTGCAGTACCACCACCGCCACCACCGCCTCCGTTTTGACCTCCGCCACCACCACCGTTACCACCGCCACCAACAACAGTAACACGAAGTCTAGTAACGCCAGCGGGAATAGTAAAAGTTGCAGATGTGCCAGTTGTTTTAACATCCATTGTAGGTATAGCAGAAAGTGTAACATTAGCTGCATATGTTATACGACCAGCACCATCAATAGTAACTGTCGCAACATTACTTGAACCACCATAGTTAGCAGCAGTAACTCCTGTCGTTGTCATGTTGTTAGAACCAACAGCAGTTAAACCAATGTTATTGCCACTTACTGATGCAGAACCTAAAAGATTACCTGTTATTTGTTCAGATACAATATTATTTGAACGTATAGAATTACTTGCAATCAAATTTCCTGTGATAGAACTGGAAGCGAATAGATTGGTGCTAATTGCTCCAGCACCAATTAAGTTACCAGTAATTGAACCAGCTTGTATTGTATTTGATGCATTGATTGCACCAGTGCCAATTAAGTTACCTGTTATTGTTGAACCAGGTGTAATAGATTGCGTTTTGATTTGACTGATTGCCATATCTTCTTCCGTGAGGTGCGATTAATGGTCTATTTATATTGGCGAGGACGCCTGGCTCATTATATAATTGATAAACTCACAAGCCTCATCTTCATCATCATAGTAACGGATGATGGTTTGACCTGTGAGTTTTGATGTGACGATTAACAGAACATTAGTATCGTCATGGACCGAGAATTTTATGATCCAACCATTCCTAACCACGGGTTGCCAGAACTTGGTTCTATTGGCAACCCCGATGTATGTTTTGGATGGTATGAATTTCTGTCGCATCAATTATATATGCGACAGACAATTTCACTTAGTTGTGGTTGCCATCTTTTGAAGGTATGCAGCACTTTCTGTCATTACATCATATGCCACACGCGATGCATTTTTAGCAAATGTAGTTTGTAGATCAATAAATTCTTGCATTGGCTTTAGCACTTTTTCATCAGTTACCAATGTTTTCAAAAAGAAAGATTTTGTACCTTGAATGGTGTCAATGGCTTGGTTGATGTAGTATTGTGGTGTAATCATGCTCATAGTATTCTCCTTAAACGATTCTGAAATGTTTGGTACGGGTTTCTGCTCTTAGTCTTTTACCATCTTCAATGGCTTCTAGCAACACAGAAAAAAACTTTAAAACTGACTTCATTTGTCTCTCCGTTAGTTAGTGATACTTTTCATCACTATTCTATTTAGTCATTTTTATGTTGCAGCACAGCATAAATTAGGCAATCAAGAAAAACAATTGCCTAGCCCCATGCGAAAATACTACTAAGTATCGGTGTCCGGTTTTAAGATAACCTATCCTGTATATCTTCCCACTTCATCTTAGCCATGATGTAATCCTTTACCAGGCTGCTTCGGACAATATCATCAGGTGTAAATTCTATCTTTGTAAATGCACCCATGTGCATGGCAATATCAAAGAATTTTAAAATGCCAGACATATCGGTCTTCTTGCGGTTCAGGTCAGTTTGCCTGTAATCACCACACCATATAATCTTTGAACGATAACCAACCCGTGTCATAACGGTATCAATTTCTTCGTAATTCATATTCTGCATCTCATCAACGATAATGATAGCATCATCAAAGGACATTCCACGAATGAAACTGGTGCTGATAAACTGAATATGACCCTGTTCTTCTAGCCTATCCCATGCATCTTTACGGTCAAACAATGTATGGCATATTTGGCGATAGGGTTGCTGATAGATTTCCATCTTTTCTTCTACATCACCAGGTAGGTGACCAATCTCACGGCTTTGCACCGCAGAGCGAACTATAATAATCTTATCAAACGGATTACTTTTATCAAGGACTTCTTCTAAGGCTTTATAGAGAGCGCAAAA
>Ga0181344_1001055_pt1 | contig 10344 bp, 12 predicted proteins | sample Su13VDMLBDD_FD_130098 | JGI IMG/M metagenome (GOLD analysis project Ga0181344, IMG submission 130098) | Freshwater viral communities from Lake Michigan, USA - Su13.VD.MLB.D.D | ecosystem: Environmental > Aquatic > Freshwater > Lake | place: USA: Michigan | collected 2013-07-15
ATCAAATGGGTTGACGGTAAGAGCAAACTAAACATCGGTAAACTTTCAATCTTTCACGGCCACGAGTTCGGAAAGCAATTCCTTCCGTCAGTAAACGTGGCGCGTGGGTTGTTCATGAAAACAAAAGTAAGCGCGTTATGCGGACACCACCACCAAACAGCGGAACACAACGAACGCGACGCGAACGGAAAGTTTATAACGTGTTGGGGCGTGGGTTGTCTTTCTGAATTATCTCCAGACTACAATCCGTATTCAAAATATAATCACGGCTTCGCTATTGTGGAGTTGGGAAAAAATGGTTACTTTAGCGTCAAGAACCTGCGTATACACGAAGGTCAAATTTTATAAACCTAAAAAACAAACTATGATAAACAAAGACTTAGCTATGACCAAGTTAGAGAAACTTGATGGCAAACTAAAAACAATGTACGTAATGCTTGATCGTCCCATCAGCAAAGACGAATACAAACAAGTAATTGAAAGCGCTGGGAGTATTATTGAGGATCTTAAGACAATGGTCCAACGTGAGAAGTAATATTTAAAATAAATAGTTATGAAACTTACCGCAGAACAAATCCAAGAAAATTGGGATTATTTTATCCAACACATCAACACATGGATATCTTCTCCCCGTAAAGAGAAACTACTAGAATTTTACGAGCAATATAAAGATCGTCTAATTCTAATGCCAGCAGCTCACAAGAAAGAATATCACAACGCATTTCCAGGAGGTTATATTGAACACGTCAATCGTGTTGTAGATTGTGCTCTTAAACTCAACAATTTGTGGGGCGAAATGGGAGCAGATTTAACTACATATACTGTTGAAGAACTTGTATTTTCTGCTATTAACCACGATTTAGGTAAAATGGGAGATGAAACAAACGAATCCTATGTCCCCCAAACAGATCAATGGCGCAGAGATAAACTAGGCGAAGACTATATGTTTAACAACAAAGTAGCATTCGCTTCGGTTCCTGATCGTGGTTTGTATCTGCTTCAATCTCATGGTGTTCAATATTCATTTAATGAAATGGTAGCTATCCAAACTCACGATGGTTTGTACGATGAAGGTAATAAGAAATATCTTATGACTTACATGCCCGAACAAAAACCACGTACTTGTCTTCCATTTGTATTGCATCAAGCAGATTTAATGGCTGCAAGAATTGAGTTTGAAAGAGAGTGGTTGCCAAAATTTAAAAATTCCGTGGAGGCTCCCAAAAAGAATTTTACATTAGATACTAGCACTAAGTCCAACACTAAACCTGTTATAAACAAACAACAAAAAGCATTAAGTACACTTAAAAGTGAAGGTTTAAAAAATCTATTAGACAGTATATGATAATTTTAACAATAATTTTAGCGTTAATGGTCGTGATCTTAGGATACACGACCTTTAACCTTCTACGCAAAAACGAAAAGCAAGAAGATATCCTTACAGGATATATGGTTTATCTAAATAAAGTTTCTAAAATTATAGATGAATCAGATAGAAAATTAAAAGAAATAGACCATCGAGGCTCGTTTAAAGCAGACGATGAAATTGGTTTTTTCTTTGAGAGCGTTAAGAGTATTCAAACTATTCTTAATTCTTTTAATATAAAAGATCTATAATGGTATATTTTACTCAAGATACAGAAGACGCTATCGTTAAATATAATAACGAGTATGATCCTATTATTAAAAGTAAAATATACGAAAGAAAAATACATTATCCTTTCTTCAAATTAACCGAAAATATAGTTCATACATTTAAATTCTACTATACCGAGGTTGAAAATATTGAAGATTTACAACACGAAGTAATAACATTTCTTCTTTCCAAAATACATTTATTCGATCCTTCTAAAGGAGCCAAAGCATATTCTTATTTTGGAACAATAGCAAAACGCTATTTAATATTATCCAACCAGAAAAATTATAAAAAGCGATTAGATACTATTCCTGTAGAAGAAATATATGAAGATGAAAATCACTCATACGAACTAGAAGAAAACTACACAAACGATAAAATTTCAGATTTTATGGATATGTATGTAGATTTCTGTACTAAAAATATATTTAAATTATTTCCGAAAGAAGCAGATGCTCGAGTAGCCGATGCTATATTAGAATTATTTCGCAAAAGAGACCATTTAACCATTTTCAACAAGAAGGCACTTTATATTTATATTCGCGAGCAGATCGATGTTAAAACACCTAAGATCACTAAAGTAGCCAATCACCTATACAAATTATATAAATCTCATTATTTATTTTATGAAGAAAATGGTTATATGAAAGTTTGATATAACTATATTTATAATAAAATGATATGAGCCAATTTGATAAAATCGTATTCGGTAAAAAATCTTTTTCTAGTTTACTAGAAGAAATATACGAAAACCAAAAGAAAAAAGATAAACAAATATCTACACTTATCTCGGAATTAAAACCATTAATAAACGAGATAGGCGATGCTACTCTTATAGTTCCTTTAATTAAAGAATATATGGAAATAGGAGTTAAAAACGACGATTTACTTGTTAAAATGGCAGCATTAGCTCAACGAGCCATAGCTAACCAAGCATCAGGTGACTCGTTAACAATATCAGATGCTGAGAAAGAGCAATTGTTAGCCGCTATTAATAATATAAAGGAGGAGTAATGGGTAATAGGTTTTATGGGTATGCTGCCCAAAACAATAATCTTAATTCTAATCTAAATAATGGATCAGATGAAGGTAGAGATTTTAAAATTAATAATCTTATTGTTTCTGCCAGGGTTGTAGATATTGTTTTGGATGAAACTCATCCTCTTTTTAAGGAGGTAGGAGAATGGAATGGTTTGGGTACTATCGTGTATGATACTGATTTGTCAAATCCTCCTACATTTGTTATGAGTAATTTTGCTAAACCATTACATCCTAATACAAAAAATTATCCATTAATAAATGAAATTGTATTTTTATTAAACCTCCCAAATACTCAAATAGGAGATATTATATCTTCTACTAGTAAATACTATATATCTCCTGTTGCTCTATGGAATCACCCCCACCATAATGGATTTCCTTCAAATCCTAACACTCCTCCATCATCTCAACGAGTAGATTATATTCAAAGTGAAATAGGAGCCGTACGAAGAGTTACAGATCAATTTACTGAGATATATTTAGGGGAAACTTTTATAGAAGAGCCTAATATTCATCCTCTTTTACCTTTTGAAGGAGATGTAATAATGGAAGGGAGGTGGGGGAATAGTATTCGTTTTGGATCAACTGTAAAAGAAAGACCCAATAATTGGTCAACTACAGGATCAAATGGGGATCCTATAAGTATTTTAAGAAATGGGCAAGGAGATAATCGCCCTGAAGGGTGGTTACCCACAGTAGAAGATATAAATAAAGATAGTTCTTCTATTTATTTAACCTCAACCCAAAAAATCCCATTACAAGCCTCCAGCGCAAAATATGAAAGCTACACTTCACCCCCCACAACCCCAGAAGAATATTCCGGAAAACAAATATTAATAAATTCAGGCAGATTAGTATTTAATACTACTCAAGACCATTTGTTGTTAACTTCTAAAAAGTCTATTAATCTAAATGCTGTTAGTAGTGTAAATATTGATACTAAGGAATATATTGTTAAATCTGATGTGATAAAATTGGGGTCAAACGAAGCTAAAGAGCCTATATTAAAAGGGAATGCTCTAGTAACAGAATTACAAAATCTAATAGCCCAAATACAATTGTTAACTATTGCTTTACAGGCTGTTCCCCAAACATCAGCAGCAGCTGGGTTAGTAAATTCGGAATTACCTAAAATCTCAGCTAATCTAGAATTAACTAAATCCCAAATAAATAAGATTATATAATGGCTACTATATCTCCTGAGATTCTTCAAAACGTAACCCCTAGAGATTTGAAACAGCAAGGGTTAGAGCGTCTTAGCACACTCATTCTAGATAAGGGTATTCAAATTAAAGATCAAATTGAGCCGCAGTTAACTGAGAAGATTCTAAATAAACTTAATTCTGTAGCTGATAATGTTTGTTTACCCCCAAACCAATTAGACCCATTAATTACTCTTAGAAACAATATTGTAGATCAGTTAAACAAAATAGGTCTATCTTTGGACATTGCTATTAGAACAGTAGGAATAACAAATAATACTTTAAATACACTATTAACCATAGCAGCAGGCATACGCGCTGCAAAACCAGCTGCAATAGCAGCAGCTGCTACTCCAGCAACAGGATCTCCATTTGCTAGTCTTGTTTTAAATCTAAATGAAATTTTAGACAAGCTGAAATATGATGATTTGGGGAATCCAAAATTACAAAAAATAAAAGCAGCCCTAGATTTATCTGCCCCAGCGATATCTATAGCTGCTGTTTTTATCGCACAAACGATTACTACTTTGAATTCTATAGATTCTATTTTAAAGCGATGTGCGCCTAATTCTACCCTTACATCTACAAATGAAGGGCTAGTCCAAATATCACAACAACAAAATCAAGCAGAAACAACTATAAATCAAGAATTATATAACGGATTTGTAATTAGAATAGAAGAAATACCTTTTAGTCCTACTGTTACCCGTAGAAGAGCAATAGGTATAAATCAAAGCGGTATATCTTTAATTCAAACAGAATTATCCTTTACCACAAACCCCGAAATACTAATTAACGAACTTAAACTTATTATTGACAGAGATAATTTAAAAGCTTACTAATTTAATATTTATAATCATGAAAACCCAAGACTTTAAAAAAATCATTAAAGAAGCTGTAAGAGAAGCAATTCAAGAAGAACTTAAGGATATTCTTCTCGAAGCAGTCCGTTCTCCAAAGACAATCGTAAATGAATCTATTAGAGACACATATGCCCAACCCCACATCGAAAAACCAAAACAATTGACTGCCCAAGAACGCAGAAATATGTTCTCTGGAATTTTAGAGGAAATGCAACAGGGGGCAGTAGCCACCTCAGCATACGCTGGTCAATTTCAGCCCAAATCTACAGATACTGTAAATGGAGCATTGCCTGATGGGAGTGTTGGTTTGGATCAAATAATGAACTTAATGAATAAATAATGGCATTCGGAGCAAAAAGAATATTCCCTATAGATACCAAACCCGGAACAGGGGTTGGAGTGGCTATTCCTTTTAATGCTCCTGCTGTTTTTAAAACAACATATACTACAAAAGATGCTGTTAGAAATAATCTAATAAATTATTTTTTAACAAATAAAACCGAAAGATATTTAAACCCAAATTTCGGTGCCAATTTAAGAGCTTTTATTTTTGAACAAATTACAAATGGAAATCTAGATTTTTTAAAACAAGATATCCAAGCGCAATTAACTGCGTTTTTCCCAAATGTACTCGTTCAAAATCTAGAAGTAACCGGAAACCCGGATACATATGAAGCTAATGTTATATTAACGTATAACGTTGTAGATACGGGTATAAATGACGAAATATCAATAACATTCACATAATGGCACAAAGAAAAAACATACAATATATAAACCGAGATTTTGGTGAATTTAGAGCTAGTCTAATAGACTATGCCAAAACCTATTTCCCAACAACATATAACGATTTCACACCAGCCTCGCCTGGTATGATGTTTATGGAAATGGCAGCTTATGTAGGTGATGTTTTATCTTTTTATCTTGATAACCAAATTCAAGAAACATTTTTACAATATGCTCGTCAACCAAATAATTTATATGAATTAGCATATATGTTTGGTTACAAACCAAATGTAACCCAAGTTGCCACAACAAATATTGATTTTTATCAACAGGTTCCTGCTATATTATCTGGATCAACTTATGTTCCTGATTTTTCTTATGCCTTATCTATTGCAGATAATGCAATATTATCGTCTCCTATTAGCCCAAATATACCATTTATTACAGAAGATCCAGTAGATTTCTCAGTATCTAGTTCAGGGGATCCTACCGAGGTTACTATATATAGTTTAAATGGTAATAATCCTGAATTTTTTCTCTTAAAGAAGGCTAGAAGAGCAATTTCTGCTACCATCAATACAACTCAGTTTACATTTGGGGCCCCTCAGCAGTTTTCTACTGTGGATATAAATGCAGATAAAATTATAGGAATCTTAGATATATTTGATACAGACAGCAATGAATGGTATGAAGTTGATTACCTAGCCCAAGAGACAATATTTGATAGTATTAAAAACACCAATGTAAATGACCCTAATTTATCCCAATATTCAGGGGATACTCCTTATCTTTTAAAGCTAGAACAGGTTCAAAGAAGATTTGTTACAAGAGTTATAGACACAGGATCATTACAAATACAATTTGGCGCAGGTAGTGCAACAGATACAGATGAAGAAATAACTCCAAACCCAGATAATGTAGGTATAGGATTGCCATTTGAAAAGGATAAACTCACAACAGCTTATTCTCCTTCAAACTTCTTATTTACAAAAACATACGGCATTGCCCCTTCTCAAACAACATTAACAGTTAGATATTTAACCGGTGGGGGAGTAGAAGCAAATATTCCTGCAAATAATTTAACAAATATAACAGGAGATATTCAATTGCTGAATAATAACTTGGATGTTTCTACAGCAAATTACGTAGTATCATCATTAGCTGTTACAAACCCAATAGCAGCAGATGGAGGTGGAGATGGAGATACAACAGAAGAAATTAGGCAAAACTCCTCAGCAAATTTTGCAACACAGCTTCGAAATGTAACCCAAGACGATTATCTAGTAAGAGCATTATCTATGCCTGCTAAGTATGGTGTTATATCAAAAGCATATATTGAACCTACAAAGGCACAATCAGTATCGTCAGGGGAAGCTTTAGGAATATTAGATTTATATGTTTTATCTTATGATTTCAATAAAAAATTAACTACTACTTCTCCCGCGCTAAAACAAAATTTACAAACATATTTATCTTTTTACAGAATGATAAATGATTCTATTACTATAAAAGATGCGTTTATCGTTAATATTGGAGTAAATTTTGATATTATAGTATTACCTAATTACAATTCAAATGAAGTATTAACTCAATGTATAATAACATTACAAGATTATTTTGCAATAGATAAATGGCAAATCAATCAACCTATAATCCTTAGAGATATTTATATCTTATTAGATAGAATTGAAGGAGTACAAACAGTTAAAAACATAGCAATAACAAATAAAGTAGGCACAAGTTTAGGATATAGTCAATACTCATACGATACTACAGGAGCAACAAGCGGCAATGTAGTATATCCTTCACTTGACCCTATGATATTTGAAGTAAAATATCCAAATACAGATATTCAAGGCAGAGTAGTACCTTTATAATAATACAAAATGGCAGTATATAAAATATTCCCTTCTCAAGACGCTACATTATATTCGGCTTATCCTGCTATGAACACAGGAATAGACGAAATTTTAGAAGCATCTACTAATTTCAAAACAGGAGTTACAGAAACAAACGGAGAATATCCTCAAGCTTCTCGTTTTTTAGTTCAATTCGATTCTGATGAAATTACATATGTAAGTGCTTCTTTAATAGGAACAGCAAGTTGGACAGCTAATCTTAAGCTTTTTGTAGCCGATGATACTGGGTTATCTGGTACCACAGCAGTAGCAGCTAACGCTGTTGCTCAGCCATGGAATATGGGTACAGGACGTTACTTAAATAATCCTGAAACTCAAAATGGTGTATCGTGGGTTTGGAGATCCTACTCAGGAAGCAATGCTTGGACTACTACAGGGTTTTCTGCAGGACAAACTGGTTCATATAATTTAACTACTAATCCTAATTCTGCAGGAGGTGGGGTATGGTGGACTGGTTCTCAAGCCACAAAAATATTCTCATATTATTCAGACTTAGACTTAAGTTTTAATGTTAAATCTATAGTAGAAAAATGGACGGGAAGCGCTTGGGCAAATTATGGATTTATAGTTAGACAAACAGAATCTCAAGAATTTGTAAACAGTATTAATGAACAAGTAACTTTAAAATATTTTTCTAGAGATACCCATACTATATATCCTCCCTGCTTAGAATTTAAATGGGATGATTCAGTATATAATACAGGTAGTTTAACAGTGTTAACTACTAATCCTGCTACTATTTTATTAGCCCAAAATCCTGGGGTGTTTTATGATCAAAGTGTTAATATTTTTCGTGTAAATGCAAGACCAACATATCCTCCAAAGGTATGGCAAACATCTTCTATTTATATGACTAACTATGCTTTACCAGCAGAATCATATTATGCTATAAAAGACTTGGATACTAACGAAATGGTTATAGATTTCGACACAACATATACTAAATTAAGTTGTGATGTATCAGGAAGCTATTTTAAATTATATATGAACGGATTAGAACCTGAAAGATATTATACTGTTTTAATTCAAACTACAATTCAAGGATCAACAATAGTATTTGATGATAATTATAGCTTTAAAGTTGTTAACCCATAATGGCAAAAGAAATTATAGATTTAAGTAAAGTAGTATACAATAAAAATCAATACACTAAAGTAATTGATACGCAATTTACTCAGTTGATCTCTGCCCCTGTTACAGCATCTATCAGTGTACCTTCTCAAATAAATGAATTTTTTGCTCAATATCAAAATTTATTTTTTGAAATTCCAAAATTTGGCCAAACAAACTCACACGAATATCTAATAAAGACCAGTGGAGAATATGTTGGAGAAATCAGAACAGACGACACAATAAATGCTTTACTTGAAGAAATAACTCAAGTAAGACAAGAAAATTTAGATCTTCAACAGCAACTATTTCAAATATCTCGAAATACAACTAACATACAATGACAGAAATAGTTAACATACAAAATATTGATCCTATTACATTTGAGTTGCAAACATACTCTCCTGAGGATACTTCTTTGATTACATCAAACAATATTCCAACTCGATTTAACCCAGAAACAGATTATTTAGAATATTTTATATACGATTTAAATAGAAATATTTTAGTAGAAAATGTTACTGGTTATCCTAATTTTACTCTTTTAGATAATCAAGTTACTATAGACCCGGAAGCTGATTTGAGAGCTTTTGGTTTTACAGAAGGACAATATAATACAGCGTACAATTTTTTAAGACATCGCCTAGCATCAACCGCATTAAATAGATACTATATTGACCAGATCAGTGCGGATAGAACTGAAGTAAGACTTAATACCACAGCTATACCTAATGTTGAAGTATCTGCTAGCGCAATTATATTTTCTCAAGATATTCAAAACACACAAGGTGGCTATCTAGACTTTTATTTAGATTTTGGAAACAATCAGTTAGTAATAGCAAATAATGTATTATTAGATAATTCTAATCCTGATGATCCTACAGTTCTAATAAAACTATACGAAGCACTTCCTCCACAATTTGATATAAAGAGTGAATGTTGGGTAGTTGAACAAATAGCAGAATCTGTAGCTTACAATATCAGTATTACTCCTGTATTCAATATTGAAGATGATAATATTCCTTTAAAAGGACCAAATTATAATTTATCCATATCAGATCAAATTAATAATTCTACACAATATGCTAGTCTTTCTTCTCTAACAGCTACAACATCCGCTACAGGATCAGGAAGTTTAAGATACCAATTAAATAGTTTATTAGCAGAAAGTAATGTTGAACTAAATATAGACTATTCTAGCTACGATAATTTTATTCATTTCTCTTCTGCTCAAACTCGTTTAGAAAATTTTTACTATAAGCTAGCCTTAATAGAACAATATACTTATAGTGCTAGTTTATCAGTTAATACTACTACAAACTACTATGTTTCTTCTAGTAATGTAATATACCAAGCAAAAATAAATGAAATTATAACTAATTTTGATGGTTACGAATATTATCTATACTACGAATCGGGATCAACAGCTTGGCCTAAAACAAATAGTACACCCCCATACACAAATGCTTCTACAGCTAATCCTGGGGTAGGGTATACTTGGTTTATATCTCAATCGGCTGTAGCAGAACTATACGATAGCGAAAACAATAATGCTTTAGTAAATGCTATTCCTTCTTATCTAAGAGACGATCCAAGCAACGCACAATACGAGTTGTTTGTTGAAATGATAGGTCAACATTTCGATAATGTATTTTCCTATTTACAAGGAGTTACCGAGAAATACAATGCAGATAACCGATTAAACTATGGTGTATCTAAGGATTTAGTAGCAGATATATTACGCGATTTAGGCGTTAAAATATATCAAAATAATTTCTCAACAGACGATTTATATGCTGCTTTAATTGGCATTACCCCTTCAGGCAGTTTATATAATTTACCTTATA
>Ga0181344_1001056_pt1 | contig 10343 bp, 12 predicted proteins | sample Su13VDMLBDD_FD_130098 | JGI IMG/M metagenome (GOLD analysis project Ga0181344, IMG submission 130098) | Freshwater viral communities from Lake Michigan, USA - Su13.VD.MLB.D.D | ecosystem: Environmental > Aquatic > Freshwater > Lake | place: USA: Michigan | collected 2013-07-15
AGATTCAATGCTTGCCTAATATTAAGATTGCGTAAAGGATAGATTATGGCAACCGGAGCACTTCCTGCTGCACCATTGGGCATAGGGCAAGATCCACAAGCTCAAACTGAGTATATGGACGCAGTTAGCAAAATACTGCAATCATTAGAATCTCGTGCGGCAAAGCCTATTAACTGGTGGAAAGTTGCAGGGGCTATGGCTGACCCTGGGCGAACAGGTAATATTTCAGAAGCTTTAGGCAAGGCGTCTACTTCCATTGGCCAAGATGTTGAAAAGTCGCAAGAAATGGCGCTACCTATTGCGCAACTTAGAGCGCAACTTGCTGGTCAAAAGTATAGTGTTTCACGCCAAAATGAAGCCTTATCTATTATCTCAAATATCTTTGGTACTGACCCAAAGACAACTCAGGCAATGGTTCAAAGAGGCGCCATCCCATCTGATTTACTTAGTAAGATTACTCCACAGGCTTACATGGCAGTGGCTCTACGCTCACCTGAGCTAGGCACCATGCTTAAGAACGCTGCTGAGATGGAAACCGGCAACGTTAAGCTAGGCACGGAGCTTGCAGGTAAAGAAGTTGATCTTGGAAAACAACGTGCTGAGTATGGTGAAGACTTTACTAAGTTCTTATCTCCAGCATCGCGTAGAATCTTAGGCGTAGGCGAAAAGCCACAAGCAACTCCAGCTCCTGTAAGTGAGCCTAACGTGTTGCCTGTGCCAAGTGGTAGTTTAAAAACTGAGATAGTGCCTAATTCACCAGGGCCTAGAGTTGATACCGGTAATGAGCCTATTATAGAAAAGCCAATGGCTACAACTCCTGGGCCAGTACAACTAGCTGAGCAAACTGCAACGGCTGATAATAGTGTGCCTTTGGCTGTTCGAGCTAAGGCAATGGGTGAGCGTCAAAGGATGCTTGATGAGATGTATAAAGAGCAAGTTGGCACTCTTGTTACTTGGTCTCCAGAGCGGGTAAATTCATCTGTTAGAGACCTTCGTGAGTTGCATGACCTTGCAGATAAGTACCCACAAGTGCTAGGCCTTATGCAAAAGCAAGGCTTGTTAAATGGCTTGGCTGCTGCAGCAGAGCAAGGCGCATCTACACCATGGGGTTCTTTCTCTTTGCCGGTTAACGAGTTCTTATCCAAAGTTAAATTGCCTCCAACTGAGCAGCAAGCTTTGGCACGAATCAGTAATCTTATTGCCAAGCAATTCTTTGAAAATGCTCGAGTTAATAAGGCCATCCTTGGCCCGCAGATCTCTAATGCCGACGTAACTCTCTTACAAGCCCCAATGATTACAGCCAAAGACTCGGCTGAAGCCATTAAGTACTATGCCAAAGAGAATATTGTTGGTATGAATATGCGCGGTGAATTGAATAAGCTATATGGCGCGTGGAATAAGAAATATGGACCTGCTTCTGGTTTTAGTGATTTCTTTACTTCTTCTGATTACAATTCAGTAATGGATCGCTTTGACAAGTATTACCAAGAGTTGTATAGTAAGCACAATCCTTATATGGGTAGATAATTATGTCACTAGAAGATCTGGACCCTATTTTTGGTGGCGATAAAGCTGCAGCAGATAAAAAGCCTGCACCGCCTCCACGTAAAAAACGTGAAGAGTATACTGGTGACTTGCCACAAATACCATCTGCGCCTAGTGAAAAGAAGCTTGAAGATATGGGTGAAGTATTTCGTGCTGGGCCACCTACTCCGGGGCCAGCACCAGCCACCACAGTATCTTCTAATAAGCGTTATAGTGCGCCTGTAAGCAAAGAGAGCGCCGCTGTAGCTGGCGCAGGTGTAGGGGTTGCGCTTAATCGCGATAAGTTTGCCAAGTTACCTTCACGTGAAGCACGCATACAGGATCTTAAAATCACCGCAAAGTTAGGTGTTGACGACCTTAAAGACGTATCCATGGATATACGCGCTTTGATGACTCGACAAGAAGCATTAAACATAGCTTTGGATGATGCGCAAAAAGCTTTACGCGCAGCTGAGGCAGAGGCAGTACGTTATGGCGCGCCTACAACTCCAATAGGTGAAGCATTACCGGGAGATAAATGGAGTGCAAAAACTGTTGGCTCAATGGGCCCAGGTGGTGATGCTACAACTGAAGCAGCTCGTAATTACCGAATGCAACAAGAATTAAACGCAGTAGGTGAAGGCGCCAATTTTAAAGCATCTCGTACTGGCTTGATTGTGCCTAACACGGCAGAGTTTGCTGATGAGTTTACATCTCCTGCGCAAAAATCTGCGCATACTAACTTTATAAAAGCTCAAGCTGAATATGATGCAGCTGTAAAAGCAGCCAATGAGAATAAGTTGGCGCTTGAGAAACTCAATAAGACTTTGGAAACAACGCAATCTACTGCCACACGAGCAGGTAAGCGTGCGCAAATGCTTGAAGAAATGACTACGCCAAGTACTCTTGAAAAGCTAGGTCGATTTGCTAAGAATATTCCTCTTAGCGGTTTATTAGGTGGCGCCGCAACAGGCTATGAAGGCGTACAAGCTTATGAAGCTTATAAGAATCAAGACGTTCCCGGTATGATAGAGCATGGTATGGGTGCTGCAGGTGGAGCCCTTATGTCTTTGCCACATCCAGTTGCAAAAGGCTTAGGCCTTGCAATATCAGCTCCACCATTACTTTATCAGGCTTATAAGTATATGAATGAAGGCAACCCTGCCGACCAGCCGTTACAACCGCAGACAGCAGCGCCACCTGTTAGATAACTCTCGCTATTGACAGAGTGGTTTTTCCCCGTCTTGTACGGGGATTTTTTTGCCAACCATCATAGCAACATGCCATGCTTCTGTCCAAACGCTGTAAGGGTCACGTAGTAGATCACGATTGTTTGTTTTATTTAATAAAGCTACCCAATCATGATACTCTTGCTTCATTTGGTCTTCCATTCTATGATTCTCCTAATGTTAACATGTTGTGACTCAGTAATAGGGTCTTCTTCAGGAGCCAAGCTTTCAATACCTCGAGCAGCTTGAGTTCTAAAATCAGCCCATTTCTTTTTAAATTGCTCTTGCTCAGTAGGTGGAACCCATTTATACTTTATGCGCCAACGTATAGTTACGTCGGTGGTTGAGGGGGTATATACATATTCATAGGGTATACTCACAATTCGTTTCCTTTCGAACTAAGCCATGTTCTTAATGCGGTCATACCTCCATCAATAAGAACGTGATTAGGTAGTGGTTTGTACTTATCATAAACTGAATGATTGATAAAGTTCTTCATCAATAAGTACGCGTCAGCAAGTGGCGGGAAATAATTCAATGCCCGATTAGTGTCAATGCATGAGATATCGAAGTTAGGAAACTCCTTTTCTATCATGTATGCTTGAGCATCTAGTAGTCCTATGATAATAACACGGGGCTTATCAGTTCGAGTACTTTCGTACTCAGGGTTATGCTTGGCAATTTTGAACTCATGCTCTAGTTCTTTAACTGCAAGCCTAACTTCTTCTTTAAATGTTTTTGCAAATTGTTTGGCAAGTAAAGCTACAAACGAATCTAATGAAGGCGTATCTTGCGCCACAGGAATGGGCTCTGGGGCATCGATCTTTTGCGGTGTGGAGGTAACTGCATACTTACTTGCATAAGCCCGAGCTTTAATCTCTTTAAGAAGTTGCTGATCGCAACGAACACTAGCTGCAGGCCGTTGACGATCGGCATCTAGCACCGACTGCGCATCAGTTACAGCAATGGATAACTTACTACCATTATTGAAGAGCTCAACAGCTCTTACAATAACTTGCTCACGTTCTCTGGAGGTCCAACGGATTTTAGGCGTTTGCATTTGTATTCCTTTCAATGGTCAAGTACTACACGTGAATTATACATCAAGTAGCCAGCGTGAGAACGGGTGGGCAGTATCAATATGCTTATCCATTAACATGTGGGCTTCATACCTTTGAATCCTTGGTGGCTTGTCTGCCACTGGGATATGCTGTTGCTTTTCTAATATATCTTTGAACATCTTCATTCTTGATTCGTAAACATGAAATGACCCAACTGATACGGTTAATGCACCTACTTCCGCGTTAAGAAGCACTGCCACAATTTCTTGTAAAAACGAGAACGTGGGTATATCATTAGCCATTCCCCATAGAATGTCTTGGCTACGCATAATGACTCTTGCATTAAGCCTACTACGGCGTAAACGAAACTCAATAGCAATCGTGCAAGGGACATCTTTGGCCTCTATATCCATGTGGTCAATGTCAGTGCCATACATAGGAATGACTGCACGGCGACTCATAGGGTCTTTTTGCAGCAATCTAACAATATGCCTTACGCCATACTTGCCAAACCAATAGCTGCCATAGTTACTATTTAGCTTACCGTTGACAACAATCTTGCCCCATTGAGCTGCATGAGTTGAGATGGAAGTATCGAAAGGGTCTGCCTTTATGTACCATGCCATTTCACGCTTAAGATAATTAAGATTGAAGTTGCGACCAACAAAAGAGTTAAAGCGCACGAAAGGGCCAAGAGAATAAGTGAAGTTCTCAATTTCCTTTGTGCCTTCACCTCTTGGATTGGACTCAACGCCACGATAATCAAGTGCCTTGTAAAGCAGAATAAGATCTTCTTCACGATGAATGAGTGGTATTTCCATAGTCGCTTTCTGTTACATGATAAGGTTGATGCGGAAAGTTTTGCATGTGATATAGCGGCGGTGGCAACTTGTACGCTTGTACATTATTATTAAGTGACCACGCATAAGCGTTATTGCCTAATGCAAAAACTCTACTAGGTTGTAAGTCTTTCATAAATGATGAATCAGTAGGCGTGCCTTGGTAGGTTTGCGTATTGATCCAATACAAATCACTCTCAGGTACGCCTTCACGCTCTAAAGTATCTGCCAACATACGACTAGGGCCATCATCATCAAGGAAGTTAATGAAAGGCACAACAGCTGCGGATGCTTTAATATTTGTCCTTGGGCCCTTATCACATAGCATAAGTATGTTACCGGGCTTAAAACTGCCACCGCCAGAAGCCCCATTAGGTGTAGATCTATCCATAAGAGTTTGAACGAGGGACTCCAGTGCATCCTTCTCATAGTCATAATGCACAACTGGAAGGCAAGTATGCTGAGAAAGTGTTTCGTAGGCTTCATATACTTCACCAAGCTGCTCTGTATTGTCCAGATACTCAATGCCTTTGCGCTGTTTAAAAGTATCTACACACAATGATAAGTCAGGTTGGCAATGCACCACTACTGCGCCTCGAGATAAAGCCACACGTTCAAGCATACGCCGCCTAGGTAGGTCTACACGGTTGGCCCCATTACGATAGACGGTACCGTAAATAGGCTCAGATAGCCATGACCGGTCCATGATAACGTGGTCATCATACGTAAGAGCTTGTGTCATGGATCTAAAATACGTCTTACACAAATCCTCAGTTGACATACCTATGTATGGGCCATGCTTCATAACATGAGCCATACGATGTGTGCCAAAGAATTGACGAAGTCTCTCAGCCAATGTGGTTTTACCACCACCATCTGGTCCTTCGAGAATTATGATCATTCCAACCACCTTTCGACTTTTTTTAATGTTTCTTGCAATGTGGCTGTTTTTAACTTGTCTGCTTGTAGCCATGCAAGATAATCTCTTGCCTCATCACTCATTTTTTCTATTTCTTTTAATGTATAACCGTACGCCGGATGTATGACTCCTGTTTCTTTAGGATCGCTACCGAGTATAGCTCCTGCATGAGCAGCATGCTGGTATCTGACTCGCCACCATCCACATCCGGCATGGGCATAAGTTGGGCAAAGCACGCCTTTATATTGCCCGTAATCCCACACAATCTGAGACTCCAAAAGCCTTGGTTGTCCAAGTGACTTTCCACCCACGGAATGTACAGGCCAAGTGAGTTGTTGCGCTGCGGCCCATTCATGAGCTTCCTTTGAAAATGATGCGTTATACCACTCTGTTTTGCGCCTATCCCACAAATACTTATTGCACAAAGGTAGTTTATATAAAGGCGATGGGTCCCAATGACGTATGTCATCAACCGGCAACCCCATCTGTTTGGTATCACCCCATGGAAATAATGGTGCCAACCATGTACGTTGAGTTAGAGCATCAGCATTAATCTTGGTTTCCCATGTAGGTATCACATTTTGGAAAGACCAGTCATCAAGGCAAATATAAGCATCAGGGCGTTGCACTAACCCCCATATAGCCCCATCAGGATTTATTGCATTATGATCTAGTGGGTAGACATAAATAAAAACTTTGTCGTAATCAAAAAGATCATCGCCCGGATGTATTGCTTGATGATGTACCTCATGCCCTAACCGCTCGAACGCATTACGCATCAATTCGGGAATAGATACAAACTTAGTTGAGCTTGCTCGATCAGGATGATTTGTATGCGTCTCAGTGACGCCGGTTATTAAGATCTTCATTATTCACTCAATGAAATAAAGCCCATTTCAACATCATGGTTAATATCACCAGAGCGACCACCTTGCTCAAGGTATTCAGCAACTGTCATACCGCTTTTATATAAATCAAAACGATCATAGGCCAATGTGTTTTGGCGCTTAGGATTGTTTTCAGCTAAAAGTGTAATGATTGCTTTCTTGTTTGCGTAACGACGCGTCTTTGCCTCTGACATAGCAGAATCTCCTTGTTGTGTAAATAGTGTGATGGCTTGCATACTTTTCAAATATCAACGGTTTCAATTTTATCACGTCTCACGTAGTCACGCACAGCATTCAACAAATTTTGTTGAGTTTTATCTTTGCGTCTAACGGCAGATATGATAGCCTCGTCCACAGTATCTTTAGCAATAATGTGGTGTACTACAATATGATTCTTTTGGCCTTGTCTCCAAAGTCGGCGTATGAATTGCTCGTAGACTTCAAGTGACCAAGTTAAGGAGTACCAGATAACGGCATGCCCAGCGCCTTGCAAATTGAGACCGTGGCCAGCAGACATCGGATGTGCAAGTAAAACCGGAACTTCCATGGCATTCCATGCGCTAATAATTCTATCGAGTTTATCACCAACAACACCGGAACCAATGACAGGCGCTTCAGGAAAAGCAACTTTGAGTCTTTCCAAGTCGTGTTGAAAATGATAACCGATAATGCAAGGCTGACCCGACAACTCCTCCACCAATTCCTGAACGGCCTGTGTTTTGGCGCAGTGAATATTGATCGATTGTTTCTTTTCTCCATCTAAATAAGACCCTCCATTAGCTACTTGTTGACATTTCATAACAGCCACTGCAGCGTTCACAGCAGTTATGTTACCGTATTGCAAATCGATAGTAAGGTCGTCCTCAAGGCTCTGGTAGATTTTCTTAGCATCGGCAGGTAGTTCTACCACAATATTGTTATATGTTAGCTCAGGCAAATCTAGATGGTCTAGCGCCGCCATTCTAAGCACCTTGCCTTCTAACCTATCGTAGATTTGTTGCTCACCTTGAGGTTTAAGCTTCCATTCATACCCGCCAAAGCCAGATGGGTAAAAGTAAGTATTTTTAAAATGCGTAATGTAAGGCCCAAAGGTAGCGCCTTGGTCAATGATATATTGCGGGCCAAAGATATCCAATAGGCTATTAGGTGCAGGTGAGCCAGTCAAGCCCCAACGGCGATCAAACTTATTTAATAAAGGCTTAATCGTTTTAAAGCGTTGTGTTTGAGTATTCTTTAAGTAAGAACTTTCATCAATAACTAGAATATCAAATGGCCAAGGCTTACCATTGAGTTGAGATGATAGCCACCCAATGCCTTCAAAGTTAATCACAAAAATGTCATGGTTTTGCTTAAGCACTTTAGCTTTATTTGCACCATGCAATACGCCCATTGAGTAGCTTGAGAATTGCTCCCACTTTTTAAGCTCAGCAGGCCATACAGCGTGCACAGGTCGCAAAGGGGCAATGACTAGCATTTTCTTTGCAAGGCCTTTAGTGCGCAATACTCTATACGCTGATAACACAACAGATGTTTTACCTAAGCCCGGGTCTAGCCAAAGAGAACCAGAGCCTCTAGTAATGAGAAACTTTACAGCTTCTTTTTGATACTCATGTGGTTCCCAAAACACGATCAATCCCTTCTTTAGAATCTATTACGTGGATACTATGCCCTCGACTTTGTAGTTCCTTGTGCAGCTTTATTTGCAGCGGTGATACTTTGCCGCCGGGCCTCTTCAGTTCTACCCATAATGTATTCCCAGCAGGCAATACCACGATTCGGTCCGGCCATCCCCTTGCATAGCGAACATTTAGCTTCAATGTGAGGAGATTTTGTTTTTTGCATTGCCGTGAAAAGTAAGTTTCAAGATCTCGTTCAAGTAATACCTTGGTCACCATTGACAAGGCCCGCCATTGTCTTTACGGAAGTGACACCACCTACAATTATTGCTAGGCTTTGGAGCGTAAATGTCATCTCTTTCGATGCGTGCAATGCGATTGCTGATCCATTCTTTAAGCTCATCAAAGTCTTTGCGTGCGTATGTAGCAACATTAACCTTTTTGTTTAAATCGATGTAGCAAATCTCAGTAGTAACTTTTTTTACTTGGGGTAGTTCAGCCAAGATAATAGCTGCATACAACTTGAGTTGATCTCCATAATCGCGCTCTTTACCTGTCTTCCAATCCAATACATGAGCATGATCACCATCAACCCACAGCACGTCGTAAATACCACGAAGCCAAGCATTGGCAGCAAGAAAATCGGTGCGAACCCAGTCTTTTGTAATCGCAAACTGTACCTCACTTTTAGCTCCTTTACTAATCAATTCAGTAATGTAATCATTCCAATAGTCATACGTAGTATCTAACTTTTGTTTTAAATCAAGAGCATTTTCAAACTCTGTATGAATATCTTTACCTCGTTGCGCCGCTGGGCCTGTAGGCTCTTGTAGCTTATCAATGCGAGTTAACTTATACTTATAAGGACACTCTTCATAGGACTTAATAGATGAGTGTGATAATGACTTCATTATGGTCTCCAAACAAACAAATCAAGGACTGCAACAATAGTGCCTACAATGTATACAAAGACCATGAACCAAAATGTTTTCATTTCGTTTCCTGATAGTTATTACCAACTTTATAGTCACTAACCATGGGGACTGACATTTCTAACGCATCACACATAGCATTGGTAAGACATATAGCCTCACGTTCTATGCTATCCTCAGGGGCACTAATAACTAATTCATCATGTACACTTAACAATAGGCGACTGCCTTGTCGAGTTTTTTGATACAACAACATAGCTGCCTTGGCTTGGTCTGCTGCAGAGCCTTGAATGAGAAGGTTAACGCCTTTATAGTCAAACTCTCTAAGCTTACCATTGATAACCTTTGGCGGTTCCATTTTTACTAAACGACCTCCAAGAGTTTTAATAGGCTGGCCAAGCTTATACCTTGTACGCATAGTTGCTTGCATTGCCTTAAGGCCCGGTGCTACAGCTGTTGTATAGGCATCCATCAATGTTTTTGCCAAGCCATAATCAACCTCAAGCATTTCACTAATCTTTTTAGGCCCAGCGCCATAAAGAATAGCAAAGGATACACCTTTTGAGTATGTCCTGCTAACCTCACGGCCACTTGCCTGTGTCATCATATTGGCAGCGTAAGTATGCAAATCAGCTCTGGCATCTTGCTGATATTGTTGCATTAGGTTGCCACCTTCAAAGTGAGCAAAAATACGTAACTCTTGAGCGTTAAAGTCGCATGCAACTAGCTTATGGCCTTCATCAGGAAGAATGAAACTACGTACCAATGGTAAGTCTGCAACATGTAGATCCGATGGTAGCTTTACTTTGGGATATCTGATGGGTGCATTTTGAAAATTCGGAGTACTACTGAGCCGTCCGGTCCGGGTCCCACCACGCTCGCCTCTAACACTGTTCCAATTGGTATAGATGCGGCCCGTAGCTCTACCTGATGCAAGCCAAGGTTCAATGAAAGTTGAGAGGCACGTAGATAGATTTGCCCGATATCTGAGGACATCTCGAAGGTACTCATTGGTTAGCATCTCCTCTAAAGCTTCTTTGGTTGCCTGCATTTGGCCTTTATCTGTGGTAGGCCAAGTTTTATTTCTATCCCAATGCTCGGTCGTATAAATACTCTCGACTAGCTGTTGATCGCTGTCAACATTTAACTCAGGAGAATTCAAACATGTACGAACCCAGTCATTACATAAAGCAATATCTGCCACTGCTTGCAATTGTGCTTGCTCTAAACCAGGGACATCGACTCGAACCCCTAAGCGTGAGTTTTCAAGCAACATGGGCATCAATGCAACTTCACGTAGATATGCGTCTTGTTGAGCCGGTAAAACGTGAGAAGA